>OGQU01002499.1_pt1 | contig 11595 bp, 8 predicted proteins | sample 1553341 | NCBI WGS metagenome assembly OGQU01 (sample SAMEA2579920, study PRJEB22360) | human gut metagenome | biome: human gut; feature: human-associated habitat; material: faeces | place: Denmark | collected 2008/2010 | reverse complement strand
CGGCAGGTAGGCGACATCCCGCCGCCACTGCTGCGGCGTGAACTCGCCGCTGCCCTTGCCTTCAAGGGCGAACGTGCCGTGCGCATGCGGGTTGAGCCGGGCGCACGCGGTCAACAGACTCGACTTGCCGGAGCCGGACGGTCCCACCAGATCGACGATCTCGCCGCGCTCCACAGCAAAGGACAGGTTCTCGAACACCGTGCGTTCGTCGTCCGCCGGCGATTGCGCGGGGACGACGCAGGACACGGATATGGCTTCGAAGAAGGATCGCATATTCATCCAGTCTAGCCGGGGGCACGTGGGAAACCCCAGCGTTCACTTCCTGTATACCCGGTGTGGCATAATAGCCGAGGCAATTTTTGGGCTTTGCCTAAGCTAGTTTGAATTTGAAATAGGTGAATAACGTGGCACAGACTACTAACGACATCAAGAACGGATCCGTCCTGAACCTCGACGGGCAGCTGTGGACCGTCATGAAGTTCCAGCACGTCAAGCCGGGCAAGGGGCCCGCCTTCGTGCGCACCACCATCAAGAACGTGCTCTCCGGCAAGATCGTCGACAAGACCTTCAACGCGGGCATGAAGATGGAATTCGAGACCGTGGACAACCGCACCCTCCAGTACTCCTACGAGGACGGCGACAACTTCGTGTTCATGGACATGACCACCTACGACCAGATCATGGTTCCGAAGACCCTCGTGGGCGACAAGGCCAAGTTCCTGCTCGAAGGCACCGACTGCCTGGTCTCCTTCCACGACGGCACCCCGCTGAGCATCGATCTGCCGGGCTCCGTGGTCCTGACCATCACCCACACCGAGCCGGGCCTGCAGGGCAACCGCTCCAACGCCGGCACCAAGCCGGCCACCGTTGAGACCGGAGCCGAGATTCAGGTCCCGCTGTTCATCAATGAGGGCGACCGCGTCAAGATCAACACCGAGGACGGTTCCTACACCGGCCGCGAGAACAACTGATCTCCGCATCCTCAACAGACGACCGACCGTATAAAGGACTAGGACAGCAGCAGTATGGCACGTTCCACCGCGCGCAAAAGGGCTCTGAACACCCTGTACGAAGCCGACGAAAAAAGCCAGGATATTCTCTCCCTGCTTGACGAGCGCATCGCACATCCCGGTGCCCAGACCCCGCTTCCCGACTATGCCATTGAAATCGTCAAGGGCGTGGCCGAGCACCGTCGTCAGATCGACATGACCCTGGACGAACACTCCACGGGTTGGAAGGTACGCCGTATGGGCGTGGTCGATCGCAACATTCTGCGTATCGCCGCTTGGGAGATTCTGTTCACCGATGATGTGCCGGACAAGGTCGCCATCGACGAGGCTCTGGCATTGGCCAAGACCCTGTGCGATGACGATTCGCCCGCTTTCATCCATGGCCTGCTGTCTGCGGTGTGCACCGCCAAGAACGCAGCACCGGCACCGGAGTCCGTGGCAGAAGAGGCCGATGAGGAATCGTCCGATTCCGCTGCCGCCGCATCCGAGCCGACCGATGAGGGCGATGTTTCCGATTCGCCCGATTCGTCCGGTGCATCCGACGAGCCTGCTGCCCCGTCCGCTGAGATTCAGCCGACGGTCGATTAGTCATTTGTTGTTCAGCCTCCCCATTCGGGAGGCTTTTTCATGGGCGGACACTTGTGCCGCCGTACATTCTCAAGTCGGCACCTTGCCGACAGCCTCGCCAGCGGGGGTGAGACTTTGCGCCCAACGGCGTGTGAGTCTGCGCTGGCCGTTAACCTTGGTACGAATACCCGAAAAGCATAAGGGGGTTTTGGTGAGCCAGAACGAGTCCGGGACCATCGCAATTCCGATGTATGACAAGGACGATGCAGTCCTCGTTTTGGAAGACGGACAGGTATATGTGGGGGAGCCATACGGCGCCCTCGGCGAGACGACCGGTGAGATCGTCTTCGCCACCGGTATGACCGGATACCAGGAGACGCTCACCGATCCGAGCTACGATCGCCAGATCGTTGTGCAGACGTTCCCGCACATCGGCGATACCGGCGTCAACAGCGAAGACCCTGAGTCCTCCCGCATCTGGGTTGCCGGATACATCGTGCGTGATCCCTCTCCGAACGTGAGCAACTGGCGTGCCGAGGGCAGCCTGGACGACGACCTCGCCAAGAACGGCATCGTCGGCCTGAGCCACATCGACACCCGCAAGCTGGTGCGTCACCTGCGTTCCGCAGGCGTGATGCGCGCCGGCATCTTCTCCGGCGACGCCCTGACCGATCAGGCCACCGGCGCGCTCAAGACCATCGAGCAGCTGCTCGAAGACGTCAAGAACACCCCGCAGATGCAGGGTCTGAGCCTGTACGACGAGGTGTCCACCAAGGAGACCTACACCATCGAACCGTGCGGCGAGTACGAAGGCAAGGAGCCGCTGTACACCGTGGCCGCTGTGGACCTCGGCATCAAGGGCATGACCCCGCACCGCATGGCCGAACGTGGCTGCCGCGTGCACGTGGTGCCCTCCACCATCACCTTCGCCGAAATCGAGAACCTGAACCCGGACGGCGTCTTCTTTTCCAACGGCCCGGGCGACCCGGAACAGGCCGGTCCCGAAATCGAGCTGCTGCGCCAGGTACTTGACGCCGGCTACCCGTTCTTCGGCATCTGCTTTGGCAACCAGCTGCTCGGCCGCGCACTCGGCTTCGGCACCTACAAGCTCAAATTCGGCCACCGCGGCATCAACCAGCCGGTCAAGGATCTGACCACCGGCAAGGTCGAGGTCACCGCCCACAACCACGGCTTCGCGGTCGACGCCCCGATCGGCAAGCAGGTCGACGCGCCGTTTGAAAACGGCAAGTACGGCAAGGTGTTCGTCTCCCACATCGATCTGAACGACGACGTGGTCGAAGGCCTGCAGTGCGTGGACATCCCCGCATTCTCCGTGCAGTACCACCCGGAGGCCGCAGCAGGCCCGCACGATGCGGCCTACCTGTTTGACCGTTTCTGCGAACTTATGAAGAACAACTCCAAGGAAGGTAAGTGATATGCCGAAGCGCACCGACATCAAATCCGTGATGGTCATCGGCTCCGGCCCGATCGTGATCGGTCAGGCTGCGGAGTTCGATTACTCGGGCACCCAGGCATGCCGCGTCCTTCGTGAGGAAGGCATCCGCGTCATCCTCGTCAACTCCAACCCGGCCACCATCATGACCGACCCGGAGATGGCTGACGCCACCTACATCGAGCCGATCGCCACCCCGATCCTCGAGAAGATCATCGCCAAGGAACGCCCCGACGCGCTCCTGCCCACCTTGGGCGGCCAGACCGCACTCAACGCCGCCATGGCGCTGGGCGAGGCCGGCGTCCTGGAGAAGTACAACGTCGAACTGATCGGTGCTTCCCTGGAAGCCATCGACCGTGGCGAGGACCGTGAACTGTTCAAGAAGGTCGTTGACGAGGCCGGCGCCGAATCCGCCCGCTCCGACATCGCCCACAGCATCGAGGAAGTCGACAAGATCGCCGAGAAGTTCGGCTACCCGCTGGTCGTGCGCCCGAGCTTCACCATGGGCGGCCTGGGCTCCGGCATCGCCCACAACGAGGAGGAGCTGCACCGCATCGCCGGCGCCGGCATCCATTACTCGCCCACCGACGAAGTCCTGATCGAAGAGGGCATCGAGGGTTGGAAGGAATTCGAGCTCGAGCTCATGCGCGACCGCAACGACAACGTCGTGGTCGTCTGCCCGATCGAGAACGTCGACCCGGTCGGCGTGCACACCGGTGACTCCATCACCGTGGCCCCCTGCTTCACCCTGACCGACCGCGAATACCAGAAGCTGCGTGACATCGGCATCGCCATCATCCGTGGCGTGGGCGTGGACACCGGCGGCTGCAACATCCAGTTCGCTGTTCATCCGGACACCGGCCGCATCATCGTCATCGAGATGAACCCGCGCGTGTCCCGTTCCTCCGCGTTGGCTTCCAAGGCCACAGGCTTCCCGATCGCCAAGATCGCCACCAAGCTGGCCCTCGGCTACACGCTGGACGAGATCCAGAACGACATCACCCAGTCCACGCCGGCCTCCTTCGAGCCGACCATCGACTACGTGGTCACCAAGGTGCCGCGCTTCGCTTTCGAGAAGTTCCCGGGCGCCGACCCCACCCTGACCACCTCCATGAAGTCCGTGGGCGAGGCCATGGCCCTGGCCGGCAACTTCCAGGAGTCCCTCGGCAAGGCCATGCGCTCCATCGACAAGCGCCACATGGGCTTCAATTGGGATGGCGAGAAGCCGTCCGCCGAAGAAGTGGCCGAACTGCTTGAGGCCATCCACACCCCGACCGAACACCGTTACCTGCAGCTCATGCGCGCCATCTGGGGCGGTGCCACGCTGGAGCAGGTGTTCGCGGCCACCAAGATCGACCCGTGGTTCCTGAAGCAGATCTTCCTCATCAATGAGACCGCCATGACGGTGCGCGAGGCCGAAACCCTCACCCCGAGGCTGCTCAAGAAGGCCAAGCTCGCCGGTCTGTCCGACGTGCAGGTGGCCCACCTGCGTGGTTTGGGCGATGAAGGCGAGAACACCATCCGCGAACTGCGCTGGACCTACGGTCTGCGCCCGGTCTACAAGACCGTCGACACCTGCGCCGCCGAGTTCGACGCCGCCACGCCGTACTACTACAGCTGCTACGCCGACGAAACCGAGCTGCGCCCGCGCGAACGCGAGGCTGTGATCATCCTCGGCTCCGGCCCGAACCGCATCGGTCAGGGCATCGAGTTCGACTACACGTGCGTGCACGCCGTGCAGGAGCTTGGCAAGGACTATGACACCATCATGGTCAACTGCAACCCGGAGACCGTGTCCACCGATTACGACATGTCCGACCGCCTCTACTTCGAGCCGCTCACCTTCGAAGACGTGCTCGAGATCTACGAGGCCGAGAAGAAGATGGGCCCGGTCAAGGGCGTCATCGTCCAGCTCGGCGGCCAGACCCCGCTGTCCCTGGCCGCGCGTCTGAAGGCTGCCGGCGTGCCGATTCTCGGCACCACCCCGGAATCCATCGACTTGGCCGAGAACCGTGAGCTGTTCGGCGAAGTACTCAAGAAGGCGGAGATGAACGCCCCGCGTTACGGCACCGCCCTGAGCCTCGAAGAGGCCAAGGAAGCCGCCCACCGCATCGGTTACCCGGTGCTCGTGCGCCCGAGCTACGTGCTCGGCGGTCGTGGCATGGAAATCGTCTACGATGACAAGCAGCTCAACAAGTACGTGGACCGCGCACTTGCCGAGGCCAAGGCCGATACCGTGGTCTCCGGCCGCCTGCCCTCCCCGCTGCTCATCGACAAGTTCCTGCAAGACGCCATCGAAATCGATGTCGACGCACTGTTCGACGGCGAGGAACTATACATCGGCGGCATTATGGAGCACGTCGAGGAGGCCGGTGTCCACTCCGGCGACGCCGCCTGCACCCTGCCTCCGTCCACCCTGTCCGACGACCAGATTCGTCGCCTGCGTGAAGGCACCTACGCCATCGCCAAGGGCTGCCATGTGCAGGGCCTGATCAACGTGCAGTACGCCTTCATGGCCAACACGCTGTACGTGATCGAAGCCAACCCGCGCGCCTCCCGTACCGTGCCGTTCGCCTCCAAGGCCACCGGCGTGGCACTGGCCAAGGCTGCTGCCCGCATCATGGCCGGCGAAACCATCGCCGATCAGCGTGCCAACGGTCTGCTGCTGCCTAAGGGCGACGGCGGCGACATCCACCCCGGCCAGCAGGTCGCGGTTAAGGAATCCGTGCTGCCGTTCAAGCGCTTCCGCACCCCGGTGGGCAAGACCGTCGACATCCTGCTCGGACCTGAGATGCGTTCCACCGGTGAGGTCATGGGCTTCGACCGTGACTTCCCGCACGCCTTCGCCAAGAGCCAGCTCGCCGCCTACGACGGTGGCCTGCCGACCCACGGCAACGTGTTCATCTCCGTGAACGACACCGACAAGCGTCAGCTGCCGTTGATCGCCGTTCGTCTCGAGGAGCTTGGATTCAAGCTCTGGGCCACCGAGGGCACCGCCTCCGTGCTTCGCCGTTACGGCATCGAGTCGAACATCGTGGACAAGATCAGCACCCGCGTGGACACCGATCCGGAAGCCCCGGTCGAGGTGCATCACGCTGCCGGATCCGTGGGCAAGAACGTGGTTCAGCTCATCGAGGAAGGCAAGATCGACATGATCCTCAACACGCCGAACTCGCGCGGCTCCCGTTCCGACGGCTACTCCATCCGTGCCGCCGCCATTGCCGCCGATCTGCCGCAGTTCACCACCATCACCGAGTTCCAGGCCGCACTGCTCGCTATCGAGGCCGTGAAGCATAATGATTATCAGATCATGAGCATTCAGGAGCATTCGAAGCAGCTGTTCGAATTGGAGCGACGGGAGTTCTGATGACTACACTCAGCAGTGAGGAATTGCAGGCACAACGTTCGGATTTCGGTCTGCGATTAAGCAATTCAATGGCCAAATACGGGCCGCTGTGTGTGGGCATTGACCCGCATCGCAAGCTCCTCACCGACTGGGGATACAACGTCGACGCCGAAGGCGCCGAACTCTTCTCCATGCGTATGCTGCAGGCCGCCAACGGGCGCGCCGCAGCAGTCAAATTCCAGACGCCGATGTTCGAGCGCTACGGAGCCAAAGGTTTCGAAGCGCTCGAGCGCGTGCTCTACGCGGCACGACAAATGGGCGTCATCACCATCGTCGATTGCCTGCGCGGCGGCCTGTCCACCACGATTTCCGCCATCGCAGACGCCTATTTCAAGCCCGGTGCACCGTTGCTGGCCGACGCCATCACGCTGCTGCCGTACTATGGCGCGCGTTCGTTGAACGGCCTGATTACCGAAGCGCTGGAAAACGGACGCGGCGTGTTCATCGCCTCCCTGACCTCCAACCCGGAAGGCATGAGTCTGCAGACCGCGTTGCGCCAGAGCGGCGATTACAAGGGACGTACCGTGGCCTACGGCATCGCCTCCACCGCGCAGAAGCATAACGTGGATATCGAAGGCATGGGCTCGGTTGGTCTGATTATCGGTGCCACCATCGGCCAATGGATGCAGGATTCCGGCGTGGACCCCTCCAAGTTCACCGGTCCGATTCTTTCCCCCGGTTACGGTTGGCAGGGTGCCGAGGCCAAGGATCTGAAAACCGTGTTCCGCGGTACGCGCGGCAACGTGCTGGTCACCGTGTCCCGCTTTATCGCCTCGCATGGGCCGGATATCGCCGCACTGAGCCAAGCCACCGAGTCGATTGCGCTTGACGTACGTCAGGCGCTGATGGAAGCCACTGTCGAAGGCTCGGAAAACCAGTAATCAGAACGGAATCAGATGTCGCGGCATGCGTACGTGTCTATCTCATCGCGTACGTCGCATCACGATTCATATTCTTCCCTGTTCGTCGGGGCTGTAGCAGTTACCGGTCATCTCGCCGGTGAGCCGTTACCACATTGGATTCATAATCGCTGCACACCACATCATCTCCGGAGGAACCCATGACTGAAAACACCCATGCTGGCCGTCTAATCGTCCTGACTGGCCCCACCGCAGTAGGTAAGGGCACCGTGGAAGCCAAGCTGCGCGCCGACCACCCCGAAGTGTGGGTGTCCGTCTCCGCCACCACGCGTGCCCCGCGCCCCGGCGAGGTTGATGGCGTCAACTATTGGTTCCTTACTGAAGACGAGTTCCTGGCCCGCGAAGCGGCCGGTGAGTTCCTGGAAACCGCCGTGGTGCACGGCATGGCCCACTACGGTACATTGCTCAAGCCTGTGGAGGAACATCTGGCCGCCGGTGTGCCCACGATTCTGGAAATCGACCTGCAGGGTGCCCGCCGCGTCAAGCAGCGCGCCGCCGAGCTCGACCTCGAAGTGGTGTACGTGTTCATCGCGCCGCCAAGCTTCGAAGAGCTCGAGCGCCGCCTGATCGGCCGCGGCACCGAAACCGCCGAACAGCAGGCCCGTCGCTTGGAGACCGCCAAGGTGGAGCTCGCCGCCGAAAGCGAATTCGACGTCACCATCGTCAACGAAACCGTTGATCAGGCCGCTGCCGACCTCTGGTCCGTCATCGCCAAGGAATACGGGCTGTAAACTACCGCTTTACCACCAACTGCTTGTGGAGAATTTCGGTGCTGTTTCTGGCCGGCGCCTGCTTCCAACGGATCGCTTCGGATTCGTGATGCTCGGTGACATAATGCCGCATCCATTCGAAGCACTGCTGGGTTTGGATGGCATCGCTTAATGCGCGGTGCTCCTCATTGTCCGCGATGCCGAAGCGTACGATCAGGTCGGCCAGACGGTGATGCCGCTGCGCGGGGAACAGGGCGCGGCTGATCTGCATCGTGTCATAATCCGCGCAGGCAAAGCCGCAGCCGGCGATATGCCGGGTGTTGTAATCCAGGAATCGCAGATCGAAGCTGACGTTATGACCGACAATCGGCTCAACGGCGGGACTGGCAGCCGGGGTAGCGAGCCATGCGATGAATCGGGGAAGCACCTCGTCAATCGGATCGAGGTCGGCCACCATCGCATCGGTGATGCCGGTCAGCGTGGTGATCTGACGCGGAATCGGCCGCAAGGGATTCACCAGCTGCTGGAATTGATCGACGATATGCCCCTTCCGCACGCGCACGGCACCGATTTCCGTGATGGCGCAACTGTTCGGGTAAAAGCCGGTGGTTTCCAGATCCAGCGCCACATAATCGGTGGGGAAGACGGCATCGTCCATGGCGATTCGCCCGCCGGCACCATGATTGGGCTGGGATGGTTGGCCGAAAACGGTAATGCCGGAAGTGGTCACGGAGGCTCCTCATATCAGTCGGTGTTCGGTGACTTATTGTACCGGCAGCCCGGTCTGACGGTACAATTTTTCCCTCCCGGATTTTCTCGGATATATTGGTTAGGCGGCCGGCAATTGCGCGGCGCATCGGGAAGGGAGCACAGCTGATGAAACAGATAGTGGCAGGCATCGTGGCGCATGTGGACGCGGGCAAGACCACGCTGTCCGAGGCGCTGCTCTACCGCACCGGTGAGATCCGCAAATTGGGGCGAGTGGATCACGGCGATGCGTTTCTGGACACCAATTCCTTGGAGAAGGCGCGAGGCATCACGATCTTCGCGCACCAAGCGTTGGTTGAACACGGCGACCTGCGACTGACCTTGCTGGATACGCCGGGGCACGTGGACTTCGCAGCCGAAACCGAACGGGTGCTGCGCGTGCTTGATTACGCGATTCTTGTGGTCTCCGGCACGGATGGCGTGCAAGGCCATACCGAGACACTGTGGCGTCTGCTGGCCAGATACGGTGTGCCGACGTTCATCTTCGTCAACAAGTGCGACGCCGCCGGATTCGCCCGCGAGGCCATTCTGGCACAGTTGCGCAAACGCCTGAGCGATGCGATATATCCGTTGCCGGCAATGGAACAGTCCACTGAGGGCAGCGCGGTACCGTTGGACGCGTTCGCCGAAGACATCGCCACCCTGGACGAGGAGGCGATGAACGACTATCTGGAACATGGCGTGCTGTCCGTGGGCAGATTGCGATCGATGATCGCCGTACGTGAGCTGTTCCCCGTATATTTCGGCTCGGCATTGAAACTCGAAGGGGTCGAGGAATTCCTGGACGGGCTGGAGACGTTCACCCGCGAACGTGAATGGCCGGCCGCCTTCGCCGCACGCGTGTTCAAGATCGCCCACGACGGCCAGCACAACCGTATGACGTGGCTGCGCGTCACCGGCGGTGCGCTCAAAGCCAAGGAGATCGTCTCCTCATCGTCGTGCGCCGCGGCGTCGACACCGTCGCCAGCGCAGGAGGATGATGGCATGGCGTGGTCCGAGAAAGTCGATCAGGTGCGCATCTACAATGGCGTCAAATTCGAGACGGTCACCGAAGTGCCGGCCGGCTCGGTATGCGCGGTGACCGGACTGACGCGGACCTTCCCCGGCGAAGGGCTGGGAGCGGAACCGGACGCCGAATCGCCCTCGCCGGCACCCCTGGTGGCCCCACGTCTTCCAGACGCCGCGGGGTTTCCCCCGCGGGAGCTGAATCCGATACGGCCGGCACCTCGGGAGCGGCCAAACGCGGTGGCGCCGGCCATGACAGCGTGAATCGGGACGATGCCGAGCATGATGCCGCCAAGTTGGGAACCGGCCGCAATGAGGAGAACGACACTGCCGGCCAAGACGCAGAGATGGACAATAGCTCGCCGGCCCTTCCCCCGTTCGATGATCTGACCTTGCATAAGGTCATCACCGCATTGCGTGAGCTGGAAGACGAAGACCCGTTGTTGCATGTGGTGTGGGTGGAACGGCTGGCCGAGATTCATGTGCAATTGATGGGCGCAGTCCAGCTGGAAATCATCCAGCAGACCCTGCACGACCGGTTCGGTCTGGATGTGTCCTTTGGCCCCGGCTCCATCCTGTACCGTGAGACCATCACTGCGCCGGTCGAAGGCGCAGGTCATTTCGAGCCGCTCCGTCATTATGCCGAAGCGCATATCCTGCTGGAACCAGGGGAGCCGGGCAGCGGAGTCACTGTGGGCTCGGCCCTGTCCGAAAATGATTTGGAACGCAATTGGCAGCGGCTGATTCTGACCCACCTGACCGAGCGTGAGCATCTCGGTGTGCTCGTTGGCGCGCCGCTCACCGATATCAAGATGACTTTGGTGGCTGGCCGCGCGCATCTGAAGCATACCGAAGGCGGCGACTTCCGCCAAGCCACCTATCGTGCAATTCGTCAGGGGCTCATGGAAGCCAGAGCTGGAGTCAGTGGCCGGCCCGAGACGCCGGGCGAGAGCCGGGCCGGACACCACAGGGGAGGGCAACTGCCGACTGCTGGAACCGTGGTACCGGTTCCGGCTCGAAGTGCCCGCAGACATGATCGGCCGTGCCATGAGCGACATCCAGCGCATGGCCGGCACCTTCGAATCCCCGGTCACCGATGGCGAATACGCCGTGATCGAAGGTGAGGCGCCGGTGTCCGAAATGCGTGACTATGCGATGGATGTGAACCAGTACACGCACGGCCATGGCCATTTCTCCGCCACCTTCGGCGGCTACAAGCCATGCCATGACGCCGAACAGGTCATCACAGCCGCCGCCTACGATCCCGAAGCCGATCTGGACAACACCCCCGACTCGGTCTTCTGCGCCCACGGTGCTGGCTACCCCGTCAAATGGTACAAAGTCCCCGAATTCGCCCACGTAGACTACGTCATGTGAGGTGGTGACTACCAAATCTGCGGCCGAATGAATCCGTTGGTCTCCAAGAACCGTTGAATATCGCGCATTTCCGGCATATTAATGGAATGGGCCATGCCCGGATACACTTGTTCGGTCAACGTGCCGTGCTCGTGCCAGAACTCACCCATCGCCGTCACATCGGCTTTCGGGAAGATGTCGTCTGCAGCACCATGCCCATAGAACACCGGCGGCTTCAACGAAGCCAATTCGGCATCGCCCGCAACGGACCCCGGTGCCAGCCATCCAGAGCAGGAGACGGCTGCGGCATATCGCTTCGGATTGAAACGCAGCAGATGCGCGGCCAAGAGGCCGCCCTGCGAGAATCCCATGGCAACCACCGGCCGAGTGGCGGGAATAT
>OGQU01002477.1_pt1 | contig 11690 bp, 8 predicted proteins | sample 1553341 | NCBI WGS metagenome assembly OGQU01 (sample SAMEA2579920, study PRJEB22360) | human gut metagenome | biome: human gut; feature: human-associated habitat; material: faeces | place: Denmark | collected 2008/2010 | reverse complement strand
TGCCATTCCCGAATTGTATCGGTAATATGTTTTTCCAACAGTTTTGCTGTCATGTTTTCTAAGTCACCTCCATTGTGCTGCATGTGCAAAAAACACAGTATTATTATCGCACGAATTGGGCGTTGTGTGAACACTTAATTTTTTGTTTTTTACAAAAAGAAAAGAATCACTTTTTTTACTCCTCGAAACGGCAGAAACCTCCGCCAGAAAAGCTGGAACAGAGGTTTCTGTGATTTCTTATGTCAGAAGAATTTCTCAGTCATTTCGTTCTGAATTACTCTTCGTCGTCTTTTTTCTTTCTGCCGCGGAGTTTGAATCCAAGTCCGCCAGCGCCAAGAGATGCAACTGCCATGCTTACCCATCCCCAGATGTTGGTAGCATCACCGGTCTTTGCATTATCGCTCTTCTTGGAAGTAGAAGTATTGGATACTTTATTACTTGCAAGCGGAGTAGATGTTGCTTTCGGGGTGCTTGTCGGGGTCTTCGTCGGCTGCGTCGTAGGTATTGTGGTAGGAGCAGTCGTCGGGGTTGTGGTTGGTGCTGTTGTAGGTGTAACCGTCGGAGTCTCAGTTGGGGTTACGGTCGGGGTTTCCGTCGGGGTTACAGTCGGAGTCTCGGTCGGGGTTACGGTTGGGGTCTCTGTAGGAGTAGGAGTCGGCTCTTCTGCTGACTTCTTCCAGGTGAAGCTAAGATCCTGATATCCCAGTGAAGAAACTGTAATTTCAAAGGAATCGCCCTCTGCGAACGGTGCTGCATCTGTCTTTAAGGAACCATCCTCATTGAACAGTACAACAGCTCCTCTTCCGCTTGCTGCATATGCTTTTCCATTTACAGTAACAGAGGTAATGTTCTTCAGATAATCTGCAAACTCTTCATCTGTTGCATCCCCGTTCTTAAGCAGACCCGGTGTTGTCGTATCTTCGTTAAATGCTGCTGGCATCTCTTCCGTGTAAAGGATAAAGTCTGCGGAAAGATCTGCATATTTACCATTCTTATCGCTGACAGTCAATGTATAAGAACCTTTCTCTGCATTCTTGAAGTACAGAGTATCACCGGACACGGTTCCCGTCAGACCTTCTACTGTATAGACAGCATCGTAATCATCCGGCAGGCCTTCCAGTTTAACAGAAGCATTTCCAGATGTGACAGACGCATTCTCTACAGAAAATTCATATGCAAACTTAACCGGTACATATACATCTGCATCGACTTCGTAAATTCCCTTGCTGGTGTAGTAGGTAATTTTGTTGTTGGTCTGTCCCATCATGCTCTTGTAATGTTCCGAGGAGGTCGGGCAGTTATGAACGCTTGTCGTAAATCCAGTGCTCCATGCCAGCTCAGACACTCTCCAGATATTCTCCAGATGACGCATTCCGTAATCGTTGCCCTCTTTTGTGCTGACAACAACACCATATACGGTATCTTCGCCTGCTTTGATGGTATCAGTAAGACCATCCAGATCCAGCTGATAATCACCGTATTTGCTGTTAGTGGAGAGCTCTGCCGTTACATTTTCCAGCTTTGCTGCCTCGGTTCCCTGAACAGCACCAAAGGTTACATTGCCGTCTGCATCTACAGATGCTTCTTTGTAATAAGACGGAACCTCATGTAAAGTGTAATATGCATAGCTTGCATTCTCATACAGTGCATCTTTTCCGGTATACGTTGTGGTGGATGTCTGTCCACGGTTGGTAACGGTGATTTCTACAGAATCCTCATCTGTCACTTTCGTGTATTTGCTAAGATCCATACCCTCTGTTACTTTTACCGGGAAGGTAATACCTGTGATATCGCTTCCGTCTGCATTCACATGATAAGATCCGCCGGAAAGAGACGCGGTTCTTGTTTTATTCTTTGTTGCGGAAGTAAACGCATCTACCGGAACATCATTATGAACCTCTGCCTGATAGAACGCTGCATACGGAATATTCATTAATACATACTGGGACTGCAGAGCTTCGATGGCTGCATTCAGATGCTCGGTTGCTTCATCTACGGTTCCCTGGCTCTGTTTTTTCTCCAATGCTTCTTTTGCTTCTGCCAGTTCTGTCTGCATATTATTCCAGGAAGTTTCCGTGTAAAGATCTTTATTCAGTGCATCTGCCTTTGCAATTGCCTCTTCCAGTGCTGCTGTGCTCTCTACCGGATCAGCTCCTACAATATTCGCTTGGGTTGCTTCAAAAGTGTAGGAAGCATCTGCATAGCCAAGTGCATGAATCGTAATCTTCCAATAACCGGTTCCATCCGTTCCCTCCGGTAAAGTGCAGCGCAGGGAATCGGTAAGGCCAAGCTGGATTCCCATTACTTTATGCATCCAGTTGTCTGCTGCGAATTTTGTTCCATACGTTGCTTTTGCATTCGTATAAGTGGAATCATCACCGTAATAAGTCCAGGTTACGGTCTGCAGATTAGCAGCCAGATCGCCGTAATCTCCCGTTAAATCTACGCGAAGGAATTCTCCATAAGAACCATTGGCTTCTTTCACAGTCAGTCCTACGGTCTCAGCATCCGGAGCTGTCTTCAGCGCCTGATCTTTGATTCCGGATTCACTTCCTGTTGTTCTTGCAGAGAAGGAGAAGCTTCCATCTGCATTTTTCACTGCTATCTTCAGACCGTTTGTGTTTTCTGTTACATCTGCAACCAGGCCTGTATAGCTCTGCAGTTTATTTTCAGAAAATCCACCGGAAAGTGTTCCGCCGTTTTCTACCACAACATGCTTTTTGCAGAAATCTTCGTAATCATCTTCCGAAACTTTTACAGGCACATATTTCAGACCTTTTACTTCATAATGATCAATCTGGCTCTTATCGTAAGTTACGGTCTCGCTGTTGGTCAGAACTGCCGTGGTTGCTGCGGTATAATATGCCACATCATAGGTTGTGCCATCTTTCATGTAGATAGTCGCTGCGCACTGGAAGCTTCCTCTGTGCAGTCCATGGTTTGTGGTCGCACGGGTTACAACATCAAAAGCGCCTTTATCACTTTCTTCGCGACTGTCAGTTTCATCCGAACCAGCGTCGCTTCCTGCCGCCTGAACTCCTTCTGCTTCCCAATACTCAGCCCAGGTAAGACCTGCATATACATATTTATATGTTGTTTCTTTCTTCTCATAAGTAAAGGAAAGCGTCTTGTAACCTGTTGCAGTTACTTCGATTTCAAATTTATTTCCTTCTGCAAAAGCGGCAGCTGTCAGATCAAGCGTACCGTCTTCTTTGATCAGAATTGTTTTCCGTTTTCCAGTTGCTGCATATTCTTTTCCATTTACTTTTACCGAAGTGATGTTCTTGATATAATCAGCAAAGTCATCTTCTGATGCATTCTCTGCTTTTACAAGCGCCGGAGCACTTCCTTTTTCGTTGTAAGCAGCCGGCATTGCATCTGTATACAGAGTAAAGCTCTGTGTCAGATCTGCATAAACACCTTTTTTATCATGAATCGTCAGAGTATACATTCCTTTTTTCGCATTTGCGGAATAAGAAATGGTATTTCCGTCTACTGCAAATCCATCCAGACCATCTACGGAATATTCTGCATCATAATCAGCCGGAAGTCCGGTTACGGTCATCGTTGTCTTTCCAGCGGAAAGAGAAGCGTCTTCTACGGATACACTTGCCTCAAATTTTGTTGGAACAAAAATATCATTCACTGGAATCGTGTAGATTCCTTTGCTGGTATAATACGTAACCTTATTGATATGCTGTCCCATCATGCTCTTGTAATGTGCAGAAGAAGTCGGGCAGCCATGTACCTGCGTTGTAAATCCAGTTGACCATGCCAGCTCTGTTCCGCGCCAGATATTTTCCACATGACGCATACCATAGTCATTGCCTTCTTTCGTGCTGACAATAACACCATAGATCTGATCGGTTCCAACACCAATCGTGTTCTCCAGTCCGTCGAGATCCAGCTGATAATCTCCATAGCTTGATTCAGTCATAAATTCCGGAGATACATTGGTCAGTTCAATTGCAGTTCCAACTGTTTTTCCAAAAGAAAGAGAGCCATCTGCATTTACCGTTGCTTCTTTGTAGTAAGAAGGTGCTTCACTTAATACATAATATGCATAGTCTGAGTTTTCAAATAAGGCGTCTTTTCCGGTGTATGTCTGTGTAGATGTCTGACCACGGTTTGTTACTGTAATACTTACAGAATCAGAATCTGTTACTTTCTTAAATTTGGAAAGATCCACTCCTGTTACTTTAACCGGGAAGGTAATTCCATTGATTGCACTTCCATCTGCATTGGTATGATAAGAACCACCGGCAAGAGTGGCTGTTCTTGTTTTGCTCTTCGTTGCGGAAGAAAATACATCCACTGGAACAGAGTTGTTTACATCTGCAGCATAAAATTCATCATACGGAATGTTCATCAGAACGTAAGCCACCTGCTCAGTTGGAGTCTCGGTCGGGGTCGCCGTTGGGGTTGCGGTTGGCGTTGCTGTCGGGGTCGCCGTCGGAGTCGGTGCTTTAACAAGGCCTTTTACTGCAGTATTCAGCGCATCTTTCGCGGTATCAACAGCGCTCTGGGATTCTTTTGCAGAAAGAGCAGATTTTGCTGCGGTAAGAGCAGTCTGGACAGCTTTCCAGGAGTCTGCGGTGTAGTCAGCTTCCTTTAATGCTTCGGCATCTGCGATTGTTTTTTCAAGTGCTGTGGTGTCTACTGCTTCTGGAGTCGGGGTTGCTTTTTGGGTTGCTGCAAGAGCCGCGGTTTTTACTGCATTCGAAGTTCTGGTTGCACCCGATACAATATCCCATCCTTCAATGTTTTCAATCGTTGCATCTTTTCCAAGAAGTTTCGTTTTGAATCCTTTGCTGTTTGTAGCTGCTTTTTTGAAATATGTGGCATTCTCTGTATTGTATCCAGAGCCAGGCGTTACTGCAATGTCAGAAAATTTGCCGTCTGCAACTGTGATTTTGACATTAACGTCATATTCATCCCATGCATTCTCATCCTCATCGTCTTCTGCTGTTCTGGTAACATGAGCGGTAGACTCATAAGTACCATCTGCCAACACGCCGCTTGCGGAATCCGCCAGTACGGTTCCCGGGAGCAGGCTCATGGTCATGGAAGCTGCCATTACGGCTGCTAATGATTTTTTCTGAAGTTCTTTTCTTTTGATCATAACTTCCTCCTTTTTCCTTTTCCACAGTTTTGCAGGAAAAACAGGGGCAAAACTGTTATTTATTATTACATTAGTTTATACTAATTAATAATTGCTTTAACTAACCATAAAACATTTTACTAATTCTAGATCGTTTTGTCTAACTCTTAACTGAGTATTTTTTCTCAAAAGCGCACAGATACTGTTTATTGAGAATTTTTATTATTAATTTGTATGTTTCTTTGAAATTTGCGGAACGATTTTTGTCTCCGCACAGATAAATGGTACTAGATGTGCAGTACCTACCGCGAAGAACTCTTCCGTCCTTCACGTTTTACTGCCGAAAGAATGCGGTCAGAAAGGATTCCGATCAGCATTCCGGTAATGACACCGGCTACGAGAAGTGCCGGTAAATAATAGAACAGTTTGCGGTTCTGTACAACGAGAGCCTCCACGCAGATCTGCGCGACATTGTGCGTCACGCCGCCTGCAATACTTACGCCGGTGATGCTGAATCCTTTGATATGTTTCAGTAAGAACATCACAAGAAAACTCAGGAGTCCGCCGGCAAGACTGTAAAGAATGGACATTCCATTTCCGAACAGATAGCCCATCAGAAGAATGCGGGCAACGGAAATCATCAGGACTTCCCCGGCCGGAAGGAAAAAGAGACCGACAACGACAACCAGATTGGCAATACCAAGTTTAATGCCGGGAACGCCGAGGTTGATCGGGATCAGTACCTCCACGTAACTGAAAATCATGGCAAGTGCCATCAACATGGCGCATAAGGCAATTTTTCTGCTTGCAGTGCGGCTGTCTCTCATAAATTCCAATTCCTTTCTTCTAAGCTGGTATTATTTTACAATCACATCCGGCGCATCGTCGGCGTCGTCTGTTGTGGATCCGTCACTTTCTACCTCCGCAACCAGCTTATGCGGCAGGCACACGATCGTCTCATTTACCCGGGAAATCGTACCCTGTCTTTTGCAGTAGCCGTCCGGGCAGTCAGCTTCTTCCATATGGGCACTTCCGTTTTCAATCACCAGGACATTCGTTCCGTGACCCGTCTGAATTTTCACGGTCTGATTTTCTGCGAGTGAATACGTTCCGTAGACCTCGCCGTCCACCGTGACTTTCATGGTATTTCCATTTTCCGTTTTCGGCAGCCGAAGCGCTAGGGCAAGGATTCCAGCCAGGAGCAGAACGGTGCCTGCCAGAATCAGATCTTTTTTCTTCATATAGTTTTCCTTATTCTGAATCAGATGCCAGCCCATAACAGCAGTGTCAGCAGGAATACAGCACGGAACAGCGTAAAGAGGATTTCATTTCCGTGAAGTTCCTTTACCCCGCAGCGGATATTGCCTTTTGGACACGTATCAATACATTTCTGACACTGGAAACAGTCGCCGGAGATTTCCACGGATCCATCGGATGACAGTTCCACCGCTGACGGGCACTGTCTCGTGCAGGCGCTGCAGCCGCGGATGCAGTTTTCGCGTTTCCGGTGCAGAGTAAAGAACGGCAGGATCGGAAGCAGAGAAAAGACAGCTCCCATTGGGCACAGGAAGCGGCAGAAAAAGCGCTCCTCAAAGAACATGCCGGCCAGGATCAGCACCAGAAGAACAATGCCTGGAATATAAGAGGAAAGTCGGAAATTTCCCGCATGCAGCATGGAAAAGACATCCCACGGGCTTGTTCCTCTTGCTTTCTGATAAACTCCTGCAAAGCAGCAAAGGGCAATCAGAAGCAGAATGCCGTATTTGATCAGTACCAGTTTTTTTGCCAGCTCCGGTTTGATGCATCTGGGCTTCTTTTTACGTTTCTTACAGATTATACCATAAATTGCGTGCATTGCATCCCCCAGACTTCCAAAAGCGCATGCAAAACCGCAGAAAAATCTTCCGAATACGATCGTAAATGCACAGACAAGGAGCAGAGCCGACACAAACGCGGTCATCTCAATTTTTTCACCCTGTCCAAGCTGCGTAAAAATGTATTTCACTCCGTTAAATGCAGCGGTAAATACTGACGGAAGAAACAGGAAATATAAAAGCTGGATTCCGGCACGCAGGCAGGAAACGATCTGTTTTCTCTTCTTTGCCGGTAATGTGGATAGATCTAAATTTTTCATGTTATTTCTCCGCCTTTTCTATTGCTTCCTGCGCCGCATTTCTGATACCGGTGGAGCTGAATGTTGCTCCGCTGATCGTATCAACATCGGCGGACTGTGCCTCAATAATCTTTGGAATGATCGCCTCCGCGTTTGACAGATACGCACTGTCCTCGCCGTCGGCGGATGTGATGGCAAGATCGGTAATCTGGCCGCCCTCTACGGTTACTTCAACTGCAATGGTGCCGCCGAAGCCGTCAGCTTCACCGTCATACGTACCGTCCACGTACTGCCCTTCTGCTTCTGCTGCTTCACTTGCGGCCGTATCCGCCGTGTTGGATGCAGCTGCTGCGGCCTGCAGGTTTTCCTTCTGAAGCTGGGTCGTCTCAAGCTCTGCCGAGAGCCGCGCGATCTGATCCTCTTTGTCTCTTTTGTCGAGTACGGTATTGTAGCCGATCAGAACAGCAGCAATGACAGCGACATTCAAAAAACGAACAATCAATTGTCTCATCTGTTTTCCCCTTTATTGCGTTACTTTCGCAGCATCCAGCGCATTCCGGCATGCCTCAAGAATGGCTTTTGAGGAGCAGGTTGCACGGGAAACGGTGTCGATGTTCTCAAGCGTTCCGGTTTCCAGAATCTGAGCGGAAACGCCTCTGATTTTGGAGGTTCCTTCGGATGCGCGGCGGATGTAGGAGGCATTCTGACTGTCTCCGTCACCGGTGATGTTGCTTAACGCTACGATTTTATCGTTTTCAATTGTTACCGTCACGGAAAGCTGATAAGCGGTAAAATCTTCATCTTCATCCGGCTCGCAGACGGCAATCGCTGTGTATTCGCCGTCCTGATAGATCTTTTGTTCCGGAGTTTCCGTCGGTGTTGGTGTTGGCGTCTCAGTTGGCTCCGGGGTTTCGGTCGGGGTTGGTGTTTCCGTCGGTGTCGGAGTTACCGTTGGCGTCGGGGTTGGAGTTACCGTTGGCGTCGGGGTTGGATTTTTCTTTTCCTCAGTTACGCGTTCTGCCTCTTTTAAAGCTTCCTCGATTGCCGCAAGAATTCCCCTGGAGCTGTAGGTTGCGCCGGAAACGGTGTCGACTTCCAGTGTCTGGTTTTTCACAACGTCCTTTGCTGTCTGTTTTGCGCGTTTTAAGAATGCTTCGTCATCTTCACTCTCGGTCACGAGAATTGCCTTGATCGTCTCATCCTGAATGACAACTGCCGTTGTAATGTCTCCCAGATAGCCCTCGCCGGTTCCGTAGTAAATGCCTTCCTCGTATGGGAATTTTCCTTCCGGAATCGTTGTGGTTCCGCCGCTGCTCGTTCCGTTATCCGGAACGGTCTCGCCGTTTGTTGCTTTCTTCGCATTTTCCAGCGCCTGTTTTACTGCGTTCTGGATGCCGCGGGAGCTGTACGTTGCGCCGGATACGAGATCCACATCGGTTTTCTGTCCGTCTACGATGCGGTCCGCTACGACTTTGGCACGGTTGAAGAATGTCTCGTCATCTTCGTTTTCCAGAATCAGTACCGCTTTGATCGTCTGATCCTGCAGGGCTACCGCCACTTTGATGTCTCCCTGGAAACCGGCGGCTGTGCCGTAATAAATTCCGTCCTGATAAGGGAAACTTCCCTTGGATGCAGACGAATTGTTATTGTTCTGATTATTATTCTGGCTGTTGTTTCCGTTGTTTGTATTGCTCTGGCTTCCTCCGTTTGTACTGGAAGACCCGTTCACTGCCGCCTGACTTAAGGCACTCCGCACAGCTTCAATAATACCACGGGAGCTGTATGTCGCGCCGGAGATCGTATCCACATTCGTACTCTGTGTTGAGATAATCGTCGAAATCAGAGAGGAAGCACTGGAAAGGTAGCTTGGCGTATCGCTGTTTTCCACAATATCAATCGAAGCAATTTTTCCGCCGCTGACAACAACGCAGACTTTCATTGTGCCGCCAAATCCTGTTCCGGTTCCGTAATACGTTCCATCCCGGTAGGCAGCCGGTTCTTCGATTTTAGATACTGTAACGGTTCCGCCGGCAGAGGCTCCTGATGCGGATGCCGGTTCTGAAGTGTCCTCCTGACCGGTCAGTGCATTTTTCACGGCTGCAAGGATACCTTTTGAACTGAAAGTTGCACCGGAAACCGTGTCCACATCCACACTCTGGGATGCGATGATACGGTCGATAACTCCCTTCGCACGGTTCAGGAAAGCTGCGTCCTCGCCGGGAGCGCTTACAATCGAGATCGACTGAATCGTTTTGTCTTTCAATACGACAGAGACTGTAATCGTACCGCCAAAACCTGTTCCGCTTCCTTCGTACGTTCCGTCCGCCAGCTCAAAGCTGCCGGAACCGACGGCTGCGACAAGTTCTGCTTCGGTATCGGTTGTCTTTTTGGTATCGTCCTTCTTTTTTGTATCATCTTTCTTTTCCGCTGCATCAGTATCCTGTTCCGGCTCCGGTGTCACCAGTGCCTCCGGCTGCTCTACGGCGTAAACCGGTGCAGTATAGCCGTTCAGCGAAATACCGGCGCAGGCTGCTACGATAACTGCCGCGAGAGCCGGTGCAAATGCTGTCAGTTTTTTCCATTTTCCCATGGTTATGTATCACCGTCTTTCCTGATAATGTTTGTCTCGTGATCGGATGTGAAATCGTCAGCAATTCCTTCGGTTACATACAGAACTCCGTCCTCATCCTCCAGAATGGTGTCAAATTCATCGCTGTGAGCACGCCAGTATTCGGCCGCCTTGTCTTTTCCCATAATGAAAAGTGAAGTGGAAAGGCCGTCCGCCAGGGTACCGTCAACGCTTACGATCGTCACCGACACCAGGCCGTTGTTCGCCGGATGACCGGTCGACGGGTCAATGATGTGATGATATTTCACGCCGTCCTGTTCAAAATACCGTTCGTAGCCTCCGGAGGTAATAACCGCCCGGTCGGCCGTCGAGAGAATGCCGAGATAATCATCCTCCGCTTCCGGACTCTGCACGGCAACACGCCATTTGCTGCCATCCGTTTTCGTGCCGACAACCTGAACGTTTCCACCGAGGTTGATGAGCCCGCTCGTCACACTGCATTCCCGGTAAATATCCGCAATTCTGCTGGATGTATAACCCTTTGCGATTCCGCCGAAGTCAATTTTCATGCCGTCCTTGGCAAAGCTGATCGATGCGCTGCCCTTGTCGTAAAGAATGTCATTGGCATCGGTCAGCGGAAGGAGGCTTTCGATCGTCTCATCCGAAGGAATCGTATAATTTCCGGTTGTAAAACCCCAGGCGTCCATGATCGGATAAATTGCGATGTCGAAAACGCCGTTTGTGCTGTCATACAGATCCAGCGAGCGTTCCAGCAGATAGGTGGTATCCTCCGATAAGGTTCCGCCGCCGTTTGCATTGATCTGCGCTACTTCACTCGTCTCCTCTCCGGTCGACAGAAGTGCATCCAGCCGCTCAATCTCCTGCTGCGCCTGATCCACCGCCGTTTCTGCATTCGGACCATAGGCAGTGACCGTCATGTACGTATCCATCGCAAAAATATCTCGGCTGCTCGATGCATCTGCGGCATCGGAAGAAGCTGTGGATGATGCGGATTTCTGCGTGGAATTCTCTTCCGAAGCGTCAGAACTGCTCGAAGACTCCGAAACAGACGCCGGCTGTGTCTGACTTTCACTGCTCTCCGGCTGCGCTGCTGTCCCCGCACCGGAACATCCGCCGACCGTCATTACCATGGCAAGACAAAATGCTGCAACAATTTTCTTTTTCATAAATAAAACTCCATTTTTTCTTATGTTAGGAAATTCTAACTTTGGTATTATAACATTAACTCGTAACTTACGCTATGAATTACTTGATAAAAGTTTTTCAATTAGCGTATCGGATCTGATAAATTTTCTCATTTTATTCGTTTGGAATCAAGTGGTTTTTAATGGAAACCAAAGAAAACGAGCTAGAGAATGTTCAGATTTCTCTGCACACGCTCTCGCCCGTTTCATTTTAAGTTCTAACGCTTTCTTGTTTTGCTGTTCTCCTTCTGCCATTCTGTATACACAGGAAGCCGTCGAATAAAACCACTGAATTCAGGCACAGTGAATTTTCCGTATTCACTCTCCGCACAGTTTATGATATCTTCAATTTACGCTCAAGCCAGGAAATGATAATTCCACAATACGGTGTCAAATTTCTTTCCTGCATAAGACTTGCATAAGTGCGTTCCAGCTCACGCATAAATGTATCCTGTGATTTGCCTCTGCACTTTCTCATAATTCTATTCTTCTCCGCCATCAAAACATTTTTCCGTGTCTGTGGCAGCGAAAGTGCCTGGCAATTCAAGTTCAATGTTTCTGTCACATCTTTATTGATATCCACATCATCCGAGTAAATTCTGCCGTCCGCTTTATATTTAATCTTTCTGACAGACATTTCATCAAAAGGATTCACCGTAAGCTCTGTATTACCCCTATGTGTAAGCTCTGTATTACCCCTAT
>OGQU01002475.1_pt1 | contig 11705 bp, 6 predicted proteins | sample 1553341 | NCBI WGS metagenome assembly OGQU01 (sample SAMEA2579920, study PRJEB22360) | human gut metagenome | biome: human gut; feature: human-associated habitat; material: faeces | place: Denmark | collected 2008/2010 | reverse complement strand
GGCCATGGCTGGTTGGCCGGACGCTCCTTCGGTTCCTGCGGCATGATCTGCAGCACGGTGACGTCCTTAGCGCCTTGGCGCAGGGATGTGCCGAGGCAGTCGGAACCGGTGTCGCCGCCGCCGATGATCACCACATGCTTGCCTTCGGCGGTGATGTCGTTGACCGGCTTGACACCGTACACGCGACGTGTGGCGTCCGGCAGGAACTCCATGGCGAAATGGATACCCTTGAGCTCGCGGCCTGGAATCTTCATGTCACGCGGCACGGTGGAGCCGATGGCAACCACCACTGCGTCGTAGCGGGAACGCAGGTCATCCCAGGAGATGTCCTTGCCGATTTCCACGCCGGTGCGGAACACGGTGCCTTCGGCTTCCATCTGCTCGACTCGGCGGTCGATGAGGCGCTTGTCGAGTTTGAAGTTCGGAATGCCGTAACGCATCAGACCACCGATGGCGTCATCACGCTCGTATACGACCACGGTGTGGCCGGCACGGGTGAGCTGCTGGGCGCAGGCGAGACCGGATGGGCCGGAACCGACCACGGCAACGGTCTGGTCGGTCAGACGCTGCGGCGGCAGAGGCTTGACGTAGTCAAGGCTCCATGCCTGATCGATGATGGTGCGTTCGTCGTTCTGAATCATCGTGGCCGGCTGATGGATGCCAAGCACGCAGGCGGCTTCGCACAATGCCGGGCAGATGCGACCGGTCACTTCGGGGAAGTTGTTGGTTTCGGACAGACGGTTGTACGCGTCCTCCCACTTCTCCTGACGGACCAGATCGTTGAACTCCGGAATGATGTTGCCGAGCGGGCATCCGCTCATGCAGAACGGGGTTCCGCAATCCATGCAGCGGGCCGCCTGCTCGGTGGTCCAGGACTGCAGGCCGGATTCGGTGTGAACGTCGAACCAGTCCTTGATTCGCTCTTCAACGGGGCGTTCGGCCAGTTCGCGACGGGTACGGACCTTCAGGAATCCACGAGGATCTCCCATGTCAGCGCGCTCCTTCCATAACCTGCTCGTACACCTGTTCCCAGACGCCGGGCGTATTGAAATCGATGTTCTTCTCCTCGGCTTCCTTCATCGCCTTCTGCATGGCGAGGAAGTGCTTCGGAACGATGTGGGTGAATCGCTTGGCGCTGTTTTCCCAGTCGTCAAGCAGGGCCTTCGCGAAGGCGGAGCCGGTCTCTTCGGCATGCTGCTTGACGAGACCGTGCACCAGCTTGTCGGCATCGGCGTCAAGCGGCTCGAACAGCAGCGCGCCGTTGGTGGCGGCCGCCGGGTTGACCTGCTTCATGTCGAGGTCGAGCACGTACACGTTGCCGCCGGAGAAGCCCGCGCCGAGGTTACGGCCGGTGGAGCCGAGAATCACGACCGTACCGCCGGTCATGTATTCGCAGCCGTGGTCGCCCACGCCTTCCACCACGAAGGTGGCGCCGCCGTTACGTACGGCGAAACGTTCGCCTGCGCGGCCGGCCACGAACATTTGGCCGGAAGTCGCGCCGAAGCCGGTGACATTGCCTGCGATCACGTTCTCGTGCGGATCGAAGGTGATGCCGTCCTCTGGACGGACCACCATGCGGCCGCCGGACAGGCCCTTGCCCGCGTAGTCGTTGACTTCGCCGTAGACGCGGATGGTTTCGCCACGCGGAATGAACGCGCCGATGGACTGGCCGCCGGCACCATGGAACGTCATGTCGATGGTGTCGTCCGGCAGACCTTCCTCGCCGTAGCGCTTGGTGATCTCATAGCCGAGCATGGTGCCGAGCGTACGGTACACGTTGCGGATCGGCATTTCGATACGCACGGGCTCCTTCTTGTCAAGGGCGGGCTGGGCAAGCTCGATGAGCTTGTTGTCGAGCGCCTTGTCGAGCTCGTGGTTCTGATCGATCGTCTTGTGCAGGATGGTTCCCGGAACCGGGCCCGGCTGCATGAGCACGTTGCTCAGGTCGATGCCGTCGGATTTCCAACGCTTGATGGCTTCGTCCTGGTCGAGGCATTCGACATGGCCGACGGCCTCTTCCAGCGTGCGGAAGCCGAGCTGAGCGAGCAGTTCGCGGACTTCCTCGGCGATGAACATGAAGAAGTTGACGACATGTTCCGGCTTGCCCTTGAAGCGTGCGCGGAGCTCCGGATCCTGGGTGGCGATGCCCTGCGGGCAGGTGTTCTTCTGGCAGGCGCGCATCATGACGCAGCCTTCGACGATCAGCGCGGCGGTGGCGAAGCCGAATTCCTCGGCGCCAAGCAGCGCGGCGATCACCACGTCGCGACCGGTCTTGAGCTCGCCGTCGCACTGCACGGTGATGCGGGAACGCAGGCCGTTCAGAACCAGCGTTTGCTGGGTTTCGGACAGGCCGATCTCCCACGGGGTGCCGGCATGCTTGATGGCGTTGAGCGGAGCCGCGCCGGTGCCACCGTCATAGCCGGAAATCAGCACCACATCGGCATGGCACTTGGCCACGCCGGCAGCGATGGTGCCGACGCCGAATTCGGAGACGAGCTTGACGTGGATGCGGGCCTTCGGATTGGCCATCTTCGCATCGTTGATCAGCTGCTTCAGATCCTCGATGGAGTAGATGTCGTGGTGCGGCGGTGGGGAGATGAGCTCCACGCCCGGGGTGGCGTGACGTACCTTGGCGATCCACGGCGGAACCTTGGCTCCCGGCAGATGGCCGCCCTCGCCTGGCTTCGCGCCTTGGGCGAGCTTGATCTGCAGGTCGGTGGCATGCACCAGATAGTCGCTGGTCACACCGAAGCGTGCCGAAGCGATCTGCTTGATCTTGCTGTAGCGCAGCGGATCGTTGATACGATCCTCGGATTCGCCGCCTTCACCGGAGTTGGAGCGTGCGCCGATCGTGTTCATGGCGATGGCGAGCGTCTCATGCGCCTCCTGGGAGATGGAGCCGTAGCTCATGGCGCCGGTGGAGAAACGCTTGACGATTTCGCTGGCCGGCTCGACTTCGGAAATGTCGATCGGCTTGCGGGTGGACTTGAACTTCATCAGGCCACGCAGCGTCATCAGACGGTTGGAGGTGTCGTTGATGTGGTTCGAGTACTTCTTGAACAGGTTGTAGTCGCCGCGCTGGGTGGACTGCTGCAGCAGGAAGATGGCTTCCGGATCGTTCAGATGGTCCTCGCCGGTACGACGCCACTTGTAGTCGCCGCCGGTACGCAGGTTGCGGTGCGGGCGGGCGGTCCATTGGGTCGGATACGCCACGCGATGGCGGGTGGGGCCCGCAAGGGTCGAGGCCGACGCCGCCCACACGGGACGTGGTGCCGGTGAAGTACTCGTCGATGACGTCCTTGTTGAGACCGACCGCTTCGAACAGCTGCGCGCCACGGTAGCTCATGATGGTGGAGACACCCATCTTGGCCATGATCTTGAGCACGCCGGTGGACAGTGCGCGGGTCAGGTTCTTCACGGCGGTTTCCGCGTCGACCTTGAGGTAGCCCTTGCGGGAGAGGTCTTCGACGGATTCGAATGCCAGATACGGGTTCACCGCGGCAGCGCCATAGGCGATCAGCAGTGCCACATGGTGGATTTCGCGCACATCGCCGGCTTCGACCACCATGGAGATCTGCGTACGCGTGTGGCGGCGCAGCAGATGGTGCTGCACTGCGGAAGTGAGCAGCAACGATGGAATCGGACCCCACGCATAGTTGGAATCGCGGTCGGACAGCACCAGGAAGTTGGCGCCGTTCTCAATCGCCTCGTCGATCTCCTGGAAGATCTCGTCAAGACGGTCCTTCAGTGCCTGTCCGCCGCCGGCCACCTGGTAAAGGCCCTTGACGATGAACGGCTTGTAATAGCCATCGAGAATCTTGGCGCGGTCGAGGCGCTTGAGCTGTGCCATCTCGTCGGAGTTGAGCACCGGCAGCGGGATGAGGATCTTCTTGGCGTGCAGTTCGGAATCGGCCAGCAGGTTCGGCTCGGGACCGATGGCGGATTCGAGGCTGGTCACGATCTTCTCACGTTCCCAGTCGAGCGGCGGGTTGGTGACTTGCGCGAACTTCTGGGTGAAGTAATCGAACAGCATGCGGCTGTGCTTGGACAGCGCGGCGAGCGGCGTATCGTTGCCCATGGAGCCGAGCGGCTCCTTGCCGGTGTTGGCCATTGGGGCGAGCAGCAGCTTCAGATCTTCCTCGGTGTAGCCGAAGGCGCGCTGACGACGCTGCACGGACTGACCGGAGTGGTTGACGTGCTCGCGCTTGGGCAGCTGACTCAATTCCACGGAATTGCCTTCCACCCACTTGCGGTAGGGGTGCTGGCTGGCAAGAGTCTTCTTGATTTCCTCGTCGGGGATGATGCGACCCTCGTCGGTGTCGACGAGGAACATCTTGCCCGGTTCCAGACGGCCCTTGGTGACGATATGCTCCTCGGCGACTTCCGGCAGCACACCGGTTTCGGACGCGAGTACGACATAACCATTGTCGGTGACCTGCCAACGTCCCGGGCGGAAGCCGTTACGGTCAAGCAGAGCACCAACCTGGGTGCCGTCGGTGAAGATGATGTGCGCCGGGCCATCCCATGGTTCGATCAGCGTGTTGTTGTATTCGTAGAAAGCCTTGACGTCCGGATCGAGCTGGTCGTTGTTCTCCCATGCCGGCGGCAGCATCATGGAGATGGCGTGCGGCATGGAACGGCCGGCGAGGTGCAGCAGTTCGAGGCATTCGTCGAAAGTGCCGGAATCGGAATAGCCGGGGGTGGCGATCGGCAGCAGCGGCTTGAATTCGCCGAGCAGTTCGGAACTCAGTCGGCCTTCACGTGCGGACAGCCAGTTGCGGTTGCCTTGGATGGTGTTGATCTCGCCGTTGTGCGCCAGCTGGCGGAACGGCTGTGCCAGCGGCCAGCTTGGGAACGTGTTGGTGGAGAAGCGGGAATGGACGATGGCGATTTTCGCCTTCATGCGTTCGTCGGACAGGTCAAGGAAGAAGGGCTTGAGCTGCATGGTGGTGAGCATGCCCTTGTAGGTGATGGTGCGGGCGGACAGGGACGCGAAGTAGATGCCTACCTCGTGTTCCACGCGCTTACGGATGCGGAAGGTCTTGCGGTCGAGTTCGATGCCACCGAGCTTGCCTTCCGGATCGGCCACGATCAGCGTCTTGAACGCCGGCATGCTGGCCAGGGCCTGCAGGCCGAGTCCGTCCGGATTGGTGGGTACGACGCGCCATGCGAGCACTTCGAGGCCCTCTTCGCGCACGATCTTGGAAATGGCCTGCTCCTGCTGGCCGGAAGTGGCGATGTCGCGATCCAAGAAGGCGATGCCCGCGGCGTAATGACCTTCTTCAGGAAGCTCCACACCGGCCGTGGCACGCATGAATTCGTCGGGCATACTCATGAGAATGCCTGCGCCGTCGCCCGTGTTCTCCTCGGCGCCCACGGCGCCACGATGGTTCAGATTGACCAGCACCTCGATGGCGTCATCGACGATCTTGCGTTCCGGACGCTTGTTGAGGGTGGTGACCATACCCACGCCGCAAGCATCATGCTCGGCTCCAGGATCGTACATACCTTGGGAATCATGGATCGTCAGATCTAACGGGGCGTGGAAAGTCACCGAAACCACCTTCAATGTTTTTGGGCAAGAAAAGTCTTGCGGTTCTTTAATGCGTGGTTTAGAATACCGCGCCAGTATGTCAGCAACGTTGCACGTGTCCATATAACGAATGGCTATTTTTGTCAATGCCTCGCAGAGGATTTAGCCCATGAACGCATACTTCGCATGTCATGCTCATGCGCACGCACTTCACTTATGCTCATTAACCCGGTCAGTCCAGTGTTTCCAACAGCTCCGTGATGATGGTGTCGTTGAGCAGTCGGCCTCGCAAAGTGGGTATGGCGCGGCCATCAAGCATTGTGATCAGCCCGTCGTGTTCAAGCTCAATCCATTTTTGTTCAGGAATCAAGTGGCTGAATTGTCTGGTGTCGAGTCCTTCACGAATGCGCAGGCCCAACATGATGGTCTCTTCGATGTCCTCGGCGGCAGTGATGCGTTCACTGCCGGCCCATGGCACATTGCCCTCATTGATGGCGGTGCCCCACAATCGCGGATGCGCGATATCCCAGGAGCGCAATCCTTTGCCGTCTTCGCAATCGCCATAATGCGAATGCGCACCGGGACCGAGACCGGCCCAATCGACGTTCCTCCAATAGCCAAGGTTGTGTTGCGACTCGTATCCGGGACGAGCCCAATTGCTAATCTCATACCATTCGAGGCCGGCTTCGGTGAACATCGTGTCGGCGATTTCGTATTTGTTCGCTTCGTCGTCATCGTCCGGTCTCGACAACGTGCCCGCCGCGATCCGTCGTCCCATTTTCGTATTCGGCGCGATGGTGAGCGCATATGCGGAAATATGGTTGACGCCCAAATCGATGGCGGTGCGGACGGATGTGCGCCAATCGTCAAGGCTCTCCCCCGGCGCGCCGTAGATCAGATCGACGCTGGAACGCATGCCTGCTGCATTGGCCGCTGCGATTCCGGCGGCGACGTTTTCCGGCGTATGCGTACGGTCGAGCGTTGCAAGCACATGCGGTACCGCGGATTGCATGCCGAAGGAAATACGATTGAAACCGCCGTCTGCGAGTTCTTTCACATAGTCGGCATTCACCGTGTCGGGATTCGCTTCGGTGGTGATTTCCGCGTCATCGGCGATGCCCCATGTGGCGCGTACCGCATCCAGCATGGCGACCAAATCGCTTGCCTTGAGTGTGGTCGGCGTACCGCCGCCGAAGAAGACGGTTGCCACCTTCGGCTCGTTGATACCGTGCGTTGTCTGCCAATCGCGGACAATCGCCATTTCGCGGATAACCATGTTCGCGTAGTTGCCGCGTGACGCGCCCGCGCCCATGTCCACGGCCGTGTAGGTGTTGAAGTCGCAATAGCCGCAGCGACGTAAGCAAAACGGAACATGAATGTAGATTTCGAACGTCACGAAAGGCTCAACCTTCGGACTTCTGCGCGGCGCGAATCTTGTCCTTGGTGTCGCGGTCGTTGCCCGCTCCGCCGGTGGACAGGGCCGCGATGAACGCCTCCTGCGGCACTTCCACATGGCCGAGCATCTTCATACGCTTCTTGCCGGCCTTCTGCTTTTCGAGCAGCTTACGCTTACGGGAGATGTCGCCGCCGTAACACTTGGCGAGCACGTCCTTACGCAGGGCGCGGATGGTTTCGCGTGCGATGATTCGAGAACCGATGGCAGCCTGGATGGGAATCTCGAACTGCTGGCGCGGAATGAGCTCACGCAGCTTCTTGGTCATCATCACGCCATAGCTGTACGCCTTGTCACGGTGCACGATGGCGCTGAACGCATCGACTTTCTCGCCTTGAATAAGGATGTCGACCTTCACCAGATCGGCGGACTGTTCGCCATCCTCGTGGTAGTCGAGCGACGCATACCCCTTGGTACGGCTCTTCAGTTGGTCGAAGAAGTCGAAGACGATTTCGGCGAGTGGAATACGGTAATGCATTTCCACACGGTCGGCGGAAATGTATTCCATGGTGCCCATCTGGCCACGGTGGTCTTGGCACAGGTCCATCACCGCACCGATGAAATCCTTCGGCGTGATGATGTCGGCGGCAACCATCGGTTCGACGATCTTCTTGATCTTGCCTTCGGGGAATTCGCTCGGATTGGTGACGCGATGCACGGAATTGTCTTCCGCGGTGACCTCGTACGGCACGTTCGGCGCGGTGGAGATCAGGTCAAGGTCGAATTCGCGGCTCAAACGTTCGGTGACGATCTCCATGTGCAGCAAGCCCAGGAAGCCGCAACGAAAGCCGAAGCCCAACGCCACGGAGGTTTCCGGTTCGTAGATGAGGGCCGCGTCGTTGAGCTTGAGCTTGTCAAGCGCCTCGCGCAGTTCCGGATATTGCGCGTTGTCGATTGGGAACAGGCCGGCGTAGACCATTGGTTGCGGATCACGGTAGCCTTCGAGCGGCTCGGTAGCCGGATTTATGGCGGAGGTGATGGTGTCGCCCACCTTGGACTGGCTGACGTCTTTCGCTCCGGTGATCACATAGCCGACCTCTCCTGCGCCAAGCGCCTTGGTGGGCATCATGTCGGGGCTGATCACGCCGATTTCGATGGGGTCATGCGTCATGCCGATACCCATCATGTGCAGCTTCTCGCGCGATTTCAGTTCACCGTCGACCATACGAATGTAAGTGACGATGCCACGATAGGAGTCGTATACGGAGTCGAAAATGAGCGCGCGGGCAGGCGCGTCCGGATTGCCCGTCGGCGCGGGCACTTCGGCGACGATACGGTCGAGCAGTTCGGCGACGCCTTCTCCGGTTTTGCCGGAGACGCGCAACACGTCGGACGGGTCACAACCAATCAGGCCGGCGATTTCCTCGGCATGCTTGTCGGGTTCGGCGCTGGGCAGGTCGATTTTGTTGAGCACGGGGATGATGGCCAGATCATGGTCGATGGCCATATACAGGTTGGACAGCGTCTGCGCTTCAATGCCCTGCGTGGCGTCGACAAGCAGCACCGCACCCTCGCATGCGGCCAACGCTCGGGACACCTCGTATGTGAAGTCCACATGGCCGGGGGTATCAATCATGCCGAGTGTGTATTCGGTGCCGTCAACCGTCCACGGCACGCGCACGGCCTGCGATTTGATGGTGATGCCGCGTTCCTGCTCGATATCCATGCGGTCGAGGAAGCGATCGCGCATCTCGCGCTCCGGCACGATGCCACTCAACTGCAGAATACGGTCCGCCACCGTTGATTTGCCGTGATCGATATGCGCGATGATGCAAAAGTTGCGGATCAACGACTGATCGGTGTACCCGGGCTGATTATGCTGCTGCCCCACGCCATCCTCCTCTGGAAATATTCGACGCAAACGATTCTAACTGGTAGTGTCGGCATGTCCTTCCGCGACACTCTTATACGCATTGGCGATTTATCCGCGTGCCATGTTATCATCATCGTTTGTATGTCCTTATAGCAAACGTCGTTTGGAGAAATAGTGGCAAACATCAAGTCGCAGAAGAAGCGCGTTCTCACCAACGAGAAGGCGCACAAGCGTAACGTGGCCGTGAAGTCCAGCCTGAAGACTGCCGTTCGCGCCACCCGCGAAGCCATCGCCGCTGGCGATAAGGCCGCCGCCGAAGCCGCCTACAAGGTCGCAGCCCAGAAGCTCGACAAGGCCGCCGGCGCTGGCGTGATCCACAAGAACCAGGCTGCCAACCGCAAGTCCGGTCTCGCTGTGGCCATCAACGCTCTCTGAGTTTTCGTAACTCACAGCTTGTAAGAAGCCCCGCAGGAAAACCTGCGGGGCTTCTTCTTTTTTACATTTCGTGCTCTGTTGAAAATGCTCACTTACGCTTGATATCGTCATCATTCCGATCGGGATGGATGACCGGACGTTTGAGATATTTGGCTTCGCTCGGCAGGTAGGTGTTATGCCTGGCCAAAGCCCCCGGCAATTGAATGTCGAAAAACACGGAGATAAGCCGCATGGCCACCACCAGCACCACAATCAGCACATCAAGCACGACTTCGGCGGGAAAACTGACGATTCCCTCGTTCACTCCTTTACATACGAGTACCGTCAATACGCATCCAACGGCTGAAGGCACCGCGTACCAATGCTTGTCGCGGATCACCATGGGCACCTCGTTGATGAGCATGTCACGGATGAGTCCGCCGCCAAGTGCCGTGAACATGCCCAGGAACACTGCCGTGGTGCCGGACATGTGGTACATCATGGCTTTGGATGTGCCGTTGACGGCGTAAAGGCCCAATGCCAGCGCGTCCAATGACAGCATGGACCATTTGAGCTTGTCGACTTCGGGATAAATGATGGCTACGGCCACAGCTGCGAGCAGTGCGGTGATCACCAGCCCTTTGTCGGAGACGCCTGCGGGAGGAAGCGCTCCGAGCAGCACATCACGAATGATGCCGCCACCCAATGCGGTGAGCCATGTGGTGACAAGAATCGCAAAAATATCATAGCCTTTGCGTACGGCGGCGAGCCCGCCGACCATGCCGCAGCAGAAGGTCGCCAGATATTCGATACCTATGAAGAAGCCGTTGCTTTCCAGCGCCACTTCCATGGCCACTCCCCTTCCCTCACATATTTCTTTTCCAACCAGCTGTTAAAAATAGCACAATATGGGGCAAGAGCTGCAATAAAAGAGCCGGAGGGCGGCACGTACATTGTCAGACCATGTGAACTTGGCCTGAAGCACGCGCCACCCTCCGGCGGCCATTACAGCTATATGTCAGCTAATAATCGCTAACGGGAAAATCAGCAGACCTTCCACATCCAGTTGTGTGGGTCTTCGATCTCGCCAAGCTGGATGCCGAGCAGCTGGTTGCGCAGTGCGAGGGTGAACTCGCCGGAACCGCCGTCGGCGACGGTCACATCGAACTTCTCGGACTTGAAGCGACCGATCGGGGTGATGATGGCGGCGGTACCGCAGGCGAACACCTCGGTGACTTCGCCGGACTTGATGTCCTCAAGCAGCTGATCCAGGGCGATCATGGTCTCGACCACATCGTGGCCGTTGTCCTGGATGAGCTGGATCAGGGAGCGGCGGGTCACGCCCGGCAGGATGTTGCCGGTCAGGGACGGGGTTTCCACGTGGCCGTCCTTGTGCACGACCATCATGTTCATGCCGCCAAGCTCCTCCAGGTAGGTCTTGGTGGCGGCGTCGACGAAGCACACCTGCTGGCAGCCATGGTCGATGCCGGTGTATTCACCGAGCAGAGAGGCTGCGTAGTTGCCGCCGCACTTGGCGAAGCCAGTGCCGCCAGGGCCGGTGCGGAACCACTTGTCCTCGACCCAGATGCTGACCGGCTTCACGCCGCCCGGGAAGTACGGGCCGGACGGGGAGGCGATCACGCAATAATCCACTTCCTGCGGAGCGCGCACACCAAGGAACGGCTCGGAAGCGAACATGAACGGACGCATGTACAGCGTGTATTCGCGACGGGACGGAACCCAGTTCACATCACGCTTGACCAGTGCCACGACAGAGCCGATGAAGTCGTCGATCGGCAGTTCCGGCAGGTACAGGCGCTTGGCGGAGTTCTGGAAACGCTCGGCGTTCGCGTCCGGGCGGAACAGCCAGGTGGAGCCGTCGGCGTGACGGTAGGCCTTCAGACCTTCGAAGCATTCCTGGGCGTAATGCAGAACAGATGCGCCCGGATCCATCTTCAGCGGCGCGTACGGCTCGATGCGACGGTCGGACCAGCCTTCACCCTTGGTCCAGGTCATGTGGGCCATATTGTCGGAGAAGACCTGACCGAAGGCCGGCTTGTCGATGAGTTCGGCGCGCTTGGCGTCGGATGCCGGATTGTCGTTCGGGAGCACGGTGAACTTCTCAGCGAGCTTGTCAAGCTCCGCCGGATCGTGATGATTCTGTTCAGTCATTCTTTACTTCTTCTAGTTGCATCAGCCACCCAAAGGCGGCCAGCGGTTATTGGTCTCCGGCGCTTGTGGCGCCGGGTTCTGGTATGTACTTTCTCACACCATAAACGCTTTCGATAACCGGCGTTCGCGATATGAGATAGCAAGAAACATAAGGAAACGCAAAGGTCCCCACGTGTTTTCACACACAGGGACCTTGTACTACCGATATGGCAGGCATATCGGAATCAAATCAGCTTGAGCAACGATCTCACTCAGCGTCAGCAGCCGGAGCGGCAGCGGCGGCAGCAGGCCGAGAGGGCTCAAACCGGTGAGATCGACGT
>OGQU01002470.1_pt1 | contig 11720 bp, 10 predicted proteins | sample 1553341 | NCBI WGS metagenome assembly OGQU01 (sample SAMEA2579920, study PRJEB22360) | human gut metagenome | biome: human gut; feature: human-associated habitat; material: faeces | place: Denmark | collected 2008/2010 | reverse complement strand
CCGTGATCCGCGACGGGCGGGAAATCGCCCTGCCGCGCAAGGAATTCGCGCTGCTCGACCTGCTCTGCTCGTCGCCGGGGCGGCTGATCCCGCGGGAGGAGATCTACGCCAAGATCTGGGGCACGGAGGTGGTCGTGGGCGACCGCACGATCGATGTCCACATCCGCAAGCTGCGCCAGAAGATCGGCGACGAACGCATCGTGACGGTCAAGGGCGTGGGATACAAATATGAACCTTGAAACAAAAGGTGAAAAGTGAAAATCGGATTGTCATTCCGAGGAGGGCCGAAGAACCGACGCGGGAATCTGCTGAACGCGTTGTGAGGTTACGACCTTTGATCGGATTGCCGCGTCGCTACGCTCCTCGCAATGACGGGAGGGGGGGGGCTTGTCGCACGCAACCGAACCAGTTTGTCCGGACGAAGCAATTTTGAATCGTGAATTATGAATTGTGAATCGAAAAAATACCGCCGCATCGTCATCAAGATCGGCAGCAACGTGCTGACCCGCGAAGACGGACGGCCCGACACCACGCGCATCTCGGCGCTCGTGGACCAGATCGCAGGGCTCTACCGCGCGGGCGTCGAGGTGATCCTCGTCTCGTCGGGGGCCGTGGCCTCGGGCCGCAGCGTCCTCGAACCCCGGGTCGGACGCATCGACACCGTTTCGGCGCGCCAGCTCTTCTCAGCCGTCGGACAGGTGAAGCTGCTGAACCGCTACTACGACCTCTTCAACGAATACGGCATCGTCTGCGGGCAGGTGCTCACCACCAAGGAGAGCCTCTCCACACGGCGGCAGTACCTCAACCAGCGCAACTGCATGGAGGCGATGCTCGCCGCGGGCGTCGTCCCGATCGTCAACGAGAACGACACCATCTCGGTCACCGAACTGATGTTCACCGACAACGACGAACTCTCGGGCCTCGTGGCCGCGATGATGGACGCCGAGGCGCTCGTCATCCTGAGCAACATCGACGGCATCTACGACGGCTCGCCCGCCGACCCCGCGTCGCAGGTCATCCGCCGCGTGAAACCCTCGGAAGACCTTTCGCAATACATCGACCCCGTACGCTCGTCGCGCGGCCGCGGCGGCATGGCCACCAAGAGCCGCGTCTCGTCGCGTGCGGCGGCCGAAGGCATCGAGGTCATCATCGCCAACGGCCGCCGCGACGGCATCCTCACCGACCTCGTACTGGCCGCAAAGGATGTGCCCTGCACCCGGTTCGAACCGGCTCCGAGGGCAGCCTCGGGCGTCAAGAAATGGATCGCCAGCAGCGAAGGGTTCGCCAAGGGCATCCTGCGCATCGACCAGGGCGCCGCCGAAGCCGTCCGCGCCAGCAAGGCCGCCAGCATCCTCGCCGTGGGCGTCACAGCCGTCGAAGGCGACTTCGAGCGCGACGACCTGGTGCGCATCCTCTCGCCCGACGGGGCACAACTGGCCGTGGGACGCATCTCGTGCGACAGCGGCACCGCCCGCCGCAACATCGGACGCAAAGGGCTCAAGCCCCTCGTCCACTGCGATTACCTCTACCTGGAATAAACGATTATGGACTACGAATCCCTGTTCAAGGCCGCCCGGAAGGCCGGGACGGCGCTGACCGACGTCGAACCCGAACGCCTCGGCCGCATCCTGCAACACGCCGCAAGGCTCCTGCGCGGGCATACGCCCGCATTGCTCGAAGCCAACGCCCGCGACATCGAGGCCATGCCCGCCTCGTCGCCCATGCTCGACCGCCTGCGGCTGACCCCCGAACGCATCGACGCCATCGCCTCCGACATGGAGGCCGTTTCGCACCTGCGTTCGCCGCAGGGCGAGGAACTGGCGCGCTGGACGCGCCCCAACGGCATGACCATCGTCAAGCGCCGCGTACCGTTCGGCGTGGTCGGCATGGTCTGCGAAGCCCGCCCCAATGTCACGGCCGACATCTTCGCGCTCTGCGTCAAGACGGGCAACGCCTGCGTCCTGAAAGGGGGCAGCGACGCCCACCATTCCAACGAGGCGATCGCGGCGCTGCTGCACGAAGCACTCGCAGCCGAGGGCATCGACGAAAACACCTTCACGCTGCTCCCCGCGGGGCACGAAGCCGTGGGGGCGCTGCTGAGCGCCGTGGGCTATGTCGACGTAGTCATCCCGCGCGGCGGGGCGGGGCTGATCCGCTTCGTCCGCGAGAACGCCCGCATCCCGGTCATCGAAACGGGCGCCGGCATCGTCCACACCTATTTCGACATCGACGGCGACCTCGAAAAGGGACGTGCCGTGGTCTGCAACGCCAAGACGCGCCGCGTGAGCGTCTGCAACGCCCTCGACTGCCTGGTCATCCACCGCGGCCGCCTCACCGACCTTCCGGAGCTGTGCGCACCGCTGGCCGGGGCGCATGTGACGGTCTACGCCGACGAAGAGGCTTTCGCCGCCCTCGACGGGCACTACCCCGCCGGGTTGCTGGAACATGCCGCCGAAGAGCATTTCGGCACCGAGTTCCTCGACTACAAACTGGCCGTCAAGACCGTCGCGTCGCTCGACGGGGCACTGGCGCATATCGCCCGCTACTCGTCGCGCCACAGCGAGGCCATCGTCACCGAAAACAAGCAGGCCGCCACGCAGTTCACGCGCAGCGTCGACGCCGCCTGCGTCTACGTCAACGTCTCGACCGCCTTCACCGACGGCGGGCAGTTCGGCTTCGGCGCCGAAGTGGGTATCTCGACGCAGAAACTCCACGCCCGCGGCCCGATGGGACTGCCCGAGCTCACGACCTACAAGTATATCGTCTCGGGCGACGGACAAATCCGCCAACCTTAAACCCCGATACGACAAAAAACCTCGAAAAAACGGCAGGAAAAATAACAATCCGTAAGCATTTTTTCTGTAAATTTGCATATCCTTAAAATTTGGCGTATATTTAACTTATGATTCGTGAACTTCTGGCCGTAGGATGCGGCGGTGCTGCCGGCAGCATCGTCCGTTACCTGCTTTCCGGCGGGATAATGGCGGGGCAGACGCTGCTGGGATTCCCGGCGGGTACGTTCACGGTCAATGCCGCGGGTTCGCTGCTGATCGGCATTCTGCTCGAAGCTACCAGCTCCGAGACACTCGGATGGCTGCTCATCGTGGGTTTCTGCGGCGGGTTCACCACTTTTTCGACCTTTTCGGCCGACGCGGTGCGCCTGCTGCGTGCGGAATGTTACACGGCGGCGGCCTACGTGGGGCTGAGCGTGGCAGTATGCATTGTTTTTGCAGCCGCCGGCATGTGGATAGGAACGACATTTAGAAATTAACTATAAAGAGAAATGGTAATTTTGGTATTGAACTGCGGCAGCTCGTCGATCAAGTATCAGGTGATCGACATGGAAGCCGCATCGAGCAAACTGCTCGCGAAAGGAATCGTGGAACGCATCGGCCTGCCGGAAGGCGACCTCACCCATAAGCCCGTCGGCAAAGAACCGTTCGAGCTGCACCGTCCCATCCCCGACCACACCACCGGCATCAAGCTGGTGCTCGACGCACTGACCGACCCCGCACACGGCGTCATCGGCTCGCTCGACGAGGTGAAGGCCGTCGGCCACCGCGTGGCACACGGCGGAGAGTTCTTCCCCGAGAGCTGCATCGTGACCGAGGAGGTGAAATCCAAGATCCGTTCGCTGTTCGAAATCGCACCGCTGCACAACCCGGCCAACCTCGAAGGCGTGCTGTCGATCGAGAAAGTCCTGCCGGGCGTCCCGCAGGTCACCGTCTTCGACACCTCGTTCCACCAGACCATCCCGGCCGTAAACTACATGTACGCCCTGCCCCACGCCTATTACGACAAGTACCGCGTGCGCAAGTACGGCTTCCACGGCACCAGCCACAAGTACGTGGCCAAGGTGGGCGCCGAGCTCGCCGGGCTGGATTTCCACCACTCGCGGATCATCACCTGCCACATCGGCAACGGCGGTTCGGTGACGGCCGTCCTCGACGGCAAGTCGTTCGACACGTCGATGGGATTCTCGCCGCTGGACGGTCTGGTGATGGGCACCCGCTGCGGACAGGTGGACGCCAGCGCCATCACGTTCATCGGTGAGAAGGAGGGCATGAGCTACGCCCAGCTCAACGAGATGATGAACAAGAAATCGGGCGTGCAGGGCTTGACGGACATTTCAAGCGACATGCGCGACATCGACCGGGCCTACGACGAGGGCAATCCCCGCGCGATCCTGGCGCGCGACATGTACTACGCCCGCATCAAGAAGTTCATCGGCGAATACGCGGCCGAAATGGGCGGCGTGGATCTGATCGTCTTCACGGGCGGCGTGGGCGAGAACTCGTGCGAGATGCGCGAGGAGGTGTGCCGCGGACTGGAATTCATGGGCGTCCGGTTCGACCCGGCGGCCAACAAGGGCGCCCGGGGCGTGAACAAGATCCTCTCGGCCGCCGATTCGAAAGTCAAGGTAGCGACCATCGCCACCAACGAGGAGCTGGTGATCGCCACGGACACCTACAACCTGGTAAAATAAACGTTCAACTTTAACACATTAAATACCGTCATAACCATGATTCAGCATCTTACCGAAATCGTCGAGGAGGCGAGAAAACGGGGTAAAAAACGTCTGGCCGTCGCTTACGGACAGGATTCGCATACGCTGGAAGCCGTCTACGAGGCTTACAAGGAGGGGCTCGTGGAGCCCACGCTCTTCGGCGACAAGGAGGTCATCAAACAGGTCTGCGAGGAGAACGGCATCGACATCAAGGCTTTCAACATCGTCGATGAACCCAACGACGTGAAATGCGTCCAGCAGGCCGTCGCATCGGTCGTTTCGGGCAACGCCGACGTTCTGATGAAAGGTCTCGTATCGACCGACAAATACATGCGCGGCATCCTCAACAAGGAGGCCGGACTGTTCCCCCCGAAGGGCGTGCTGAGCCACGTAGCGATCGTCGAGATGCCCTGCTACCACAAACTGCTCATCATTTCGGACGTTGCCGTGATTCCGCTTCCGGACTTCAAGCAGAAGATGGTGCAGATCGGCTACCTGGCCCGCACGGCGAACCTGCTGGGTATCGAGGCCCCGAAAATCGCCTGCATCGCCCCCTCGGAGCAGCTGCTCCCCAACGTGATCTCCTCGACCGAAGGCGCGCTGCTGGCCAAGATGGCCGACCGCGGCCAGCTGGGCAAGGTCGTCGTTGACGGCCCGCTGTCGCTCGACGTGGCGCTCTACAAGGAGGTGGCCGAACACAAGAAGGTCAAGGGTTCGTCGGTGGCCGGCGATCCGGACTGCCTGCTGTTCCCCAACATCGAATCGGCGAACGTCTTCTTCAAGTCGGTGACGCACCTCTGCGGCGGCGAACTGGCGGCGATGGTCATGGGCACGAAGGTCCCCTGCGTGCTGACCTCCCGCGGCGACACGAGCAAGACCAAGCTCTTCTCCATCGCCCTGGCCTGCCTGGCAGTGAAAAAATAAAACCCGAACACGGGGCTAACCCAAACCATTAACGAACCGAGAACTTATGGGCTACAAAGTTTTAGCGATAAATCCCGGCTCAACATCCACGAAGGTCGCCCTCTACGACGAGGAGCGGCCTTTGTTGGATCTGACCCTGCGCCACTCGACCGAAGAGATCTCCCGATTCGCCAATGTCATCGACCAGCTCGACTGGCGCCGGGGACTGATCCTCTCGGCCCTGCGCGAACAGTCGTTCAACCTGAAAGATCTGTCGGCCGTGATCGGCCGCGGAGGGCTGATACGCCCCATCCCTGCCGGAGTCTACGAGGTCAACTCCCGGATGCGCTACGACCTGCGCAACGCCCCGATGAAGCACGCCTGCAACCTCGGGGGACTGCTCGCGGCGCAGATCGCCCACATGGCGGGTGTGAAAGCCTACATAGCCGATCCCCCGGTGGTCGATGAGATGGACGACGCAGCCCGCATCACGGGTATGCCGATGTGCCCGCGCAAGCCGATCTTCCATGCCCTGAACCAGAAGGCCATCGCGCGCCTGCACTGCGGCCGCATGGGTTGGACCTACGAAGAATCGAACCTGATCGTGGCCCACATGGGCGGCGGCATCTCGGTCGCGGCGCACAGACAGGGCCGCATCGTCGATGTCAACAACGCCCTCGACGGCGACGGGCCCTTCGCCCCGGACCGTGCGGGCAGCATCCCGTCGAGCGAGCTCATCAAGGTCTGCTTCTCGGGACAATACACGAAAGAGGAGCTGTTGAAATTCATTTCGAGCAAAGGCGGTCTGGTGGCCTACCTGGGGACCAATTCGGTCATTCAGGTCATGGAACGCATCGAAAAAGGCGACCAGCGGGCCAAAAAGGTGCTGGAATCCATGTGTTACAACATCTCGAAACAGATCGGCGCCATGGCCGGAGCCCTTTCGGGCAAGGTTCAGGCGATCCTGCTCACGGGCGGCATCGCCTACAACGAACCCATCGTGGAGTATATCCGCGAACATTGCGGCTTCATTGCACCCGTCGAGGTCTACCCCGGGGAAAACGAACTCGAGGCATTGGTCATGAACGCACTGGTCGTACTTCGGGGCGTCATCACCCCGAAGGTCTACCAATAGCCCGCATCATCCATCCGGAAAACGAAAAGACCGCCTAAACGGGGCGGTCTTTCTTTTTCAGCTGCCGGCGCACGATGGCGACCACCTCGCGGAAAGCCTCCAACCGGAACAGCGCCGAGAGCAGCAGGTAGCAGACGGCACCCGCCGCGACCTCGGCGACCAGCCGCAGCAGGTCATTGCCGGGAATTGCCGCCGCCGTGAGCCGCACAACGGCGGACATCGCCGCGGACACCGCAGCTGGAGGCAGCAGCGTGCGGACGAAACGGCCGTACGACAGCGGCGTAAAACGGGTCGTGGCGATGAAATTGACGGCCATTTCACAGAAAGCGATAGCCACCAGTCCCCATACCACAGCCATCACGCTGTGGGGGATGGTCACGGCGAAGATCGCCGTCATCAGCAACTTCTTCACCACTTCGAGGCGCACGAGCAGCGGCCCCGAGCAGCGGACTTTCAGGATGTTATAAGCGATCACCGCGATCGGCGAGAAGAGCCCCGCCAGACACACCACCTCGAAATAGGGCGCCGTGGACATCCAGCCCTCCCCCAGCAGAACGGCGAACATGTCGTGCGCCACGGCCGACATCCCCGCCATGATCGGGAACATCACATACGCCACGACCATCACCACCTGGCGGTAGCTTTCGGCCAGCTTCGGGGCGTCGTCCCGGATCTTCGAAAAGGCCGGGAAGGTGACGTTCTGCACCGCCTGCATCCCGGTCGTCGCGGGCATGTCCTTCAGCTTGACCGCCTGGTCATACGATCCGAGCGTCGCCGCGGGATAGAGCTTTCCGAGGAAAAACTGAGGTATCTTGTTGTAGAAATTCGAAATCAGATCGGTCACCATCAGACTGCACCCGAAAGGCGCCATCTCGCGCAGGGGCTTCACGCTGCACCGCCCGCGTGGCCGCCAGTCGCTCAGCCACCACAGGATCGCGGTCCTCGCGCCGACGGTTATCACCCGCTCGGCCACGAGGCTCCAGATGCCCCACCCGGCCAGCGCACAGCCGATGGCGGCGAATCCGCCCACGAGCGACGATGCGAAAGTCACCTTCGACAGCAGCGCGAAGCGGAACTGACGGATGAAAATCGTGTTCTGCACGGCGCACAGGGCGTTCAGCGGCAGCAGCAGGAAGAACACCGGAGCGATCCGCGCGATCTGGGGCATGTCATACCAGCGCGCCGCAAAGGGCATCAGCGCCATCAGCGCAGCATAGAGCGCCAGCGACACGGCCATATTGAAGAGGAATACCGACTTATAGTCGCTCTGCGAGGGGTCGCGGTGGCGGATCAGACTCTGCGAAAAACCGCTGTCCACGACCACCAGCAGGATGGTCGCCACAGCCGACGGGATGGACATGAATCCGAGGATGTCGGGCGTCAGCAGGCGCAGAATGACCAGCCGCACGGCCATAGCCAGCAGCATCGAACCGATCTTCTCGGCCATGCTCCACGCCACGCCCTGCGCGACCTTCTCTCTGAGCTGTCCCCCCAACGGTCCGGTTTTTACTTGCCCTGCGCGGCGATGATCTCCTCGTTGCGCTTGCGGATGTTGTGCACGTTGGCGATCTCGACGTAGGAGGCACCTCCGTCGGGACCGAAACTGCCGCCCACGATGGCCAGCAGGTCTTCGTCCTGCAATTTCTTATACTGGTCGATGAACTCCAGCGCATCGACCAGGAAGTGATAGCGGTCCGTAAGCTCCTGGTTGCGGAGGATCGGCACCACGCCGTACGACAGGGCCAGAATGCGCTGGGCATGGAGCTGATAGCAGACGGCCATCACGGTCTTGCGGCCTCGGAACGCCGCCAGATAGCGGCCCGTGCGGCCCGTCTTGGTGTCGAGGACCACATATTTGATCGGCAGGTTCGTGGAGGCGCGCACGGCCGAACGGGCCAGCTGGGCCGTGATCTCGTGGTTCACCGAAACCATGTCCATGTCGATCATGGGTTTGAAATGCGTCTCGTCGCGTTCGATCTCGCGGGCGATGCGGGCCATCGTCTCGACCGACTCCACGGGGAAATCGCCCATAGCGGTCTCGTCGCTCAGCATCACGGCGTCCACACGCTCGTAGATGGCGCTGGCCACGTCGCTCACCTCGGCGCGCGTCGGGCGCGGGGACTTGACCATCGAATAGAGCATCTGCGTGGCGATGATCACGGGACGCTTGGCGCAGATGCACTTCTCGACGATGCGCCGCTGCGTGTTGGGAATCACCTCGGCCGGGAGCTCCACCCCGAGGTCGCCGCGGGCGACCATGATGCCGTACGACGCCTCGATGATCTCGTCGATGTTGTCCAGTCCCTCCTGGTTCTCGATCTTCGAGATGATCTTGATGTTGCTGCCGCGGGCGTCGAGAATCTCCTGCACGGCCCGGATGTCGCGGGCCGAGCGCACGAACGAGTGCGCGATGAAATCGACATCGTTCTTCACGGCCCACTCGATGAAGCGGCGGTCCTTCTCCGTCACCGACGGCAGGTCAATCGACACGCCCGGCACGTTGACGCTCTTGCGCGACCGCATGGCGCCGCCCACGACGAATTCGCAGTCGAGTTCCTCGTCCGTCTTGCCCACGACGCGGATCTCCAGTTCGCCGTCGGCGATCAGCATCCTCGCCCCGACCGGAATGTCGCGCACGATCGAGGGAACATTCATGTAGACCACCTTGCGGGTGGTGAGGTCCGAACCGTCCGAGCCGCGCACCGCCACCCGGTCGCCCGCGCGGAAATTGATGCTGTTCCCGTATTCGTCGGCGATCGTCGTCACGCGGATCTCGGGGCCCTTGGTGTCGATCATGATCGGAATGGCCGGATTGACCCGGTGCACGATCTCGACGATACGGGTGGCGCCCTCCTCCGAGACGTGGGCCGAATTGATACGGATCACGTCCATTCCGGCGTCGAAAAGTTTCGAGACGAACTCCTCGGTGCATCGGAAATCCGACATGGTGGCGACGATCTTGGTCTTTTTCATGCGATACATAGAGAGTAATGTTTTATTCTTTTAATCTTTTTTGCTTTTGATCTCAGAGGCTCTTTCCAGTATCCGGCTCTCAGCCGGACGTCATTGCGAGGCATCGCCAGATGCCGCGGCAATCTGCGGCAAAAGCCGGAAAGTTACGACACCTATCCGGATTCCCACGCTCGCTGTCGTTCGCTCGGAATGACAGCAGAACCGCTTATCGCTTACCGAGCAGCAACGCCTCGACACCTAACCGATAGGAATTCAGTCCGAATCCCATGATCGACCCCGCGGCCACGGGGGCCAGCAGCGAAACATGGCGGAACTCCTCGCGGGCGAGGATCGACGAGATATGCACCTCGACCACCGGCACCGACACCGCCGACACGGCGTCGCGCAACGCCACGGAGGTGTGCGTGTAACCGCCGGCGTTGAGCACCACGCCGTCGTAGCGGCCGTCGGCCTGCTGCACGGCGTCGATCAGTTCGCCTTCGATGTTCGACTGGAAATAGGCGAACTCCACCTCCGGATAGTGTGCCTTCAGCCCTTCGAAATAGGATTCGAAAGTCTGCGATCCGTAAACTCCGGTGTCGCGCCGCCCCTGCAAATTGAGGTTCGGGCCGTTGAGAATCAATATTTTCATGTTTTCTGGCTGTTTTTGTCCCTAACTTGCGGTCTGTCAAACCTCCGCAAAGATACGAATAAGCGAGGGCAATGTCAAATTTATTTGAACATTGCCGGGCGGGAGTATTTGAAACATCCCGGCGATAGAAAAAGAACGAACGGTTCCAAACCCGAATCGCAGACGGTCCGGCAAAAGGTCCCACACTCTAAAAGCGCCGTTACGGCGCCGCAGTCAAAGTGCGAATAAGCGAGGGCAAAAGCAAGTTTACTTGCATTTTGCCGGGCGGGAGTATCTTCGGCGCGCCGGAGATAGCTATTTTCGGCAAATTTCGGTACCTTTGCCCGTAACAACACGAAATACACATGACCGAATTCGGATTTATCGAGCAGATACGCACCCGCTTCGCCTCCCTCCCCGACAACGGGTTCGAAGGCATCGGCGACGACTGCGCCGTGCTGCCCCTCGGCGGCGGCGAATCGCTGGTCTTCACCGCCGACCTGCTGACCGAGGGCGTCCACTTCCTGCGCGCCGCCACTACGCCCCGGGAGCTGGGAGGCAAATCCCTTGCCGTAAACCTCAGCGATGTCGCCGCGATGGGTGCCCGCCCCGTCGCCACGCTCCTCTCCATCGCCCTTCCGGCCGACGCCGCCGGCGCATGGGCGGCGGAGTTCATGGAGGGCTACCGGGAGCTGTCCGAAACGTTCGGCACGGCCCTCATAGGCGGCGACACGACCCGTTCGGAGTCGGGTATCACGATCAACGTCACGGCTATCGGCCGCACCCCTTCGGCGAACCTCAAACGCCGCAGCGACGCGCGCCCCGGCGACGTGATCTTCGCCGCGGGCGAGCTGGGCGCCTCGGGAGCCGGGCTCCGGGACATCCTCGCCGGACACTGCGACACCCCGCTGGCCGCCGTGCACCGCAACCCGCAACCGCAGGTCGCCGAGGGCCTCTGGTTCGGGACCCGGCAGGAGGTGCACGCCATGATGGACCTTTCCGACGGTCTCGCCTCCGACCTGCGGCACATCCTCGACCGATCGGGGGTCGGCGCCGAGGTGGAGGTCGAACGCATCCCCGTCGCTCCGGGCGCCGATGTCCGCACGGCGGCCTGCGCGGGCGAGGACTACAAACTGCTGCTCCCCACGGCTCCCGAGGCCGCCGAACGCCTCGCCGCAGAGTTCGCGGCCCGCTTCGGAAGCCCCCTCCACCCCATCGGCCACATCACCGCCGCACCGGGTCTCGTGTGGCTCCGCAACGGAAAACCCGAGCCGCTGGAGTGGCACGGGTTCGAACATTACTGACGGCAAAGGCAGCCCCGCGGGGCTGCCTTCTCTACTCCTTCATGATATATACGTGTTCGTTGCGCCGCTGCATGCGGTAATTCTCGCGGGCGTACTCCTCCAGATAATCGTCGTATTTCAGCCTTTCGAGCAAGGCGCTGTCCTGCCCGATCTTCTCCGTGTAGTAGGCTTGCTCGCGGGTCAGCAGGTTGATCTGGCGTTTGATCTTCACGGCATACAGGGCGTTGCGCCCCACCATGAAAACGGTGAAGACGACGATAGCCGCCGTGGCGGCGATCCAGAATCTGC
>OGQU01002459.1_pt1 | contig 11774 bp, 25 predicted proteins | sample 1553341 | NCBI WGS metagenome assembly OGQU01 (sample SAMEA2579920, study PRJEB22360) | human gut metagenome | biome: human gut; feature: human-associated habitat; material: faeces | place: Denmark | collected 2008/2010 | reverse complement strand
TAGAAATTCTATAACTTTATTAAATTGTTCATCGTCAAGGCCTTCAGTAAATTTTTCAACAGTTTCTAATTTTTTTATTTCATTTTTAAAAGGTCTTTCGTCTGTAATTCCAAATAAGTAATCAGCAGATACATTAAAAAATTCAGCAAGCTTAAAAAGAGTCTCGACATCATATTTTCTAAAATCTTTTTCCCAGCTGTTTATTGTTTGTTTAGAAACTTTTAATTGATCTGCTAATTCTTGCATAGTCATTTTTCTTTCCAATCTTAAATCTCTAAGTATTTCCCCTTGTGTTGGCATTATTTTTCCTCCTCTAAGTAACATATACATATATTATTAATGTATTATACGCAACGTATACTTATACCTTGTAATTATAACATTTTGTTTGTTTTTTATCCATTAAATGTAATGTAAAAAACAAAAAGAGTACAAAAATATAAAAAAACTTTTAAAAAATATGTTGACGGTACTCTTAAAAGGTACTACAATTAAACTATAAAGAAAAGAGGTGACAACAAAATGATGGTAAAATCTTATAGAAGGTTTCACAATATGACTCAAAGTGATATGGCTAATATATTAGGAATATCTTTGATGAGTTATTGCCGAAAAGAAAATGGCGAAAGAGAATTTAAATTATCTGAAGCTAAAAAAATTGCTGACCTTTTTGGTTGCACAATAGAGGAAATTTTTTTTACAAATGATGTCTACTCAAAGAGTATTAATTTAAGCGAGATTTTATAAAGTGTACTCTAAGAGAAGTAAAAGGGGGTAAAACATGAACTATATAGATGAAATGAACAAAACTGTAGAAAGAATAGTACAAACAGTGTCATCTAGAGAAGTTGCAGAAATGATGGAAGTGCAACATAAAAATTTAATATCAAAAATAGAAAAACATACTGAAATATTAGAAAAAGTTACTGAGCTTAATTTTAAGCTGAGTGATTTATGGCAACTAAGTTCTTATAAAGATAGCACTGGAAGAACTTTAAAAGAATATCAAGTAACTAAAAAAGGCTGTGAATTTCTAGCACATAAAACAACTGGAGAAAAGGGAGATTTATTCACTATAAGATATATGAATAAATTCGAGGAAATGGAACAGTACATAAAGGAACAACAAGTACCACAGTTAACAGAAAAACAAATGCTACAGTTACAAATCCTAAATGGCGATGAAATGGAGAGAATAGGAGCTTTAAAACAATATGAGGGAGTTATAACCAAACCATTAATAGACACAATAGAAAAGCAATCAGATGCGATAAACGAATTAAAACCACATGCAGAATATGCAGAAAGAGTTCTAGAAGATAAAAAAACATTATTAACTCCAACTCAAATAGCTAAAGATTTCGGAATGGCTGGCAAGGCATTAAATGCATTACTACATGATTTAGGAGTTCAATATAAACAAAACGGGCAATGGCTTTTATATGCTAAGTATCAAGGCAAAGGATATACAGGACCATATCAACCAGATATACCAAACGCTAAACCGCAGACTAGATGGACGCAAGCTGGCAAGAAATTTATCCATGATATTTTAAGAAAAAACGGCTATAAAACAGTTTTAGAAAGCAAACAGGAACAACAAAGATTTGATTTTAACTAAGGAGGATTAAATATGGAAGATAATAAAAAACTAAGTTTTACACACTTTGGGGATATAAGAATAGAGAGAGCAAATGTTAAAGTGATAGAAATAGGGGCTGGAAGTCTTAAATTTGCAATAGATGAAAGATATCCTCATTACATAAAGGTTTATATAGGTGATAACTCTGACGAAGGATTCGAATACATTGACGATATATTAGGGATAGATCAAAAAATAAATGATGATGAATTTATGACAATAGTTCTTAATTATTGTGTGCAACATGTAGAGTTTATAACAAATAAAGCGATGGAAGAAAGAGTTCAAAATTACTATAAAAAGCTAGAAAAAGAGAATAAAAAGGTAAAACAAATTTTATCTCAATATACAGATGAACAGTTATTAAATGAAGTTAACGAAAGAGGGCTTTTAGGGGGTAACTAAATATGGCGATATACACAGGAACAGAACATTTTTACAGAAAAGAAGTAGAAATAGTAAGTGATATTTTAAGAGCTAGAGGTTATAAAGAAGAATGGAGTATTATAACTCCATTCCAACAAGAAATAAAGATGTATCATAAAATACAAAACAAGTTTGCTTTACTTAGAAAACAAGGTAATCACACAATAGTAGATTATTCAAGATAGGAGGTAATATTATGGGTTTAAATTTAAAAATAGCAAGAATAAAAAAAGGTTTAAGTCAAAAAGAATTAGCTAAATTGGCAGGTATATCACCAGCAACAGTTAGTAAAGCAGAAAATGGGAAAATAAATCTTAGAATAGATACAATAAAAAAAATTTCTAAAGTATTAGATACTCCAATAATGGATTTATTCTTTAGTGAAGATAAGTAACAGAACGGGGCGATATAAGATGGCAAAATACATAGTAGTAAGTATAGTTTTTTCAGTAGGATTTTTCCTAGGAGCATGGTGGAAAAGCATACACGAATAGGACAAATTTTAGACAGCATATTTTCTATAAAGGGGGTGCTTAGATGGAATATAAAGTAACACATGAGTATGAAAACGACAGAGCAAAAGTAATTATGATGTCTCCAGTAGGATTAACTGACAAAGAAAGAACAGCAATCTTAAAAGATATAAAGAAAGCGTTTTACGAAATAGCAAAATACAATTACCTACAAGCACAAGAAGAAAGCGCTGGAGCAGTATAAAAATTGCAAAAGGAGGGGAACAAATGACAAATCAAGAGTTTAGAAAAGAAGCAGATAAGCTATTCGACAAAGTTGAGTATATCAACGAAAATAGTGGTTTCATAAGCGCATATCTAGAACTGCATCATTTGAAAGGGATGGACGAATCTTTTTATAGTTTAACACTTAGAATAGACCATTACGAAATAAAAGAGACATTCTTATATACATCACAACGCACTAAAAATGCAGTAGCAACAATAGCTGAAATGAATCAAACACTAGATGAAATCATCGAGGGTGTAAAGGAGGTGATTAGATGAAATGTACACCAGAAGTCCTAAACTACTTAGCAAACAAATATCCAAGTATGACAGTAAAACAACTTATAGAGTTAATGAAATCAAAATGTAACTGGAGATAAGGGGGATAACAAATGAAGAGTAAAGAACAAATTTACAATGATGTAAAAGAGCTTGTTGAAGCTCAAGATAAAGAAAATTACTTAGCATACTACAAAGTATTTCTAGACAACTCAGGAAGACATGACATACCAACAGAAGAAAAAGAAAACATAATCAATCAAGCATACTCAAAATATGAACAACAATCAGCAGAATTATCTGACATCTTAGATCATGCATACCTAGATTTTATCTCATAAAAAACAAGCTATCTAGAGTACCGAATCTAGATAGCTAACAAATACTATATGTAATATAAGATACTTAAATTATAACATAAAAGGGGGATAAATTTAAATGAATTTATATGAACTTACAAGCAATTTTATAGAAGTAGATAGATTAATAAGTGACTATTTGGAAAACGGAGAAGAAGATTTAGCAGAAAACTTAGTAAAAGCTAACAAAATAATAGCTGACGAAATAAAAAATAAATCAAATGGATTTGTATATGTTTTTAGAAACATAGATAGTCAAATAGAAAGTATAGATAGCGAAATAAAAAGACTACAAGAGCTTAAAAGACAAAAACAAAATAAAGCTGAAAATCTTAAGAAAATGCTAAAAGATAATATGGAAGCACTTGGAGTTAAAAAAATGGAAACAGATTTAGGGAACTTTACTATAAGAAATAATCCAGGAAGTCTTGTTATAGATGATTTAGAAAGTGTACCAGATACATACAAAGAAACTGTTGTAACAGAAACAGTTAAGGTAGATAAAAATACTATTAAAAAACTTATAAAAGGTGGTACAGATATAGAAGGTTGCCACTTAGAAGTTGGAACAAGTTTAACAATACCAAAAACTAAAAAATAAGGAAGGTGAATAACATGACTAAAGCAGTACAACAAACAAATAGTGCATTGGCACTTGCAGAGTGCACTCTAGAAGGAGGACAAGTTTTAAATTCTGAAACAGTTAAGAATTATCTTGTAAGAGGCAATGGAAATATAACAGACCAAGAAACACTAATGTTTATTGAGTTATGCAAAGCTCAACATCTTAATCCATTTATAAATGAAGCATACTTAATTAAATTTGGAAGTCAACCAGCACAAATAGTTGTAGGCAAAGATGTATTTGTAAAAAGAGCTTATAAAAATCCTAATTTTGAAGGAATGAAAGCTGGGATAGTAGTTTTATCTAATGGAGAAATGAAATACAGAGAAGGCAGCTTAAAAGCACCAAAAGAACAATTAATTGGTGGTTGGTGTGAGGTATATGTAAAAAATATGAAATTTCCAATTAGATCAGAGGTTTCTTTAGAAGAATATAGTAAATCACAAGCAACTTGGAAACAAATGCCGTGTGTAATGTTGAGAAAATGTGCTATGGTAACTGCTTTAAGAGAAGCATTCCCAGAAGATTTACAAGGTTTATATGATAGTTGTGAAATGAAAAGCGTACCTGATAAACTACCTACAAAAGAAGTAGTAATAGGAAAAGCAACAAGTGAGCAAAAAAGAAAGTTATTAGCAATGGCAGAAGTAAAAGGATTATATAGTCACGAAGATGCTAAAGATACATCAAAGCTTGAATATTTCTGCAGCAGTAACGGATATGACCTAAAAGACTTAAAATTCGAAGAAGTGGACGAGCTATTACAACTGCTAACAGATTATGAACCAGTACAAGATGTTGAGTACACAGAAGAACCTATAGAAGAAGATAGCGGACAAATAGAAGGGCAACAAGTAATGGATATGTAGCTAGGTTGGGGAGCAATCCCCTTCCTAGAAAAGTAAAGAAATAAGGAGGCTTGGTAATGAGCGATAATCAGAAATATTATTATTTAAAATTAGTAGATAATTTCTTTGACAGGGACGAAATGATAATGCTTGAAAGTATGCCAGATGGTTATTTATACTCAAACATACTTTTAAAACTTTATCTTAGAAGCTTAAAGAATACAGGAAAATTAATGTTTAACGATAGAATACCATACAATCCAACAATGCTTGCTAATATTACTAGGCATCCAGTAGCAGTAGTAGAAAAAGCAGTTGATATATTTGAACAACTAGGATTAGTAGAAATACTAGACAATGGAGCTATCTATATGCTAGATATTCAAGACTTTATAGGTAAAAGTTCTACAGAAGCAGATAGAAAAAGAAATTACAGAAGAAGAATTGATGAAGAAAAGAAACAGTTATCAGAAGGAAAAGGACAAACAGCAGGACAAATGTCCCAACAATCGTCCGAAAACACAGGACAAATGTCCGACCAAATCTCCACCATAATTAGAGATAGAGATAGAGATAGAGATAGAGATAGAGAAGAAGGACGAACTGACGGACAAGCTTTGGTAAAATTCTCTAAATTATATGAAGATAATATCGGACTAATAAATCCAATTACCTCTGAATGGCTTATAGATATGTCAGATACGATAGATTATCAACTTTTTAAAAGAGGTATAGAGATATGTACCGAAAGAGGAAGCTTGAATTTGGGCTATTTAAAAGGTGTGATTAGAAAATGGTTAAATAACAACATAACAACATATGACCAACTAAAAGCATATGAACTACAAACAAAAGCTAAAGACAAATCTAGACAACAAGATAAATTACACAAATTTGACTTTCTAGACAATAGACCTAAAACATCTAATGATGAAGAATTAGATCCAGTATTGTATCAACAAATGCTAGATTTAGAAAGAGAATTGGAGGGAGAATAAATGGATGCTGCTTTACTTAATAAAATACAGTCTACATTAAAAAAACATAGTCCAGAAGAAGTTGAATATAGTTGCCCTAAATGTAGAGATTTAGGATATACATTCAAAACAGATAAGGACGGATATGAAATAGCAATTCCATGTGAATGTCTACAAAAGAAACAAAGTGTCGAAAAAATGGAACGTAGTGGGTTATCAGAAGCTTTTAAACAAAGAACGTTTAAAACATTTACTGTAAACAACAAATGGCAATTAGAGGCAAAGACAAAGGCTATGAACTATAGTAAAAACTTTAAAGAAACTAATGCGAGTTTAATACTATTAGGACAACCAGGTGGAGGGAAAACACACCTAGGAGTAGCAACAATGTTAAGACTAATAGAAGATAATGTTGGATGTGTATATAGAGAATACCTTGCGATGATAACAGATCTTAAACAAACAAGCATGGACGAAACAGATTATATAAGAGAGTTAGAAAAGTACATAAATCCACCAGTTCTATTTCTGGACGACTTCTTAAAAGGAACTCCAACACAAGCAGATTTAAAACATATATACAAAGTAATAAACACTAGATACTTAAAAGGTATGCCAATGATAATTAGTACGGAAAAGAGCATAAAAGAGATATTGGAATTTGATGAAGCTGTTGGATCTAGGATTATAGAACAAGCGAAAGGAAATATAATAGAGTTTCCTAGAGATTCTAGCAATAACTATAGATTAAGAAATATAATATAGGGCTTTAATAAGCCCTAGAAGGGGGAAAATGATGAATAAAAAGACAAAAAAACTAGATATTGTAGAAGTAATAAACAGTAAAAAGAGAGTAGGCAATATAAGATATATAGACCCATTAGGAAGAATATGCTTACCTAAAGATTTAAGAAAACTATTAAATATAAATGAAGAAACTCCGTTAACAGTAGAATATGATGGTGATTCAAAAGAACTAAGAGTTATTCCATTAGATAAATAATATTTACAAATAAATACCTAGGAGTTAGTTTCTCCTAGGTGAAAGGGGGATAATCGTGGCTAGTAAAGTAAATGACTTAGAGTTAGAAAAAATAAAAGAATTGTACGAAAAAGGTTATAGTATCCTGCGAATCGCGAACGAAATAGGCAGAGCGGATGGAACTGTAAAGAAGTATGTGGAAGAAATGAAACTTGTAAAACCACCAAGACCAAGCTTAGCAGGGGAAAAATTCGCAAGATTAACAGTATTGGAATTGGATTATGTGAAAAGTAGAAGAAGATACTGGAGATGCAAATGCGAATGCGGAAATGTAGTAACGGTAAGCGAGGGCAACTTAAAGCATGGTATAACAAAATCTTGTGGGTGCATAAAGAAAGAGTACCTACAAAACAGAAAAAAGGGGAAAACAACGAAAAGAGTTAAGCCAAGAAAAAACAAAGGTGGCGTGTATTCTCTACCGTTTGGAGAAATAGAGCTAAAGGGCAATTACAAAAATAATACATTAAAAGAATATAAATTATCACCTCAGGAATTGGCTGCTTATTTAAGGGAACTAGAACACAAAGAAGTAAAGAGAAGGAGAGAATAGTATGGAACAAAATTTAATTATAGCTAAAAACATAAAAACTGGAGAAGTGGTAGAATTTGCAACACAAAAGGAGGCAACAGACTACTTTAAAGGGATATATGGAGATAAAATAAGAAATTCAAACGTAGTAGCAATGTTAAAACAAAAAACAGCTTACAAAGGAATATGGGAAGTCAACTACATAGGAGATGGGAAGATAACTAGAACTTGTAAACATTGTGGCAAGAAATTTAAAACAAGAAGAGACCAACAAGTATTTTGTAGCGATGTTTGTAGAGAAGACTATCATCCTGTAAAAATACAAGGAGTAAAGGAAAAGGAACTAATACATAAGCTAGTAACAATGCTAGCACCATATAGAACGGCAAAATAGGGGGCAATTATGGAGAGATACACACTAAATAAAAATGCAGAAGGATATACAGATTTAACGGCGCTAGAAGGAATTAAGAGAGCAGATAAAGATTTAAAGAATAAAGCTAAAAAAGAAATATGGAAACCTATAAAAGACTTTGAAGGATATGAAGTAAGTAATATGGGAAATGTAAGAAGTTTAAATTATGAACACACAGGGAAAATTAAAATACTTAAACCAAGCGCTCAAAAAAATAAATATTTACATATTATTTTATCTAAAAATGGCAAGCACTACACTAAACGAGTTCATAGATTAGTTGCTGAAACATTTATACCAAATATAGAGAATAAACCACAAGTTAACCATATAGATGGGAACAAGGGGAATAACAGAGTGTCAAATTTGGAATGGGCTACTCGCAGTGAAAACATGAAACATGCATATAATACAGGACTACATGAGCTTCCGAATAACAAAGGTAAAAATAATCCGAAATCTAAGAAAGTGATTTGCGTTACTACGAACGAGGTTTTTGATTATATCAATGAAGCTGAAAGAAAATATAATGTAGCGCATCAAGATATAGGAAGATGTTGTAAAGGTAAAAGAAAATCAGCTGGTAAGCATCCAGTAACAGGCGAAAGACTAAAATGGGAATATGTGGAGGATTAAAAAAATGAAAAGTGAAGCACAAGAACAAAAGGTGATAATCCAGTGGTGCAACTTACAATCTTGCAAATATCCAGAACTTAAAATGATATTTCATTGCCCAAATGAAAGCAAGAGATCAGCTAGATACGGAGCAGAATTAAAAAGAATGGGTATGGCGAAAGGATTTCCAGATTTAGGACTATTAGTACCTAATAAAAAATATGCAGGATTATTCATAGAATTAAAAGCAGATAAAACAAAGAGCATGACAAAAGAACAAAAGGAATGGCTAGAAAAACTAAATAGTTACGGATATAAAGCTGTTAGATGTAATGGCTCAGAAGAGGCTATACAGATCATTAAGAGATATTTGGGAATATAGATATGGAATTTGAATGTGGTAGAGTAAAATATTTAGATCCAGTAGAACAATTTAAGAAAGAAGTTAAGAAAGAAGAAATAGGACAAGTTAGTTATAAGCAATTAAGTTTTTTCTAAAGGAGGTTGAAGTGATACTAAGTAAAGTAGATGAAATAGTAGATAGAGCAAAAGAAATAATGGAAGCTAAGGGGATAAGCCCTCTAGCTTCTGTAATAAAAGCGATAGAAGAAGTAGAAAGAGAATTGGAGGTAGAACATGAGTAGTAATTATTTCAAAAAGTGTTCAAATTGTAAATGGTTGAAAATAAATGAAAAAAGAGAAAAATTTTATTGTGAAAATGCATTTGGAAACTTTATATCAACTGGTGATGTTTGTGAATATTGGGAAGGCATACAGACAGTAAAAGAAGATGTAGTAAATCATCCATCACATTACAATGACGGCAAAATAGAGGTAATGGATTTTATTGAAGATAAACAACTAAACTTTGCTAGAGGTAATGTAATCAAATATGTTTCTAGAGCTGGGAAAAAAGACCCAAATAAAGAACTAGAGGACCTTAAAAAAGCATCATGGTATTTAAATAGAGAAATAGAACGATTAAACAAGGAGGAAGAATAATGGAAGAAATAAAACAAGCACTAGAAATATTAAAAAGAGAATGTACTAAACAAGATGACTGTGAAGGTTGCCCAATATCTAAGGTATTAGGATATAGTTGCCAAGAGGTAGCTATTCCAGAAGAATGGGAAGTAAACCACTAGGAGGAGAAATGGATAGAGTAATAGGAGATATAATTATTCTAGTTGTAATAGGATTATGGATAGCTAGTAGATTATTTGTATAAGGGGGATAATATGTTTACAATAAATGATTTTAAAGTAAGATTAGTTAATGGAGAAGAAGTAAAAAACTTTGTAAAAAGACATGGAGAATTTAGTAAAGTGTGTTATGATACTCCAAAAGAAAAAGCAGAAAAAGTAGGAGAACATTGCTTAGAAAGTGGACATCTAAGTGGAAGTAGACACTTATATATGGTATTTGAAATTAAAAACGTACCACGTTCAGCCGTAGACCAACTTGTAAGACATACACAAGGATTTGTAACAAATGTGCAAAGTTTAAGATATTGCAATAAAGACGGAAAAGTAAGCTTATACGCAGCACCAGAGATAGAAAAGGATATATACTTAACACAATCATTACATAACTATGAAGCTCAGGCACAAGCTTACTATGATTACTTCCAAAGCAATTTAAAAAACAACGGTTATACAAATGAACAAGCTAATGAAATAGCTAGAACAGTTATTCCAATAGGAGTAGCTACAGAATGTAACATAGCAGTAAACATAGAATGCTTAATACATTTAGCAAACGTAAGATTATGTACAAGGGCTGAATTACCAATAAGAACAATAGTAAAAGAAATGGTAAGACAAGTGTTAGAGGTAGAGCCAAGATATAAACCTTTCTTAGTACCTAATTGTAAGAAACTTGGATATTGTCCAGAAGGTAAGGATTGCAAATAATATAATATAGGGGGATAATCGAATGGCTAAAACAATTGATAAAACATTTTCTGACGCAGAAGGAAAACTATATAACTACAATAGCACAAAAATCGAACTAAACAGTCTTAAAATAGACTTAGAGTATTTAGAAATAGACTATAAGGGATGCAAAGCTATTAGCTATGCTGACGAAAGAACAGGAGAAACATACAACATAAGTAATACAGTAGAGAGTGAAGTATTAGCCAAAGAAAGACAGATAAAAGATCTAGAGAGTAAAATAAATAAAAAAGAAAGACAGATTAGAAAAATAGAAAATGCATTAGAACTACTAAAGGAAGAAGAAAAAAGATTAGTTAGCTTTAGATATTTCTCAAATAGAAAAAAAGCACCAAGTTGGTTAGATGTAGGAGAGGAAATAGGTTATTCGGATAAAAAATGCAGAGCTATGAGGAATGATATTATTAACAGAATAAAAACGCTTATATAATTACAAATTTACCGTAAAAGTTCCGCAAAAGTTCCGTAAAAATTCCTTTTTTATACGGAAAACTATAGTATATTTATAGTATGGGAAACTAAAAAATCCCTTATTTCTTTAAAGTATTTCCCTAGAAGTCTGGTAAACTTCTAGATTTTGAATTGGTTTGAGTAACAACGAAAAGTACATTCCTCCGGGCATGAGGGAAGCCTGCTAATAATTCCCTCTTAAAAAAGATATTAATTATGCAACCGCATAACTAATTTATAAATTTTTCATATTTAAAATCTACCCTTAAGTTATTAAGTTACAGAGAGAACCCTTCGGGGTTCTTTTTCTGTGTAAAGAAAGAGTGATCTAAATGAGTAGAAAAGTATTTCAGAGAAAAGAGTATTCGATTTATAGAGCTGGTGATGGGTTTATTATACATAACACTAATGGAGAATTTGTAAAACATCATACTCATATAAGAAGTTTTAAGAAAGCTAAGAGTATAGTGGACTTATGTATTAGAAAGAAGTTGCCAGATAAACCGAATATATGGGAAATAGAAAGCTTAATGAGATTAACAAGAAATAATGCTTATTATAACCAGTTAAGGGATTTATTAAATAAATTATAAAAATGAGGTGGTGATAAATGTCCAGAGCAAGAAGTCCAAATAGGGATAAAGCATTTGAAATATATAAACAACATAACGGAGAAATCTTGCTAAAAGATATCGCCACGCAGCTTGATGTATCTGAAAGTACTGTGAGAAGCTGGAAAAATAGATATAAATGGGATGATGAAATAAGTGCAACGTCCCAAAAGAATAAATGCAACGTTGCAAATAAAAAAGTAATAAAAGAAAATGAAAATATATGCTTTAAAGGTGAAGATATAAAAAAAGGTACTTTAT
>OGQU01002456.1_pt1 | contig 11781 bp, 10 predicted proteins | sample 1553341 | NCBI WGS metagenome assembly OGQU01 (sample SAMEA2579920, study PRJEB22360) | human gut metagenome | biome: human gut; feature: human-associated habitat; material: faeces | place: Denmark | collected 2008/2010 | reverse complement strand
CGGGCGAGAAGCTGGGTTTCCTGCCGGGCGACATGAAGGAGAAGCTCGATCCCTACCTGCAACCTTTGTACGACGCGCTGAACGACATGATCCCGCCCGCGAAGCTCCAGAAATTCCTGGAGGACGGCACCGTGCAGATCGCGCCGCTGGCCTACATGCGCGGCCGCACGCTGGACAACGCCTTCGTCATCCTCGACGAGGCGCAGAACACCACGCTGTCGCAGATCAAGATGTTTCTCACGCGCATGGGCCGCAACGCGCGGTTCATCGTCACGGGCGACGTGACGCAGATCGACCTGCCCCGCCGGAGCGACAGCGGACTGGTGCGCACGATGGAGATCCTGCGCAGCGTTCCGGGCATCGGCATCGTGGAGTTCGACAAGCGCGACATCGTGCGGCACCCGCTGGTGAAATACATCGTCGATGCGTTCGACAGGGTGACGGGTGAGGGGCATGTCATTCCGAGCGAACGTGAGTGAGCGTGGGAATCCGATGGAAGCGTTGTGAGGTCACGACTTTCGCTCAGATTGCCACGGCATCTGCGATGCCTCGCAATGACGGGGAAGGCGCAGAACCGGATGGAGACGTGATAAGGATTTAAGGCAAATTTGTGAAAAATTGAACGATAAGAATTAAAAATTACGTTATGGACAAGAATTTGGCTGCGCTGAAACCGGCGCTCGTCTGGAAACATTTCGCGGAGATCGTCCGCATTCCGCGTCCCTCGCACCACGAGGAGAAGATCCGCAAATACATCCTCGATTTCGCCCGCGCGCAGGGCCTCGAATGCAAGGAGGATTCGGCGCACAACGTCTATGTCTCGAAACCCGCCTCGAAAGGCATGGAGAACCGCAAGGGCGTGATCTTACAGGCGCATCTCGACATGGTGCCGCAGAAGAACAACGACAAGCAGTTCGACTTCACGAAGGACCCCATCGACGCCTATGTCGATGGCGACTGGGTGACGGCCGACGGCACGACGTTGGGCGCCGACAACGGCATCGGCGCGGCAGCGATCCTCGCGGTGCTGGAGGACAAGACGTTGAAGCACGGCCCGCTGGAGGCGCTCTTCACGGCCACCGAGGAGACCGGCATGGACGGCGCTTTCGGACTGAAAAAAGGGCTTCTCAAAGGCGACATCCTGCTGAACCTCGATTCCGAGGAGGAGGGCGAGCTCTACGTGGGCTGCGCCGGAGGTCTCGACGCCAACATTGCCTTTAAGTATAAGGCCGAGCCGACGCCCGCCCGCAATTACACGGCGGCGAAAATCTCCGTCAAGGGGCTCAAGGGCGGCCATTCGGGCATCCAGATCATCTGCCAGCGCGCCAACGCCAACAAGGTGTTGTTCCGCTTCCTGAACGCTGCGCCGTGCGACGTGCTGCTGGCGTCGGTGGACGGCGGCGGCCTCCGGAACGCCATTCCGCGCGAAGCCGAGGCCGTGGTGCTGGTCCGTACCAAGGAGTACGACGGGTTCGTCAAGGCGCTGAAAGCCTATGAAAAGGTCGTCAAGGCGGAGTATGCCGGCATCGAGGATGCCGTGTCGGTCAAGGTCAAAGAGGTCGAGAAACCCGCCGAGATGCTTCCGAAGGAGGTTTCCGCGAATCTGATCAGGGCCGTGGTCGCCTGCCCCGACGGGGTGCAGAGGATGTCGATGGCCATGCCCGGGCTGGTGCAGACCTCGACGAACCTCGCGCGCGTGGTCTCGGACGGTAAGACCGTGAAGCTCCAGTGCCTGCTGCGCAGTTCGGTGGGTACGGAGAAAGAGGCGCTGGGCGAGGCCATCGCCGCCGTCTTCGCGCTGGCCGGGGCCAAGACCGAGCTTACGGGCTCCTACGACGGCTGGAACCCCGATATGGAGTCGCCGATCCTGAAGGCCATGACGGCCTCCTACGAGGCGCTTTACGGCAAGAAACCCGCCGTGACGGCCATCCACGCCGGACTGGAGTGCGGCATCATTGGCAGCAAATACCCCAAGATGGACATGATCTCGTTCGGTCCGACGATCTGTTACCCCCACTCGCCCGACGAGAAGGTGGAGATCGCTTCGGTCGGCAAGTTCTACGACTTCCTGGTGGACACGCTGCGCAACATTCCCGAAAAATAAGCGTAGCGTGGTAGCCAATCCCGAAACCTGGTTCGTCATCGTCAACCCCGTGGCCGGAGGCGGCCGCGGGCTCGACCACTTTCCGCAGATCTCGAAGCATCTGCGCGACGCGCACATCCTCTGCGAACCGGTCTTCACGGAGCACAAGTTCCACGCTACGGAACTCACCGTGTGGGCCGTGCGCGAGGGCTACCGCCGCATCATCGTCGTGGGCGGCGACGGCACGCTGCACGAGGTGGTGAACGGGCTGTTCATCCAGCAGGAGGTGTGTCCCAGCGACGTGCTGCTGGCCGTGGTGGCCGTGGGCACGGGCAACGACTGGGTCCGCACGTTCGGCATCTCGAACCGCTATCAGGATGCCGCGAAGGCCATCAGCGAGGGGTATTCGTTCCTGCAGGACGTCGGGGTGGTCTCCTACGAGGAGGCGCACTACCGCCAGAGCCGCTACATGGCCAATGTCGCCGGGGCCGGATTCGACGCCCACGTCGTGCGCAAGCTCTCGCACCTGAAAAAGAAGGGGCACAAGAGCCGCTGGCGTTATACGTGGTGTCTGGTGAGGAGTTTCTTCCGCTACAAGTCCACGGGCGTCAAGGTCTGGGTCGATGACCGGCTGGTCTACAACAACCTGCTGTTGTCGGCGGCCGTCGGCATCTGCAAGTTCAACGGCGGCGGCATCCAGCAGCTGCCCGAGGCGGTCGCCGACGACGGCATGCTGGACCTTTCGCTGATCCGCCCGGTGCATTTCTGGCACCTGCTGTTCCGCTTCCACTACCTCTTCAACGGGGGCATCTACCGCATCCGCCACATCTTGCAGGAGCGCGGCAGCCGCATCCGCATCGAGTCTTCGCCCGAGGTGTCGGTGGAGATCGACGGCGAGCCGCTGGGACATACGCCCCTGGAGTTTTCGGTGCTCCATCAGGCCGTCCGGATCGTCGTGGGGCGCGAGTTTTATGAGAGGGCTACCCTCGGGGAGACTTGCGGATAGGCCCATTCCCGGAAATATAGCATAGCAACGCCGAGAACAGAGATTGTTCCTGTTCCCGGCGTTGCTATAATTACTTCGATCGGGAGGCCGGAGCGGATAGGTAATCATCCGCAACTTCGTCGCCCCCTGAACCCTGCCTCTTAGGCGGGGTCGGGGTAGAGTGATTTGGCGATGCCCAGCTCCAGTCCGCGCAGTTCGGCCAGTCCGCGCAGGCGGCCCAGACACGAATAACCCGGATTGGTCCTCTTTTTCAGGTCGTCGATCATCTGGTGCCCGTGGTCGGGACGCATCGGGATCGAAATGCGGCGGCGCTGCTGAATCTCCAGCAGGGCTTTCATCACGTCGTACATCGGCACGTCGCCTTCGAGGTGGTTGGCTTCGTAGAAGTTGCCTTCGGCGTCGCGCTGCGTCGAGCGCAGGTGCACGAAATTCACCCGGTCGCCCTGACGGAGCATCATTCCCGGCAGGTCGTTCTTCGCCGACACGCCGAACGATCCCGTGCAGAGGCACAAACCGTTCGATGCGTTGGGAACCGCTGCGACCAGTTTCTCGAAATCGGATTCCGTGGAGAGGATGCGCGGCAGGCCGAGGATCGGGTAGGGGGGATCGTCGGGGTGGATGGCCAGCACGGCGCCCGCCTCGTCGGCGACGGGGGCCACCTCCTTGAGGAATGCGATCAGATTGCCGCGCAGGGTCTCCGCATCGACATCTTTGTAGCGGTCCAGCTCCTGCTGGAACTGCTCCAGCGTGAAGCTCTCCTCCGAGCCGGGCAGACCGGCGATCATGTTGCGGGTGATGAGCTCGATCTCCGCGGCGTCCATCTTTTCGAAACGGGCCTTGGCGATGGCGCGTTCAGCCTCGGTGTACTCCTTCTCGGCGCCGGGGCGTTTGAGGATGTGGAGGTCGAAGGCCAGGAACGCCGCACGCTCGAACCGCAGGGCGCGCGATCCGTCGGGCAGTTCGTAGGCGAGGTTCGTGCGCGTCCAGTCCAGTACGGGCATGAAATTGTAGGTGATGACCTTGATGCCGCAGGCCGCGAGGTTGCGGATCGACTGCTTGTAGTTCTCGATGTAGCGTTGGAAATCGCCCGTGCGGGTCTTGATGTACTCGTGGACGGGGACGCTCTCGACGACCGACCATGTGAGGCCCGCGTCGGCGACCGTCTGCTGGCGTTTTTGGATCTCCTCGACGGTCCATACTTCGCCGTTGGGGATATGGTGCAGGGCGGTCACGATGTCGGTGGCCCCTGCCTGACGAATATCTGCCAGCGATACGGGGTCGTTGGGACCGTACCACCGCCAGGATTGCTTACATAGATACATAACGGAATGTTTTACGTTTTTGGTTCGCCGTTCGTTCGCATTTTCGGGTCGAGGCCGTCACGGCGTTCCGCCGTGTTTGCAAGTCTGACCCCACCCCAAACCCCTCCCTCGGGAGGGGCTTGTCGCACGCGACCAAAAGGCTCGTCGGTTTTACAATTAAATAGAGAAAGCGTCGAAACCGCCGTCAACGACTGCCAGGGCGCCCGTCACGAACGACGAAGCGTCGCTGATCAGGTAGTGGATCGTGCCCAGCAGTTCTTCGGGTTCGGCGAAACGGCCTGCGGGGGTGTGGGCGATGATCGTCCGCGCACGGTCGGTGTACGAACCGTCGGGGTTGGTGAGCAGCGTGCGGTTCTGGTTCGTCAGCAGGAAGCCCGGGACGATGGCGTTGACGCGCATTTCGGGGCTGAACTTCATGGCCAGTTCGGCTGCCATGTATTTCGTGTAGTTGCCGATGGCGGCCTTCGCGGCGCCGTAGCCCACCACGCGCGTCAGCGGACGCAGGGCCGATTCGGAGCAGAAGTTGACGATCACGCCCTTCTTGCGGGCCGTCATTGCCTCGCCGAATACCGTCGTCGGGAGCACCGTGCCGAAAAGGTTGAGGTCCACGACTTTCTTGAAGGCGTCGATCTCCAGATCGAGGAACGACTTGTCGGGAGCGATCGTCGCACCGCCCATGTTGCCGCCGGCGGCGTTCAGGAGGATGTCGATCTGGCCGTATTTCGCAAGAATCGCCTCGCGGTTCGCTACGAGCACTTCGCGGTTCAGTACGTCGGTCACGAGGAACAGCGCCTCGCCGCCTTTTTCGCGGATCGAAGCCGCCAATGCTTCGCCCGACTGCTCGTCGCGGTCGAGAACGACGACTTTCGCCCCTTGTTCGGCGAGGTATTCGCAGATCGAGCGGCCCAGGATGCCGGCCCCGCCCGTCACGACGACGACGCGGCCACGGATGTCAAACAGATTTTTCATGGTTTTCAGATAAGGTTGTTTTTATAGTATTGAATGTTCTCTTTCAGCAGGATGTCGATCGGCATGTGGTTGACCGTCGTTTCGGGGCGGCGTCTTTCGACCAGCCATTCGCACAGGGCCATCACTCCGCGGTAGCCCTGCGCCTCGGGGCGCTGGGCGATGAGCGCCGTCACCACACCCGCGCCGAGCATCTGCCCGTTGCGGCGGATTACGTCGTAGCCCACCAGCCGAACGTCCGTGCGGCGGCGTGCCGCGAGATAGCCCGCCAGGATGTAGCACGTCGAGTTGAAGGTTACGGCGCCGGCAATGGCGGGATGTCTGAGGAACAGCTCGTCGAGCACTTCGCGGTTGTAGCCCTCGTCGTCGAGCCTCAGCGCGGCGTAGTGGAGCTTTCCCCGGAACCCTTTCTCCCGGAGGTAGCTGCGGAAACCCTCCTCGCGGCTGCGGCATTGGTTCGAACCTCCGTCGCCGCGGTGGATGATGTTGCCCACGACGATGTCGGAGCCCGGGTCGAGGCGGTCGGACAGCAGCCTTGCGGCGACGACCCCGGCGTCGAACGACGACGTGCCGAAGTAGGCCAGCTGGTTGCACTCCGGGATGTTCGAATCGACGAAGACGTAGGGAATGCCGCGTTCGTCGAGCTCCCGTGCGAAGGGAGTGACCATCTCGGCGAAGAGCGTGGCGATCACCGCGCCGTCGAACGCTTCGTTGCGGAGTTCTGCAAGCAGTTTTTCGAACGATGCGCGGTCGTACTGGTCGAAGAAGAATTTGCGGACCGAAATGTTGTAACGCCGGGCCTCGGCCTCGGCGCGGACGATCCCGGCGTCGAAGTCGGCCCAGTATTCGCCCTGCGCGAAGCGGGGCATGACCACGGCCAGCGTGTACTGGCGGCCGGAGGCCAGCGAACGGGCGATCAGGTTGGGGCGGTAGTTCACTTTGCGCAGCACTTCGTTGATGCGTGCGAGGTTCTCCTCCGAGACCTTGCCCCGGTTGTGGATCACGCGGTCAACGGTGGCTACCGACACCCCCGCCATGCGGGCGATATCGACGATGCGGACCGTCGTATTTTCGTTGTCAGCCATGATTCGGCAGCGGGTTTGGAATTTCTACCGCAAATCTACGCATAATTTTCTGAAATCGCAAGTGTGTGCGCACACACTCGATTAAAAATCGGGATTTAGGCGCGACGGTCTGCCATTTGGTTTCCGGCCCAGGTTTGCGCTTCCGCTATCTGTCATTGCGAGGAGCGCAGCGACGCGGCAATCTGAATAGAAGTCGAACCCTTACGGCGCATTCATCGGATTCCCGCGCTCACTTCGTTCGCTCGGAATGACGCCCGGCTAAGAGCCGGGATTTAGCGGCTGCTGTGGCATTTTGCAGATCAGGAGCTTATTTCCGCTTCGACTGTAATATGGATATAACATCATAACGCCATAACATGGGAGGATATCTCATGTTATGGCGTTATGCGGATCGGAAGCGCAGGACTGGATGGAGAGCGTCCTGAAGCAACCGCCGCTCCTAAAATCCGCGTCTTACGCGGATTATTTCTTTTGGGCCGGAGCTGCTGCCGGGGCGGCAGGGACCGTTTCGGTGATGTCCACCTCGGTCACCACCCAGCTGAAAAGGTCGTTGGCGCACTGGCTTTCCATTTGACGGATTTGCGACTGGTCGGTCGTGTCGGCCAGAATGGCGTTGAAGAACTGCTCCGTCGTGGCGTAGGCCGCGTTGACCTTCCCGGCGAAGCACGTGTAGAAAGCCTTTTGCTGGGAGTGGTCCAGACCCGCCGGAAGCACGCCTTGCGCGACGAGGGCCCTGTACGGATAGATGTGGCGCATGTTGTGGGCGTCGGCGTCGAGTTCATCGACGATGGTCGATACGACGACCATATCGACCGTGTCGTCCACGCCCTGCATCTCGACGAATTCCACATAGACGGGATAGCTGTTTTCGAGCTGGCCGGCCACGTCGTCGGTGAACAATACGAATTCGGCGTCGGTCAGGTCGTCGAGATAAACCATCTGGCGGTAGCTTCGCAGCGCTTCGCGCATGGCTTTGCGCTGTTCGTGATTCCATTGGCGTTGCTGCGAGCAGCCGATCAGACCTGCGGCGAACAGGGCCAGCAGGGGGACACAGAGGAGAATTTTTTTCATTTTTTACCTTGATTTTGGTTTTACTTCTGAAGGAACGCAATCCGTGTGCCAAAAAAATCGCTATATTCGCACAAAATAGCTTGTTATGGATGTTCTGAGTTTCCGCGACTACTGTCTGTCGCTGCCGCTGACCGAGGAGACGACCCCTTTCGACGAAACGACGCTGGTCTACAAGATCGGCGGCAAGATGTATGCCTGCGCCGATATGGAGACTTTCGAGTGGATCGCCGTGAAGTGCGACCCCGACGAGGCGATCGCGCTGCGCGAGCGGTATGAGGAGGTGAACCCGGCGTTCCATTTCAACAAGGTGCATTGGAACGGCATCGGCACCGCGGGCGACCTGCCCGACGCCTTCATCCGCGAGCAGATCCGCAACTCTTACCTGCTGGTCCTGCGGCAGAGCGTCACGCCCCGGGCCCGCCGCGAGGAGATTTTGCGCTATATCGAGGAATACGGTCTGCCCGAATAACGCAGAAACACGGGACGAACTCCCGTGTTTCTTGTGTTTTTGGATTTCTAAATCCTGCTTCTTAGGCGGGTGCAGATGAGGTCGGAGAGTGTTCCGACATGCCATCGCCCCTAAAACCAGCGTCTTACGCGGACCGAGCGAGCAAAGTAAGCACGGGAATCCGATGGAGGCATTGTGAGGTTCCTGCTTGCAATCAGATTGCCACGGCATCTGCGATGCCTCGCAATGACGGAAAAGGCGCAGATAAGGATGGAGAGCGTCCCGACATCCCGTCGCGCCCTAAAACCCGGCTCTTAGCCGGGCCTCGTAATGACGGACGGTGGAAGCGCAAATCTGGATGGGAGAGCGTCCCGGCAGACCATCGCCCCTAAAACCCGCGTCTTACGCGGGCGGGGCGGGCCTGCCTCCGCCAACGGAGGTATCCCGCGACGGCCAGCGCCGAGTAGAGGGCGTACAACCCTGCGGTGAGCGGAATCTCCTTATACAGATAGAGCCCTGCCGTCACGACATCCACTGCCAGCCATACGAGCCATTGCTCGACCTGCCGCCGCGAGAGCATCCACATCGCCACGATGCTCGCGGCCGTGGTCGCAGCGTCCCAGAAGGGCACGGTGCTGTTGGTGAAGCGCACGAGCAACAGGTAGATGGCCGCGTGTGCCGCGAGGTAGACCCCCACGAGCCCCGGAACCTGTCTGAGGGGCGTGTGGACGATAGCCGCAGGGGTCTTTTTCGGCGTTTCCGGGGTCGTGCGCCGGGTGCGGTGCCATACGGCCCAGCCGTACAGCCCCGCCAGCACGTAGTATACCTGCATCGAGCAGTCGGCGTAGAGCCCCGCCTTGAAGTAGAGCGTGCCGTGCACCACGGGCATCACGAGGCCCACGATCCACAGCCGGATGTCGGCGCGGTATTCGAGCCAAAGGTAGGTGAGTCCCAGCAGGACCCCTGCGATTTGCAGGATGAGTTTCCAGTCCAATTTTTAATTCTTAATTTTTCATTTTTAATTGTGAAATTCGTCAGAATTTCACCGTCACGTTCGCCAGCACGTTCAGCGGAGCCTGGGGGAAGTAGAACGCGTTGTCGATCTGCTTTCCTCCGGTATACTCCGAATAGCCGTATCCGTTGCTTTCGTACTCGGTGTTGAAGAGGTTGTTGACCATCAGTCCCAGCCGTACGCTGCGCGCCGTGCGGGTGCGGAACGTGTAGGCGAGGTTGAGGTTGGTCACGCAATAGGCGTCGAGCATCATATTCGGATTCTCGTAGTTGGTGAAGTACTGCTTGGACACATACTGCGTGTGGAATACGGCTTCGAACCCTTTGTGGTGGAAGTCGAGCAGCAGCGCGGCGATGGTCTTGGGCGAGTAGGAAAGGCGCGTGGTCCCCATCTCGACGGTGTGGTAGCCGTAATACCCGGCCACGTCGCCCGAAGTGTCGTAATCGACCACCCGGTGCGTGTAGTTTTCGATGCGGTTCTGCGAGAAGGTAGCGTTGGCTCCCACGGTGAACCATCCCGTCGCGCGCCACGAGGCCGACAGTTCCACACCCCGGCGGTAGCTGTCCGGAACGTTGTCGTTCAGCGCGTCGTAATCGTCGTTGATGCGTCCCGTGGGCACCAGCTGGTCCTTATACTTCATGTAGTAGAAATTCACACCCAGCGAGAGGCGCGGTGCCGTGTACTGGTAGCCCAGCTCCCAGTCGTAGAGCTTCTCCGACGAGGGGTAGGTGTTGGCTTCGGCGAACATGTAGCGGTCGGTGAAGTCGCTGCGCGTGGGTTCTTTCTGGGCCACGGCGAACGAGAGGTAGAAGTTGTTGCGCTCGGCGAGCGTGTAGCTTACGCCCGCACGGGGATTGAAAAAGTGATACTGTTTGTCCACGTCGATGGGCTGCATGCCGACCTCTTCCGAAACGAAGTTGTCGTTGACGCCCCACGCCTGATAGCTGACATAGCGGTACTGGAGGTCGCCGAAAAGGCGCAACCCCCGGGCTACGGTCCACGACGCGCGGGCGAAGAGGTTGGCGTCGTGCTTGTCTACGTCGTTGTCGTACCAGCGCCGATCTGGCTGCTTTCCAGTCCGTCCACCCAGTCGAGCGTACCCCAGTGGGGGCAGGAGTAGTAGCTGTACGAACCGCCGAAGGCGAGGTCGAGGTTGCGCACCGAGTAGGCCGCCGAGGCGTTCAGACCTCCGAGGTGGTTGCGCATGATCTTCTCGCGGATCAGATCGGCTTCTTTTCCGGCGGCAACGTCGGTCGGGATATTGAGGTATTCGGAGAGCGTGCGCCCGTCCTTATACTGCTTGTAGAAGCCGTAGCCGTAGGTGTAGAATCCCGTGGCGTTGAGGGTCCACTTTTCGTTGAAACGGTGGGAGAGCACCAGTTGGTTGTTGATTTGCAGGTAGTTGTCCGTCTGGTCGTCGTAATAGCCGACTGTGGCGCGCTCCACCTTGTCGTCCTTCATATAATAATAGGAGTGGGGACCGTTCGAGGTGTAGTACATGCCCTCGGTCTGGAACCGCCGGCCGTTGAGACGCATCTCCTCCTTCGTTACTCCGGTGTAGGTGAGGCCGGTCTTGGCCTTGCCGCCGAACGAAATCAGCTTGAGCATCGTGTTGCCGTTGTAGTATCCCGCCTGGAACATGTAGGATTTGAGGTCCGTGGCTCCGCGGTCGATGTAGCCCTCCGACCCGATGTGCGTCAGCCGTGCGTCGAGGGTCCAGTGGCCGCCCAGCAGGCCCGACGAGAGGTGCACGGCCTGCTTGTTGGTGTTGTACGAACCGTAGGAGAGCGATGCGTCGCCTCCGAATTCGGTTTGCAGGGCGTCGGTTGACATTGTGATCGCGCCTCCGAACGCTCCCGTGCCGTTGGTCGAGATGCCCGCGCCGCGCTGCACCTGCACGGTGCCCACCGACGAAATCAGGTCGGGGGTGTCGTACCAGTACATCGAGTGCGAGTCGGGGTTGTTCATCGAGACGCCGTTGATGGTGACGTTGATGCGCGTGGCGTCGGTTCCGCGCAGGCGGATGGCCGTGCCGCCGATGCCGATGCCGGTCTCGTTCGTCGCCACGACCGAGGGGGTGAGGGCGATCAGCGAGGGAATGTCGAATCCGTAGCTGTTGCGGGCGATGGCCTCGCGCTGAATGTCCGAATAGGCCACGGGCGTGTTCCGCGTGGCGCGCGTGGCGGTCACCTCGACCTCCTGCAAACGGTACATCCGCACCGAGTCGTCGGCATCGGAGGCCGCTTTTCGGGGCTGCGGAGCCATGTCGGCGTTCGGAGCCGCATTTCCGCGTCCGCTCTGTTCGGAGTTCGCTTCGGCGTGCAGTTGTGCGGCCGGGCAGAGCGCGGCAGCCGCAAGAAACAGAAAAATCCTTTTCATCGTTAAACTTTTTGAGTTAATAGACTGAAAAGGGGTATGAGTTGTTGATTACGCTTCGTCCCGGTCTCGGCATTACCCGTCTCCGGTTCAATGGGTATAATCTCAGCCTGACAGTAAGGCACCCCTTTGAAATATCGGGTGCAAAGGTAGAAAATAAATTAAGAATTAGGAATTATAAATTAAAAATATCCCGTGTCGGGTTTCGATTTTTACTTCTCGCCTTTTTTGCTTAATTTTGCGGCTTCATTGAAAATTACCCGTTGCAAATGAAAGTCATGTCATTCAGACCCAAGCTCTTCGATACGCTGAAGAACTATTCCCGCGCGGATTTCCTGCGCGACCTGATGGCCGGCGTCATTGTCGGCATCGTCGCCCTGCCGTTGGCCATCGCCTTCGGCATCGCCTCGGG
>OGQU01002451.1_pt1 | contig 11794 bp, 9 predicted proteins | sample 1553341 | NCBI WGS metagenome assembly OGQU01 (sample SAMEA2579920, study PRJEB22360) | human gut metagenome | biome: human gut; feature: human-associated habitat; material: faeces | place: Denmark | collected 2008/2010 | reverse complement strand
AGTGAGGAGTTCCGCCGGTCAGTGAAGGAAAGCCTTACCGGACCGTTCCAGGCGAACCGGTCTGACGGCACAAAACCCGGAATCGGAATAGAAAGAAAAAATAAACCTACATTTAGGGGAAACATGTGTATAAACATCAAAATTTATACATGTTTTTTTGATTATTTTTATAATTACGAATTAACTCTCTTTTGAGTGATAGTCGGTATAAATTCTTCGGCTATTTGATGAGATGAATTCTTTATTTATATTTGTTATTTCATACTAAGTGAGTGACAGAGTATGCAAAAATATATATTGATATGGAGAAAAAGACAGACAGGCAGGAAATGGATAAAATATTGTGTCCGCTTTTTATTATTGGGGCTTATCTTATTGTTGGGAACGATTCTGTTGTGTAATCGGATTATCATTCATAGTACTGAAAGTTGTTTGTATGATCAGGTAGAAACAATTCCCGAAAATCGGGTGGGGGTGTTGTTGGGAACTTCTCCGAAGTTGCGGGGTGGTCGGCCGAATCTTTATTTCAATTACCGGATCACGGCTGCTGTGGAACTCTTTCAGGCCGGTAAGATCAGCCGGATATTGGTCAGTGGAGATAATCGCCGCATGAATTATAACGAACCGGTTGAGATGCGGAAAGCGTTGATCGCCCATGGAATCCCGGATAGCGTGATCGTAATGGATTTTGCCGGGATACGTACACTCGATTCGGTGATCAGGGCTAAAAAAGTGTTCGGACAGGATCGGTTTACTATCATCTCCCAACGGTTTCATAACGAGAGAGCTCTGTATATTGCCGGGCGGAATGGAATCGAAGCCGTCGGTTTTAATGCGAAAGATGTCGATGTCTATAGTGGTGTTAAGACCCGGGTCCGGGAATTATTGGCCCGGGTGAAAGTTTTTATCGATATCGTCGTCCACAAAGGTCCCCGTCATTTGGGAAAACGGGAGATTATTCCCTGAAGTTTGTCCTTGAACGCACGTTTTTGTATCTTTGTCCCCATGAAGAACGGGGAGTTGCATACATTGATCGATTTGCTGGAACGAAGTTGCCTGAAGTTTCCGGAAAATGCTTATTTGTGGGAAAAGCGTGAAGGGGAGTATCGGTCGGTGACCTATCGGCAAGCTCGCCGGGAAGTGGGTGATGTGGCGGCCGGTTTGCTGGCCGGAGGCTTGCAGAAGGGCGATCGCGTTGCTTTGCTGAGTGAGGGATGTAACGATTGGGTGTTCGCCGAATTGGGTATTTTATATGCCGGTGGTGTGAATGTTCCCCTGAGTATTAAACTCACGGATAAAGAATTGATATTTCGTGTCCGCCATTCCGGGGCCCGTTTCCTGATCGTATCGGATTATTATGTAGCGACTTTGCGGCGGATAGAAGCTGAACTTCCCGAAATCGAAAAGATTTATGTCATCCGTTATTCTTCGGCTGAGGAAGGAAAATATAATTCTTTCGAACGTCTGAAAGATGAAGGAAAACGTTGGGTGACAGAGTACCCTGGAATGTTGGAAAAACAGGCCGCAACAGTTAGTGGGGCCGATCTGGCCAATATTTCATATACCTCGGGAACGACGGCCGAGCCGAAAGGAATTATGCTTACCCATGAGAATTATGTGAGTAACGTGTTGCAATCCGATTCCCTGATCCGTATTCCGGAATATTTCCGGATTTTGCTTTTTTTACCTTGGGATCATAGTTTTGCACATACCGTCGGGATTTATTCGTTTATGTATAACGGGGCTTCGTTGGCAGCCGTCGATTTCGGTAAGTCACCGATGGAATATCTGCGTAATATTCCGTTGAATATGAAAGAGATAAAGCCGCATGTGTTGCTGAGCGTTCCTGCTTTGGCCAAGAATTTCCGGCGGAGTATCGAGACGGGTATCCGGCAACGGGGATGGCTGATCCGGAAACTTTACGGACTGGGACTGAAATGGGGATATTACTATCATGGTCAGGGAAATTTCCGGGGGAAAGGCGGACGTATGCTACTGTGGCCTGTGGTGAAGCTGATGGATATACTGGTATTTTCGAAGATCCGGAAAATTTTTGGCGGTAACCTGCAATTTTTTGTCGGGGGTGGGGCTTTACTGGATACGGAATTGCAAAGATACTACTGTACTCTGGGTATCCCGATGTTGCAAGGGTACGGATTGTCCGAAGCTTCTCCGGTGATTAGTTCCAATTGTCCGCAACGTTACCGTTTCGGGTCTTCGGGACAGGTAGTGAAACCTTTGGAATTGAAGATTTGTGACGAAACAGGGACAGAAGTGAAGAAAGGAGAAAAGGGAGAGATCGTCATCCGGGGGAAGAATGTGATGAAAGGATATTGGAAGAATGAGAAGTCTACGGCCGGGACGATCCGCGACGGCTGGTTGTATACCGGAGACAGGGGTTATCTCGGTGAAGACGGGTCGTTGTTTGTATCGGGACGTTTTAAATCACTGCTGATTGCCGGCGACGGGGAAAAATATAGCCCCGAAGGAATCGAAGAAGCTATTGCCGAATTATCCCCCTATATCGATTATTGTGTGTTGTACAATAATCAGTCGCCTTATACGGCCGGCCTGATCGTTCCGAATAAAACAGCTCTGACCGAATATGTAAAACAACGGGAAGAAGAACCCGGAACGGTTGAAGCTTGTAAGCTGATGCTGACGAAATTGAATGAGGAACTGATGAAATTCCGTAAGGGTGGCATGTATGAAGGGATGTTTCCCGAACGCTGGTTACCTGCTGTTGTCGGGATCTTGCCGGAACCTCTGACGGCACAGAACGGAACGGTCAATTCAACTTCGAAGGTGGTGCGGCACAAGGTGTACGAAGTTTTCCGGGAAGAATTGGATTTTCTTTATACCCCTGAGGGAAAGGATATCCGGAATCCCCGGAATACGAAGAATATGAAGAGTATGATCACGTGGAAGATCTAATAAGAAAATTATGCGAAGGAAAACAACTGCTGTTCGAATAGGAAATGTGGTTCTTTCATCGGAAGAACCGGTGCTGGTTCAATCGATGCTGAATACGTCGACCCGGGAGGTGGATGCTTGTGTCGAACAGGCGATCCGGATTATCGAGGCCGGTGGCCGGCTGGTGAGGATTACTGCTCCGGGAGTGAAGGAAGCGGAGATGCTCGGGGAAATACACCGTCGTTTGCGTGAACGGGGATATACGACTCCGATTTCTGCGGATATTCATTTTGTTGCTGAGGCTGCTTCGGTTGCCGCCCGTTATGTGGAAAAGGTGAGGATAAATCCGGGAAATTTTGCGGATAAACGGGCCACTTTTAAGAAGCTGACCTATACCGATGAGGAGTATGCAGCTGAATTGGAAATCCTGCGGCAGAAATTTACGGAGTTTCTGGAGGTTTGCCGGCAATATGGAACGGCTGTCCGCATCGGTACGAATCATGGTTCGTTGTCCGATCGTATTATGAGCCGCTATGGAGATACCCCGGCGGGAATGGTGGAGGCTACGATGGAGTATTTGCGGGTGTGTCAGGCTTGTGACTTTAAAGATGTGGTGATTTCGCTGAAATCGAGCGATTGCCGGACTATGGTGGATGCCGTACGTTTACTGGTGGAGAAAATGGAGGCTGAGGGAATGTGTTATCCTTTGCATTTGGGAGTTACGGAAGCCGGTGAGGGTGAAGACGGACGTATCCGTTCGGCAGTGGGGATCGGAACCCTGTTGAATGAAGGAATCGGGGATACGATCCGGGTGTCCCTGACCGAGGAACCCGAAGCCGAGATTCCTGTGGCTTGCGAATTGGCCCGGATCTGTTCCGAACCGGAGTATCTGAAAGGGTGGACCCCATTGAAAGGAGAGTGTTCGAAACCTTGTATCGTGGCCGGATTGACGGGAGTAACCGTATTGGACGAACAGGTGATGAACCGGATCGGTTTTACCGTAAGTGAGGTCAATGATCCGGTATATGGTGACCGTTTGCATGCCGGTATAAAAGCACCGGAATGGATTTATATCGGGACATTGGGACCGGAATTGACTAAATTACCCCCGGATACAGGGGTTATCGTACCTCTGGAGATTCTGGATATGGCTCATGTCTATAACCGGAATGCTTCTCCGTTATGCAGTGTCGGAGCATATAAAAAGGGGGAACAGACGATCGATAGCAAGTACAGATTGGTGCAGATCTGCCGGTCCGAAGAACTGGATGCCGATTTAACCGGCCGGTTGCGGCAGGATGGGAAAGCGGTGTTGGTTTTGGCACTGCCTGTCGAATATCGCCTTTACCGGGAAATATTCCGCCGGATACAGGAGGCCGGCCTGACTAATCCGGCGATTATCCGGGCTGTCGTGCCGGGGAAGGAGAAAGAACGAATCCGTCTTGTGGCGGCTTCACAATTGGGCGGTTTTTTTCTCGACCGTCTTGCCGGTGGTCTTTGGATCGAAACACCGGAAATAGAGGACCTGACTTTCCCTTTGGAATTGAGCCGGAATATTTTACAGTCTGCCGGAGTGCGTCGGTATAAGGCAGAATTTATCAGTTGTCCGGGGTGTGGAAGGACATTGTTCGATTTGCAGGGTGCGGTGGCTAAGGTGAAAGCAGCGTTCGGACATCTGAATACGCTGAAAATCGCTGTCATGGGTTGTGTGGTCAACGGACCCGGAGAGATGGGAGATGCCGATTATGGCTATGTCGGTGCAGGGAATGGAAAGGTAAACCTGTATAAAGGCCGGAAAATGGTGCGTACTGCTGTCCCGGAAGAGGAGGCGATCGGGGCGTTGAGGGAGATGATAGAGGGTAGAAGCTAAAAGTTAAAGGCTAAAGGTTAAAAGCTAAAGGCTGAAGAGTAGAAACTAAAGGGTAAAAGCTGGAAAGGGAGAGGGTAAAGGCGGGGAGAAAGGTAGAAAGTAAAAAAAAAGACTTTTAGTAGGAGGTGGGTGGCATGAGTGTTTAATTTTAAAATTTATTTTATGTCGGAACAATCGCCTCTGTCTTTAGGAACAGAGGATATTAAGAAATTATTGATGCGTTATGCTGTCCCGGCGATCGTAGCAATGACCGCTGCTTCGTTGTATAATATGATGGACAGTATTTTTATCGGACACGGGGTGGGGGCATTGGGAATTGCCGGTTTGGCCGTGACTTTCCCTTTTATTAATCTGGCGGCGGCTTTCGGCTCTCTGGTGGGAGTAGGAGCTTCTACACTGGTGTCTGTGAAGATGGGACAAAAGGATTTGAAAAGTGCCGAGGCGGTGCTCGGGAATGTACTTTTGCTGAATACCGTGATCGGTTTTTTGTTTATGACGGTATGCCTGATTTTTCTGGATCCGATCCTTTATTTTTTCGGGGCCAGTGCGGACACTTTGCCGTATGCCCGCGATTATATGAAGGTAATCCTTTATGGTAACCTCATTACTCATATTTATATGGGGCTCAATGAGGTGATGAGGGCTTCGGGTTACCCGCAAAGGGCGATGATGGCGACGTTGTTTGCCGTCTTGATCAACGGAGTGCTGAATGCACTTTTCATTTTTGTTTTGGATATGGGAATCAAGGGAGCTGCCCTGGGGACGATCTGTGCCCAGTTTTTGGCTTTGCTCGGGGTGTTGTACCATTTTTCCAGTCCGAAAAGTTTTATTCGTTTTCAAAAAGGAATTTTCAAGGTCAGATGGCATATTGTCGGAGGAATGCTGGCTATCGGGTTGTCGCCTTTCCTGATGAATCTTTGTAGTTGTCTGATCGTTTTGCTGATCAATAATGGATTGAAAGATTTCGGGGGAGATATGTATATCGGAGCTTATGGGATCGTCAACCGTATTGTGTTTTTGTTCATCATGATCGTTATGGGATTTAATCAGGGGATGCAACCTATTGCCGGATATAATTTCGGTGCCCGGCAGCTGGACCGGATGATCCGGGTATTGAAATATACGACCTTATGTGCCATTACCGTGACCACTCTGGGATTTTTGATCTGTCAGATTTTTCCACGGACGATTATCCGGATGTTTACCGGAGATTCCGATTTGATCGATATTGCCGAACATGGGATGCGCCTGATTCTTTTGTTTTTCCCTTTAGTCGGTTTCCAGATGGTATCCTCGAGTTTTTTCCAGTCGATCGGGATGGCCGGAAAAGCGATTTTCCTGTCTTTAACCCGCCAATTGATCTTTTTATTGCCCTGTCTTCTTATCCTGCCGCATTATTGGGGTACCGACGGCGTTTGGGGAAGTATTCCGGTAGCGGATTTTATCGCTTCGATTACAACCGGGTTGATGTTGGGCTGGCAATTGAAGAAATTCAAGACCGGGGGATTGAATAATGCAAAAGATTCGGTAGCTTTGTAATAGAGTTTGTAAATTGATATTTATGGAAAAGAAAATAATCATCACCATCGGAAGACAGTACGGTAGCGGTGGCCGCTATGTCGGTAAGAAGCTGGCTGAACAATTGGGTATTGCGTTTTACGATAAAGAATTGATCAACCTGGCTTCGAAAGAAAGCGGCATATGCGGTGAATTTTTCGAGAAAGCGGACGAACGGAATTCCGGTAGCCTGCTGAAAGCTTTAGCTATGGGTTTTTCGATGAATAACGCCATTTTTCAAAGTAACGATTACCTGTCGAACGAATCGTTGTTTCAGATTCAGTCGGATGTGATCCGTAAAGTGGCTGCCGAACAGTCGTGTATCCTGGTAGGCCGTTGTGCAGACTATATCTTGCGGGATAATGAAAATTGCATAAGTGTTTTTATCAGTGCCCGTATGGAGGACCGGATCCGGCGAGCTGTCGAGTATGCTCATATCGAAGAGAAAGAAGCCGAGGAATATATCCGGAAAGCAGATAAATCCCGGGCTTCTTATTATAATTACTATACCGATAAAATCTGGGGGGCTGCAGAATCTTACGACTTGTGTATCAGCTCTTCCGTTTACGGTATCGACGAAACGACCGCCTTTATCCGGGAGTTTGTGAGTAAACGGTAAAAGCGGTATAAACGGATAAAACGGTAAAAGCAGCTGTTTCTGCTGTTTTATCTGTTTTATCCGTTATTCCCGTTTCTACTGTTCTTCTATCAACGTATCGAATAAATCGCTTTTATTTTGCCGGTAAAAGGCTGTATTGACTACTTCTCCCCGTTTGTTGATGATTTCGTAGTGCGGGATTCCATTGATTTGGAAAAGTTCCCGTAGATAATTGTATTCGTCCTCCGGTATCCGGAATTTTTCTCCTTGCAGATCGGCTGTGAATCGGTTGTAATCGTTTATAGGTGAAGATTTTTCGTCTGTGATGAACAGGAATACGATATTTTTTCCACTATACTGTTCCCGGAGCGGTTTCATGTTTTGAATATCTGCCCGGCAAGGACCACAGCTCGTAGCCCAAAAGTCGACGTAGATCACTTTCCCCTGGTAAGGAGCGATGATTTTGCGGAAGATATCGGCACCTTTTCCTGCTGGTAATGCTCGGGAAGCCTTGATTTCCCGGGGACAGTATTTTTCGAGCAGGTAATGGGCTTTTTGACGGAGATAGGGGTTTTTTACTTCTTTTAATGTGAGGGCTACAAGACTGTCGGCTGTACTGCGTTGCAAGTTTTTGAGGTTTGTGCTCAGATCCCGTATTTTTATAATGTCATAACTCAAGTTGGGTTCGAGCTGAAGAGAATGGTAACAGATGCTGTCTTTTATTTTCCATTCGGTTTCGATCAGTCGGGGAAACCCCGATACTTCATATTGGGCGGAAATTTTGTAGGCTTGTTCGAAAGGAGGGATATATTCGAAACGGTTGAAAAATACCCAATTTTCATAGGGAATAAGCAGGTTGGGGTCGTTTAGCGGCATTTCTTTCAGGAAGTCATAGTAATCTTGAGGAACTTCGGCTTGCAGGATTTTGTTTTCCGGCTCCTCGTTTTGGAAATATTTCCGGGTGGTAGCAAAGTCCAGGATATGAGTTGCGATATCGGTTTTAATGTAGGTTTCCAGGATTTGCATGGATTTGGGACTGAAATGATATTGACGGTTCAACCGATCCAGGGTGTTTAATTTGTCTTCGAGTTTTTGCATAGCCTGGATTTTGAATGCCGTCGGAGTCAATTGTTTGGCTTGTTCTCTGAAATGGATATTCCCTTCCCTTTGAATATGGATCCCGGCTTTGGTCAGGTCGGCGTTGATTTTTGAAGAAGAGCCCATATACCGTAAGGTTTGAAAATCTTTGAAACGACGGTCCCGGTAACGATCGGCCTGTAACAGGTCTTCCCAATCGATGAAGATTGTCAGGGTGTCGCCCGGTTCGATGTAGAAAGGAAGGTTGAACGGAGTGAAGCTGATATTACCGCTAGTGGGGTTGTCTAAAGACAGTTCGGCCGAAAAACGTCCGTCTTCGAGTAGGGCGACGACTGTCGGAAAATCCTCTTCGGTAACGATATTGTTGTTGTAGATGATACCCGATGTAAATCCGGCCCTGGGATCGTAACCCCGGATATACCCCTGGATGTAGGCTTTACTGCCCGGTTGGAAAAAACTTTTTTCCGCTTGATTGCCACTCACCTGTTCCATACGGTAGTCTTCCCGTTTGTAGAGCCGTTGGGTTTTGCGGGAAGTGCCGATTTTATAATATCCGTCTTTTTGTTCGGAGAGTAATAGTTGCCGATCTTGTCCTTCCGATTTCAAATGCAGGATAAGCTTCTTTCCCTTCGTTTCGATTTTTTCATATGCCCAAAACCGATTTCCCTCGATGACGAATTCCGGATAAAAACCGTAAGTCCAGCGATTGCTTCCATCGGTCGTTAACCAATTGCCTGTTAAGGTAGTAGGCAGTGGTGTCTGTACGGAGGGAATATCCCCGGTCAGCCGGATGTCGAATATGCCGGATTTGCCCTCCAAAAAGTCGATACTTGTCACTCCGCTGGACAAAGGAGGGAAGGTGAAAATAAAATGATCCGTTCCCGATGCCGGAGTCGGCTTTTGCTCTTCCCATGCGGCTCCCTCGAGTGCCAGAGGCTGATATCGGTTACCCAGATTGTCCTTGAGATTGATCTCTTCTTTTGAAAATTGTACCCACCATCCCGGAATAAATTCGGTGCGTAGATAGATTTTTGTATCTTGGTCCGTACATTCCACCTTTTCAATTCGGTAAAGTGCTGTATTTCTGAATTTGTACGGTGGGTTGTCGATTGTCTCCTGAGCTTTTAGTCCGAGGTTGCCCAGTAACAGGATAAATAATAGGAGATGATTTTTTTTCATAGTATGTCGTGGTTTAGAGATTTTGGGATTCCGGGACGGACCTTTTGTCCCGAAATACGGTTATGTATGGGTAAACGGTTGGTTCATATTTATTCTTTTTTAAATAAGAATACACCGCCGCCTTGTTTTAGGGTCATGGTTCGGTTTCCCGGATTAAATTCCATCACAATCCCCCCTTGGGTGAATTTGAATGTATGTTCGGAAGTTGCTTCGAGCGGGAATGCAGCCTGGCCGGTACCCTGTCCTTCCAAGGCATTGTTTTTTATGCGGACGGTGAGTTTGATCGGAAGTTGGCTGTTTGAATAGACACCGGTGTATTTTACCAGGTCTTCGGGTTTGAGTGTAATGGCCTCGAAATTCGGAAGATCGAAGGGCATACCGTAAATACCGCTTAAAACTGCAATGTGGATATCGTTGAATGTATAATTGAGTGCATTGGAGGTGATGGCGTAGGATAGTTCGTCTTCCGGGAAATAGATCAGCATGGCATTGAATCCGTCTATTCCTCCGCTGTGCCCGAAGCCACGCTTGGCATAAAACGGAACAGGAAATATGCCCATACCGAAATTATCTTTTAGGGCCAGCATAGTGGATAAGCTGTTAGCAGAAATCAGTTTCCCTTTGAAAAGAGCATCTGCGAATTTGTTCAGATCACGGGGTGTCGATACGATCCCTCCTGCTCCTAGCGGGATCGAAGGATGGGTTACCGATTCTATCCTCCATTTATCGAAATATTTATACGAATTACATTCGTTCTGTTCGGGAGAGATCGTTCTTCTGCCTAAATGGGTATTGACAAGCGATAAAGGTCGGGTGATCCGATCGGCGAGGATTTCAGCATACGGTTTTTTATAGAGCGATTCGAGGATATACGATAATAATACAAAGTTGGAATTGCTATATTGCGCTTTACTGTCTGGTTCGAAATCGCTGCCTCCACGGGCGATTATTTCTACCATCTGTTCCTTTGTCTTCGCCTGGGTATTCCAGTTCAGGTATTGTTCATCCGCCGTGAAGTTGTGTATCCCGCTGCGATGGCTTAGCAGATGACCGATCGTTATTTTATGTGCGTTTTTAATGATAGGAAAATACGAATCGATCGGTGAGGATAAGGAAAGCTGTCCGGCTTCTATGGCTTGAAATATCATCACGGTCGTAAAGAGTTTCGAGATAGAGCCGATGTGGTATTCGGATTGTGCATCGGCTACGATTTGTTTATCGATATCGGCAAATCCCACCGATCGGGCGTAGATCTCGGTTCCCTTACTGAATACGGATACGCTCCCCATGAATTTATTTTTATCTCTAAGCAGCCGGAGATATCGATCGAGTTTGGCGTGTTCTGTTTCCTGGGCGTAGGAGATCAGGTTGCAACAAAGCAATAGAAAAGCGACTACAGGAATGCGTATATTTTTCGTCATGATGGTAAAAAAATGTTGTCTGATGTTTGTAAAGGTATTGTATTTCCATCAGATATGCAATTCCTACCACCATTTTTGTTTTTGTTTTTCCCAGGTGAAGATTCGCTCTTCCTGGCCACGGCTGTGGTTTTTCAGTAGTAGTAAGGCGTTGGAGGGGACTGCGGGGTATTCGACCCAGGGGTGTGAGGGCTTTTGTTTGCCCAAAGATTCCCAGGCTGTGGAGCTGCGATAAAATAGTTCGTATTCATCGCCCGCAACGACGTAGTTGTCGGAAGGCAATCCGGTCGATCCTTGTCGGTTTTCCAAAATCGAGTCCTATCCAGCCACCATCGGCTTCGTGGTATTCATAAAAGGTCAGGGGATCTCCGTCGAAAGCATTGTTTAAAGTTCCTGGAGTACCGATAGCGCGTCCCGGCAGAGGGGAGAGACTGTCGGGTTTGAAAAATTGCAGTTCTGCGATTTGGCAAAACGAACCGTTGGGTGACAAATAACGCCAGTATCTGAAGGGTTGCCGGCTGGAATCGATGGTTGCGGTGTCGGGGGCTCCTTGGGTGTTCCGGGCAATGATGTGAAATGTGACGGGATCGGTGAAAGTACTGTCGGCTGAAGCTTGGATACATCCCGCCAAAAGTTTGTTGCTGTGGTCGATGAGCCGGTTGGAAATGGGGTATTTACGCTCTAGACGCAACGGGTGGGTGTGAATCGTGTCGGGGATCAAAGGATGTATTTCTCCGAAAACATCCAAAATGAATGGATAGCCGGATTGTTCGATTTCTCCTTCGATATAATAGCCGGGAAGATAGACGATATCACGCCCCATGTCGGTAAAACGGGCTTTCCCTCTTTTTAGTGGGGCAAAATGGATGGGCTCCCATTTTTGATTGTCGAAGACACAGAGATAGGCGAAATCTCTTTTTTGACTGGGAGAACGGAGCATTTCGATTTCGACATCGGAAGTGGCCGTATATTCTGCAGTGACATCCTGATAAAAAGGAGTATTACAGAATTCCAATAATGACCGGAGGAAATGTGAGCCCATTGGGGAGTGAAGTCGATGGCCACCGGTATGCCTTTACCCCGCATAGCAAAGGTGGCCAGATGGGCATATTCTTTACAGGTACCGTAGTTGATGATATTCAGTGTGCTGTAGTTCAGGGG
>OGQU01002441.1_pt1 | contig 11820 bp, 9 predicted proteins | sample 1553341 | NCBI WGS metagenome assembly OGQU01 (sample SAMEA2579920, study PRJEB22360) | human gut metagenome | biome: human gut; feature: human-associated habitat; material: faeces | place: Denmark | collected 2008/2010 | reverse complement strand
TGCAGCAAGTACTAAAAATAAGAGAATGGCCACCCAAACCAATGCCGTCAAGTCGTTGTCGGATGAAGTGGATTTTAGTTTGTCTGGGAGTAAGTGCACGGTTTCTGCACGGATTTTGCACGGTTTCAAACCGTGCAGAGGGTACTTCTCGGTGCAAAATCCGACAAAGGATGCAGAAATTACCGGGTGAAGAATCACGTTGTTTTGATTAAAAAATACGATGACTCGAAACTTCCATGAATTGAGACGAACCGGCGGCTTGCTCTCTTGATCAGTGGGCCCAGGGTTCGAGTCCTTGGAGGTGCACCACAAAGAGCACTAGGCAGAAATGCTTGGTGCTTTTTCTTTTGTTTTTTTCAGAAAGTAAAAAGACTTCCGCCTGAGGGTCATTCTCAAAGCGGAAGTCTTTTTCTGTTTGTTGCTCCATCGTGCCGTCACCGCCCATCAGAGCCGTCATCTCACGGATCGTCAGGTTATTTCTGACGGTATCCCAAAAGCCGCTGCACGAAGGGCCGGAGCGAGTGGATGAGCTCTTCATCCGAAAGCTCTGTCTGATGTTCCAGCTTCCAGACACAGAGATGATGGAAAAATTTTCAAAAAAGTTGCAGATTTTGCAGGAAAAATTTCTTGTAGTCCGTTTTATTAGGTGGTATCATTATAACGGTTTGCGCCGCTAACCCGGGGCAGCATCTCGCAGACAGGATGTTTTTGGCGGACGCTGTGGGGGAAAGCGCAGAACGAATGAAAACAGGCAGAAAGAACTTTTCTTTTTCATGAAACACAGGAGGTCAGGCTTTTCATGCTAGGTTTCAACAAGAAGACACAGGACGCTTCTCCGCAGGAGAATACCGGCGGAGAAAATAAGGTGTTCCACTTTATCAAGACCCACAAAAAGCGCTGCATCGCGGTGGTCGCAGCCGCAGCGGTGCTGGTGGCGGTCATCGTGCCGCGCAGGAGCCGCAGTGCGTCGGCAGACCTTGCCTACACGCAGGAGAAGCTGGGACGCCGCGACATCGTGAACGTCTACGACGGCAGCGGCACCATCAACGCCGCCGATTCCTACACCGTCAAGTCCCTCGTCACCGGCACGGTGCTCACCGCCGACTTTGAGCTGGGCGACAGCATCGAGAAGGGCGATATTCTTTACACCATCGACATTTCGGATGTGGAAAACAACCTCGCGAGCGCACAGCTCTCGGTGGAGCAGGCACAGCGCAATTACGATGACGCTGCGGATATGCAGAACGTCCGCACCAGGATCAGCGGCGAGGTCAGCTCCTTTGCAGTCGCCGCAGGCGACGCCGTGCAGGCTGGTCAGACTGTGGCCACCATCCGCGACACCTCTGTGATGCTGCTGGCCGTGGATTTCCCTGCCGCAGAGGCCCAGAGCTTTGTCGCCGGTCAGGCCGCACAGGTCATGCCGGACACCACTTTTGAGACGCTGAACGGCACCATCCGCTCCGTTTCCGGTGCAGACCCTGCCGGCGACGCCAGCCTGATGACCTGCACCGTCACCATCGCTGTTCCCAACGCAGGCAGCCTGACCACCGCACAGGCCGCTGTGGCACAGGTGAACGGCGTCAGCTCCCTCAACTCCGCACACTTTACTTACCAGCGCGAGGAGACTGTCGCGGCAGCTGCCTCCGGCACCGTGTCTGAACTCTGCGTCAAGGAGGGCGCCACCGTCCGTCAGGATGACGTCATCCTCCGCATTACCGGCAAGGATCTGGACAAGCAGACCAAAAACGCCGCTGACAGCCTGCGCTCTGCCGAGCTGCAGATGTCTTCTGCCGAGAAGACCATCAGCCACTATACCATCGACGCCCCGATCAGCGGCACCATCGTGGATAAGAAGGTCAAGGCCGGCGACAAGCTCAGCGCCAACGACACCGCTATGCAGAACCTCTGCACCATCTACGATATGAGCCATCTGGAAATGAAGCTCAACGTGGACGAGCTGAAGATCCGCTCCCTCGAGGTCGGCCAGGAGGTGGATATCACCGCCGACGCCGTCCCGGGTGAGACTTACAAGGGCGTCATCAGCAGCATCCTCGTGGCAGGCACTACCGCCAACGGCTCCACCAGCTACCCCGTCACCGTCCGCATCGACGACATGGGCGAGCTGCTGCCCGGAATGAACGCCACTGCGAAGATCACCACCGCCAGCGTCAAGAATGTTCTGGCCCTGCCCAACGCCGCCCTCGTCCGGGGCAGCTATGTGCTGGTGACCAAGGATTCGCCCAGCGCTGCCAATGCTGAGACTTCCATGACCGCTCCCGACGGCTTCGTCTACGTCAAGGTGACCACCGGCATCAGCGATGACGATTACATCGAAGTGAAGAGCGGCCTGCAGGAGGGCGATACCATCGCTTACGACAACTCCAGCGTCAGCGCGACCGACTTCTACAGCAACACGATGGCCTCCGCCGAAGGAGATGACGAATGAGCACGCTGATAGAATTTGATGGGGTCTGCAAGTATTACCAGATGGGCGACACCCTCGTAAAGGCCGCCGACCACGTCTCTTTCAAAATCAACAAGGGCGAGTTCGTGGCCATCGTCGGCCAGTCCGGTTCTGGTAAATCCACTTGTATGAACATCATCGGCTGTCTGGACGTGCCTACCGAAGGCACTTATCTGCTGGACGGCAGGGATGTCGGCAAGATGAGCCGCCGTGAGCTGGCAAGCATCCGGAACGAGAAGCTGGGCTTCATCTTCCAGCAGTACAATCTGCTGCCGAAGCTGACCCTTTTGGAGAATGTGGAAGTTCCCCTTGTGTATGCGGGCATCCCCGCCGCACAGCGCCACGCGACGGCAAAGGCTGCCCTTGAGCGGGTGGGTCTGGGCAATAAGCTCAAAAACCTGCCCAACCAGCTTTCCGGTGGTCAGCAGCAGCGTGTGTCCATTGCCCGTGCGCTGGCCCGCGGCCCGGCGGTCATCCTGGCCGACGAGCCGACCGGTGCATTGGACTCCCACACCAGCCGCGAAGTTCTGGGAATGCTCCAGGAACTGCACAAGCAGGGCAATACCGTCGTCCTCATCACCCACGACAACTCCATTGCTGTGCAGGCCGAGCGCATCATCCGCCTCGAAGATGGCCGCGTCGTCTACGACGGCGACGCCCACGCACCCGAGGCAGTCGTTCAGCCGAACTTCATGATGGCAGAGCCGAAAGCCGGAGAGGAGGGGACGCAGGCATGATAAAGGAGACCTTCAAGCAGGCCGTCCAGAACGTCTTGAGCAACAAAGTCCGCACCTTCCTCACCATGCTGGGCATCATCATCGGCGTCATGGCCGTCATCGTCATCGTCGGCCTCGGCAACGGCATGACCCACATGATGCAGGACTTCTACTCCGACATGGGCAGCGATATTCTGGCCGTCAACATCATGACCGCCAGCACCCGCTCGGTGGAAGTGAACGATGTGTACAGGATCATCAATGAAAAGCCCGAGTATTATAAGGGTCTTTCGCCGATTGCCAGCGCCGGCAGCGACACGCTGCGGGTGGCGGGCGAGAAGTACCGCCGCACCTACATCAGCGGCGTCAACGAAGATTACACGACCATCAACAACTACAAGGTGGCCAAGGGCCGGGGCATCCAGTACACCGATTTGATAGACAACAAGAATATCTGTGTCATCGGCGACTATGTGGACCGCAGGATCTTCGGCGGCAACGGTCTCGGCAGCACCCTCAAGGTAGGCGCCAGCGAGTACCGCATCGTGGGCGTGCTGGAGGGCCGCTCCAGACCCGCCGCCCAGTACGAGGGCGGCAACGACGACATTGTTCTTATCCCCTATACCACCCTGATGAGCGTCAACAACACCAGCAGTGTCAGCCAGTACTATGTGGTCCTGCAGGACGCGGACCACTCGGATGAGGCACAGGAGTATATGCAAAAAAGCATCAAGAAGCTGGTCAGCAAGGACGACTATGTCTACGTCCAGAGCCTGAGTGCGGCAATGGCGCAGATGTCCTCCATGATCAACGTCATGGTGGGCGTCCTGACGGCCATTGCGGGCATCTCGCTGCTGGTCGGCGGCATCGGCATCATGAACATCATGCTGGTGTCCGTCACCGAACGCACCCGTGAGATCGGTATCCGCAAGGCACTGGGCGCACAGGAGAGCACCATCCTGACCCAGTTCGTCGTGGAGGCCGGCGTCACGTCGGCGCTGGGCGGCTGCCTCGGCATCGTGCTGGGCTACGTCGTGTCGGCCATTATCAACCAGATCCTTCCGTATATCCTGACGGATATTACCCTGAACGTCACCCCCTCGGCGGGCGCAGCAGCCATCGCCGTGGGCATCTCCTGCGGCATCGGTATCCTGTTCGGCTTCCTGCCGGCCCGCCGTGCCGCCAGCCTGAACCCCATCGAAGCGCTCAGATATGATTAAGGAGTTTACCATGAAAAAACGATTCCTCGCATTCCTGCTGGCTGTCTGCGTGGCTGTTTCCATGCTGGTGCTGCCCGCCTCTGCGGTCGGCTCCAACGCGGCAGTCCAGACGGCGACGGCACTGGGCGGTCTGACCGCCGGGCAGGCCGGTTCTCTGGGTGCGCCCCTCACTCGTGGGCAGGCGGCCCGCCTCCTCACCGCATTCTCTGCTTACCGCGATACCACCACGGCACAGGGCCGCACCGGCCGCCTCTACAGCGATGTAGACAGCGACTCTCCCTATGCGGTCTACATCCGCACCGCTGTCCAGAACGGCTGGATGACCGGCTACTCCGACGGCAGCTTCCGCCCGGATAACACTGTCACGCTGGAAGAAGCCTGCACCATGGCGCTGCGCCTGCTGGGCTATGATGTGGCAAAGCTGGGCGGTACCTTCCCCACAGCTCAGCTCAGCAAGGCCGGCGCGCTGGGCCTGCGCAATGAGATCAATGCCCGTCAGGGCGAGACTCTGACCCTTGAGCAGGGTACCATGCTCTTCTACAACGCCCTCACCGCCATGAACGGCAGCGGTCAGGTCTACGCTTCCACCCTGGGCTTTGCCGTGAGCAACGGCCAGGTGGACATCTCTTCGGTCCTGCTGGACAACGTCAAGGGGCCCTTCGTGGCAGATGCCTCCACCGTCCTGCCCTTCGCCCCGGCGGCCATCTACCGCAACGACGAAGTCACCACCTCTGCGGCCCTCTCTCCCTATGATGTCTACTATTATAACGAGAGCGCCCGCACCGTCTGGCTCTACAACAAGCGCGCCGCAGGCCGCGTGACGGCTGTCTCGCCCTCGGCCAGCGCTCCGACCTCTGTGACCGTGGCCGGCGTCACCTACACCATCGCCTCGCCCTCTGTGGCCTACCAGCTGTCCTCCCTGTCCGGCGGCGGCGTGGGCCAGGTGGTCACTCTGCTGCTGGGCATGAACGATGCAGCCGTCTCCGTCCTCACCGGCGACGCGGCAGACGCTGTGTTCTACGGCGTGGTCCAGTCCTCATCCCGCACCCTTGTGGAGACGAACAGCGCTGAGGTGCAGCAGGCTGTCTCGGTCATGTGTACCGACGGCACCGCCCGCACCGTCAATGTGAACAATAAGCTCAATTTCCCGGCCGGCAAGCTGGTGGAGATCAGCGTGGACGGTGACGGCGAACGCGTCCAGTCCATCTCGCCCCGCTCGACCAGCGGCACCGTCAGCGCCGACGGCACCGCGCTGGGCGACACCCCGTTTGCAGACAACGTGCAGATCATTGATACGACGTCGGAGGGTGTGGCTGGGGGCGGTGCCGCCCCCCGCCCCTCGGGGGGGGCGCCTTGGTGGTGCAGTTCGCCCCAGCCGCCTATCGGGGGTGACTCTGAGCGAAAGCGACGTCCGCTACTACACCACCAATTCTGCGGGCCAGATCGACCGGGTCATCCTCGACGATGTGACCGGTGACCTGTGGGAGTACGCTGCGCTGGATTCTGTCCGCCGCCTGACGGACGAAGCCGCCAAGAAGATCGACAAAAAGATCAGCGACAAGGCACAGGACGCCGCAAGAGAGGCCGCAGGCCTCCCCGCTGGGACCACCACCAAGGCAGCCAAGACCGATGAGGAGACCTTCCAGGATCTGAAAAACATCCTTGTTCCCAGCACCAGCGATGTGCTCTACGGCCTCATCGACGGCAGCGTCGTCAGCTCTACCTGGAACACCCTTACCGGCAAGACGGACCAGCTGTTCAGCTATGTGCTCCGCCGCACCGGCGACAGCGTGGGCGGTACGCTGGGCGACTTCCTCAACTATCTGGGCGAGGGTGCGACCTACGTCTGCTACTCCGGCGGCAAGCAGGTGGCCTACAGCACCGCAACCAAGTACCCCATTATCGCAGGCGGCATCGCCATCGGCCGTTCTGCCGACGGCAAGACCATCAACCGGATGCTCCAGCTCTCGCCGGTAGTCATCGATAAGCTGGGCGCAGCTTCGGTCATGAGCGGCGACAAGCGCTATGAGACCGCCGACGATATGCAGGTGTATCTGTGGTCGAAGGGCCAGTATTTCGCCACCTCGCTGCCCAAGATCAACACCGAGGATTATAAGCTCATCGGCTGGTACGACAACTTCGGCTGCTCCGGCGGCAGGAAGATCCGTATCCTTGTGGCCGTCAAGACGAACTGAGCCTGAAATTTTCCAATCACAGAACAGCAGCCTCGCGGCAGATGAAGCGGGGCTGCTGTTTTATTGTGTCGCAAATTTGCTGTTGAATTTTACAGCACATCTGTTATACTAGACTTGAAAGGAGCTGATCTTATGCCGAACATCAAACCTATTTCCGATTTGAGAAACTATACCGAGGTGCTGCGGGATGTCGAGGAAGGGGCACCGGTCTTTCTGACCAAGAATGGCCGCGGCCGGTACGCCATCGTGGACATGCACGATTATGAAAAGGCACAGGCTACCATCCGGCTCATGAACGAAATTGCCAAGGGCCGCCGTTCAGGGGAGACGGAAGGTTGGCTGACGCTGGAGGCCGTAGAGAAAAATCTCGGAATTACCGATGAATAAAGTGATAGTAGCACCGAAAGCACAAGGTGATCTTTTAGAGATTCGGGATTATATTTCGGATGAGTTGCAAAATACAGCTGCGGCTAAAAAGGCAGTGGCTAAAATTACAAAGAAAATTCGGATATTGCAGGAACATGCATTGATGGGAGCGCCGTTAGCCTCCGTCTCCGACGCAAACAGTGACGAGAGGTTTCTGGTCAGCGGAAGCTATCTGATCTTTTACCATGTGAATGGCAGTGATGTGTTCATCGACCGTGTGCTTTACGGGCGCAGAGACTATCTGCGGGTGCTGTTTGGAGACAGCATCAAAGAGGAAACCGAATAAGCTGTCGGGAGGCCCCGCTTTGCGGGGCCTCCTTTCGTTCTCCTATTTGCCACACGCCCTATTTCGTGTTACAATAAAAACTGGAAAAATTGCGGAAAAAGGAGGTGCGGCAATGATACGCATTGCTCTGGTCGAGGACGAGGCAGAGGTGCGGGCGCAGCTTCAGGGCTATGTGCAGCGGCACACCCGGCAGTACGGCACCGAGTTTGCGGTGACGGAGTTCGCCGACGGCATGGAGCTGCTGGATGATTACCGCCCGGTGTACGACATCCTGTTTCTGGACGTGGAGATGAAGCATCTGGACGGCATGGAGACGGCCCGGCGGGTGCGGGAGCTGGACAAGGATGTTATCATTGTTTTCATCACGAATATGGCGCAGTACGCCATCGGCGGGTACGCCGTGGGCGCGCTGGACTATGTGCTCAAGCCGGTGCCTTATTTTGCGTTTTCGCAGCAGCTGCGCAAGGCCGAAGAGCAGCTGCGCCGCCGCGCACGGCATTATCTGGCCCTGCCGGTGGAGGGCGGGATGCGGCGGCTGGATTCGTCCCTCATCTATTATCTGGAAAGCGAGGGACACCGCGTCCATTTTTATACCGAAGAGGGCGATTTCGTGGCGGCAGGCACCCTGAAAGCCTTTGAGGAAAGGCTGGCCGAGCGGCCCTTTGCCCGCTGCAACAGCGGCTACCTTGTCAATCTGGCACAGGTGAAGAGCGTGCAGCAGGGGATGGTGCAGGTGGGAGCCTACGAATTGCAGGTCAGCCGCCCCCGGCGGAAAGCCTTCCTCGCGGCGCTGGCCGACCACATCGGGGGTGAGGGTGCATGACGGCACTGCCCAACATCCCGCGCCTGTATACGGCGCTGGCCGAGTGTCTGGCCGTGGGCATCTACGCCCTGCCGCTGGGCATCCGCTTCGGCAAAACGGCCACCATCGCTGCCAGTGCGGCATGGGCGCTGGCCCTGAGTGCTTTTTTGCAGGCCACGGGCAGCGTCCCGCTGGCGTGGTGGATCCCCTGCATGGCGGCAGCTGTGGGGATACAGTATTTATACCTCTGGGTCACCCGCGCCATCTCCCTGCTGGAAGCGGGCTATGTCTGCGCCCGGGCCTTCGTTCTGGCAGAGCTGGCGGCCAGCGCCGAGTGGCAGCTGCATTGCTTCCTCTGGCCTCAGCGCAGCGGGGCCGACGGCCTGTCACTGCTGCTTCTGGTGGTGGTCTACGGCGGCGTTTTCGGCTGCATCTGGGTGCTGGAGCATAAGCACACCAGCCCCAAGGGCCATATCGTCATCAGCGGAAAAGCGGCCCTCGTGGCCGTCGTCATGGCGGCGATGGTCTTCGCGGTGAGCAACCTGCTGTTCTTGGGCGACCGCGAGGTGGATATGAGCGTCTACTACATCCGCACGCTGGTGGACATCTGCGGCGTGCTCATCCTGACGGTCCAGCACGAGCAGCTGCGGGAGGCGGCGCTCCACAGCGAGCTTGCCGCCATGGACGAGGTGCTCCACCGTCAGTACGAGCAGTACAAGCGGAGCAAAGAGGGCATCCGGCTCATCAACAGCCGCTATCACGAGCTGAAGATCCAAATCGCGGACATCCGCGCCGAGCGCGACCGGGCCAAGCAGGACGCGGCTCTGGCCCGGATGGAGAGCGGCCTCCGGCAGTATGAGGCCGAGAACAAGACTGGCAACCCGGTATTGGATACCCTATTGACCGCCAAAAGCATGGACTGCCAGCAGCGCGGCATCAACATGACCAGCGTGGCCGACGGCAGCCAGCTGGGCTTTCTGAGCACGCGGGAGCTGTGTACCCTCGTGGGTGCGCCGCTGGACAACGCCATCGAGAGCGTGCTGGCCGAGCCCGACCCCGAAAAGCGTCTGCTGCGGGTGGCCATCTACAACCAGAGCGGCTGCGTGATGCTCCGCTTCGAGAACTACTGCGCCCAGCCCGTGGAGATGGGCGCGGACGGTCTGCCCGTCCACAACGCCCACGGCGGCTACGACCTGCAGGGCGTGCAGGCGGCCGCCCAGCGCCACGACGGCACCATGACTCTTCATTGGGCCGACGGCTGGTTCACCCTGCGGATCTTGCTGCCGGTCCCGGAAAAGTAAAGGGACTCCTTCAGTCACCTGCGGTGACAGCTCCCTCAGGGAGGGAGCCTTTGGTAGAGAGCGAAACATTGTCCTCTTTGCCAAGGGCCACCTCTTTGAGGGGGCTGCCGCGTCAGCGGCTGGGGGAGTTTTTGCTTTTGGCATGATGCACAATGAAACCGCGCTCGAAATTGTGGATTAGCACAATAAAATTTGAAACCAAATTGAAACTTCTGCAAAATATGCCTCCAAAATGACAGATTGTGAAGATGTTTGTGAATTTTCTTTGAATCCATTTATAATAGTGGCAATGCTCCGGGATCTGTGCCCGGGAAATATGGATTCAGAATAAGGAGGAAGAAAATTATGTTGTCCATCAATATGGATGATGTAATGCAGGTAGTTTCGAACATTCAGAACTATCTGATTGCATTCGGCGTCGTCCTCGTACTCGCGCTCCTCGTGATGTTCGCGGTGCGAAAGATGCCCAAAGCGAAAAAGAAGATGATCCGTGCGCAGTCCGGCCTCGCCATTCTGCTGACGCTGGCGATTGTCGTCAACCTCATCTGCACCGGCCCCATGTCCACCATGCTGGACCTGGTCTCCGGCGAAGGTTCCATCAGTGAGGAGACTTCCGCAGAGGCCACCGAGCTGGTCAATGAGATCACTCAGGAAGGCATCGTTCTGGCTCAGAACGACGACAACATCCTGCCTGTGGCTTCCGGCTCCAAGCTGAACGTCTTCGGCTGGTCTTCCCCCAGCCCCTGCTACGGCGGCACCGGTTCCGGCGCTCTGAACGACGCTTACCCTGTCACCGACCTGCTCACCGGTCTGCATGATGCAGGCATCGAGACCAACGACGAGCTGAGCAAGTTCTACACCGATTACTGCTCCACCCGCCCCACCGTTGGTATGTCCAAGCAGGACTGGACTCTGCCCGAGCCGAATGTCAGCCTGTACACCGACGAGATGATGGCAAACGCCAAGGCATACTCTGACACCGCCATGGTGGTCATCACCCGCGTCGGCGGTGAGGGCGCAGACCTTCCCACCGACATGTCTGCTGTCGTGGACGGCAGCTGGATCCGCCGTGTGGCTGAGTATCGCGGCAGTGAAAAGGGTGCCGGCTACTACAACGGCACTTACGATGACACCCTGAACGAGGGCAATGACTGGGATAAGGGCGATCACTTCCTGCAGCTGTCCAACCGCGAGGAAGAGCTCATCGACCTCGTCACTTCCAACTTCGACAACGTCATCGTCGTTTACAACGGCGCAAACGCTTTCGAGATGGACTGGGTCAAGAACTACCCCCAAATCAAGGGCGTCCTGCTCTGCCCCGGCACCGGTCAGTCCGGCTTTGAGGGCTTTGGCCGCGTGGTCGCCGGTGAGGTCAATCCCTCCGGCCGTACCGCTGACACCTATGCTGCTGACCTGACCGCTTCTCCGTGGTGGAACAACTTCGGCGACTTCAAGTACACCAACACTTCCGAGTTCAATTCCAACGCCAGTGGCTTTGACCCCGAGGGTACCACTCCCTCCTTCGTCAACTACGTTGAGGGCATCTACGTCGGCTACAAGTTCTATGAGACTGCCGCCGATGAGGGCCTCATCGACTACGACAAGGAAGTTGTCTATCCCTTCGGCTACGGCCTGAGCTACACCACCTTCACCCAGAAGATGAGCGACATCACCAGCGACGGCAGCAGCCTGAAGTTCTCTGTCACCGTCACCAACACCGGCTCTGCTGCCGGCAAGGATGTCGTGGAGATCTATAATGATCCTCCGTACACCAACGGCGGCATTGAGAAGGCTTCCGCAAACCTGCTGGACTTCGCCAAGACCAGCGAGCTTGCCCCCGGCGAGAGCGAGACCATCGACTTCACCATCCCGGTCGAGGATCTGGCTTCCTACGATTACAAGAACAACGGCTGCTATGTGCTGGAGGCTGGCGATTACATCATCAGCACCAACTCTGACTCCCACAATGTTCTGGATTCCAAGACCTACACCGTCGCCTCCGACATCGTTTACAACGAGTCCAACAAGCGCGAGAGCGACGAGGTCGTGGCGACCAACCAGTTCGATTTCGCCGAGGGCGAGATCACCTATCTGTCCCGTGCAGACGGCTTTGCAAACTACGACGAGGCCATTGCCGCTCCCGCTGCCTATGAGATGAGCGATGAGGTCAAGGCTGGCTTCGAGAACTGCTTCACCTACACCGAGTCCGGCTACGAAAAGGACGAAGATGCCAACGCAGAGGACATCACCACCGGCGCAAAGAACGGCCTCAAGCTGGCTGACCTGCGCGGCGTGGACTACAATGATTCCAAGTGGGATGACCTGCTGGATGAGATGAGCATCGACGACCTGCAGCAGACCATCGGCTTTGGCGGGCAACCACGCGCCGCCCGGGGCACCACCGATGAGG
>OGQU01002434.1_pt1 | contig 11849 bp, 13 predicted proteins | sample 1553341 | NCBI WGS metagenome assembly OGQU01 (sample SAMEA2579920, study PRJEB22360) | human gut metagenome | biome: human gut; feature: human-associated habitat; material: faeces | place: Denmark | collected 2008/2010 | reverse complement strand
AATACGGTCGCTTAATGAACTAATAAGCAACCGTATTTTATATAATTAAGCAATAGTCGCTGTCGGGGGTCCAAGTATCACATGAAGCCCCTTCTCCTTTGCCTTGCTGATGACATGATCGAAGAACGAAAAGTCATACTGCCCCTCCGTCTTCTCCATGATATGCCATGCAAACTCCGCTATACGGATGACATTGCATCCAAGCTCTACGATATTGTCCATATCCTCATCGATCATGGATATGTCCCACTGCTCTGGATAATAATCCACACCTCGTTATCCAAGCGCGATCATTCTGTTGATGCAGCGGGAAGCTCCCTCCATCACCTCATCAGAAAGGACTATCTCTTCGCCACCTGTGCCCTTTAATACATTCAATATGTCAACCAGGGTAGTAAGCTTCATATTATGGCACATCAGCTTTGAAGAAATTGGATAGAACATTTTGTCAGGGCACTCATACTGAAGATGCTCCACAATACTGTGCTCTGTACCGATGATAAATTCTTTTTTCTCTGACTTTCTGGCATATGCCATAATTCCTGTGGTTGAACCTACATAATCAGCCTCTGCAACTACATCCGGCCTGCACTCAGGATGGACAAGAAGTTCCGCATGTGGATGTAACTCTTTTGCCTTCAAAGCATCATCTGGGGTAACCGCAAGATGTCTAGGACATCCGCCGTTAAAAAATGCAAATTCCTTTTCCGGCATCTGCTTTTGAACATAGTTTCCAAGATTCGGATCTGGAATAAAAAGAATCTTGTCGTTATCAAGCTTGCTGCATATCTGAACTGCAGATGAGGATGTCACACATACATCACAGGCAGTTTTCAATTCAGATGTCGTATTTATATAGGCGACAACCGCATATCCCGGATACTTCTTCTTCATCTCATCCAGCATTTCAAGATTCATCTGCTCAGCCATCGGACATCCGGCTTCAGGGTTAGGCAGGTACACATTCTTATCAGGGGACAATATCTTACATGTCTCCGCCATAAAACGCACACCACACATTATTATATTTTTGCGGGAATCCTTGCTCGCCTCAACGCTAAGTCCATATGAATCTCCCATATAATCTGCAACTTCAAGAATCTCATGTCCCTGATAAGCATGTGCCAGTATACAGAAATCTTTCTCTTTCTTCAGTCTGATTATCTCTTCCTGTATCTCTTTTATCGTCATTTTATTCTCTCCAAATCATTTTATGTTATTTCTCCCACTCCTGCCACGGAACAAGGAAGCCTGTCTCATCAAGTTTCTGCTCTATGTTGTCCAGGATCTCTTCACTTGGAGCCTCTATCAGATGGTAATGATATCCGTTCGTAGCATTTCCAAGCAGGGACGACTGGCTGTTTTCCAATTTTTTCATAAATTTTGCCACGTCGTATCTGCAAGCAATATTCATCTTTGCAGTAACACGATTGTACACCGTATGACTTATACTCACATTCTTTACAACACCGCCATAATCAACTATGATCGTGAGTTCTTCCTCAGTCCTGTCATAACCGTGTTTTACTTTAAACTCTCTCTGACATTTTGATTCATTCTTGTATATATAACCCCTGTTAGTTGCAATTATGCCATCATCAGCCGCCCTGATCACTGCAATGTCCTGCACTATTATCTGTCTACTGACATCGAATTCTGACGCAAGCTTATTTGCCGGAACAGGAACATCTGAATTCTTCACAATGTCAAGTATCCTTTCCCTTCTCTCTTTTGCCTTCACTTTATTCCTCCGCATGAAGATTTTTCATCGATATATCCATTATAGGTGAACTGTGTGTAAGCGCACCGCTTGATATATAATCCACTCCCAATGATACCAGTCTCTCTATGTTCTCTTTTGTAACATTGCCTGAACATTCTGTCTCCGCACGTCCATCGATCAAATCGATCGCAGCCCTCATCTGATCCGTTGTCATATTGTCAAGCATAATGATATCGGCTCCCGCTTCAACAGCCTCTTTTACCTGATCCAGTGTCTCAACTTCAACCTCTATCTTGCGGACAAATGGTGCATACTCCTTTGCCATTCTCACTGCATTGCTTATACTTCCCGCAGCGCCTATATGATTACCCTTAAGCAATACTCCATCCGACAAATTGTATCTGTGATTGCTGCCTCCGCCGACTCTGACTGCATACTTCTCAAATATACGGCAATTAGGCGTGGTCTTTCTGGTATCCAGCAGAGTAGTCTTGCTTCCTTTAAGAAGTTCTGCAACCTCATGGGTATACGTAGCTATACCACTCATACGCTGCAGATAATTAAGCGCAACCCTCTCGCCAGAGAGAAGAACCCTGATATCACCAGTCACAACTCCCATAAGCTGGCCAGCCTTCACCTCATCGCCATCTTTGCAGAAGAACTCAACCTCAGTGCTGTCATCTAAGAGTGTAAATACTCTTGCATATACATCAAGTCCTGCAATGATTCCATCCTGCTTGCATATCAGGTCTACTTTTCCTTTATGTGCCTTTGGCATCACCGCATTTGTGGATACATCCTCACTTGTGATATCCTCCTGTAAAGCCATCATTATGAGCTTGTCCGCATTCAATTTCATTGTTATCTGATTCATTCTCAGCCTCTTCTTTCCGTTTCTGTCAAAACTATATTCTTATATTCTCTAAACAAACCATCTATATCTTCATATTCAGACAGATCTATGTTGTCTTCTCCACAGCCTCTGTGCTCTCTGCTGAACATGATATCATCTGCCGCCCTCTGTGCAAATACAAGCGACTCAAGTAACGAATTGCTTGCCAGTCTGTTTCTGCCATGCACTCCATTACATCCGGCTTCTCCTACCGCGTACAATCCTTCCATGGATGTCCTTCCGGCGAGATCTGCCTTCACTCCGCCCATGTGGTAATGCTGAGCCGGCACAACCGGTATTGGTTCAACAAGCACATCATACCCCTCATCCTTGCACTGCTTGTATATATGTGGAAAATGCTGCAAGATCACATCTCTTCCAAGCGGTCTCAGATCTTCCCACACATGCTCCGTTCCATCTATCTCCATCTGTTTCCATATTGCATGGCTGACTACATCACGAGGCTGCAGTTCATCTGTAAACCTTTCGCCCGCCTTGTTTAAAAGCCATGCGCCTTCGCCTCTCACAGACTCAGATATCAGAAACCTTCTTCCCTTATTCCGGCTAAACAGTGTCGTCGGGTGGATCTGTACATAATTCAGATTCTCTACCTCTACACCATGTTTTAAGGCAATTGCTATGGCATCACCTGTTATATGGGCAAAATTTGTTGAGTTCTTATATATGCCTCCAATTCCACCACACGCCAATACAACGTTGTTGGATCTAAGTATGCTTATATTCTTCGCCTCATCAGCTATAACCACGCCACCACAGGCATTGTCATTGCAGATGATGTCGAGCATAGTCGTATACTCATATATCTCGATATTGGATTTCTTCTTTGCACATTCCAGCAAAGTGGATGTAATCTCTTTGCCGGTAATGTCCTCGTGGAACAATATTCTGGGCTGGCTGTGAGCTCCCTCCTTGGTGAAGGCAAGCTTTCCGCTCTCATCTCTTTCAAATCTAACTCCAAGCCTTATCAATTCTCTGATAACAAGATTAGATGATCTGATCATCAGATCGACTGTCTTTTTATTATTCTCATAATGGCCGGCTCTCATGGTGTCTTCAAAATAATCTTCGTAGTCTTCCTCACCCCGCAGCATACATATGCCCCCCTGGGCCAAAAAAGAATCGGACTCATCAGCCCGCCTTTTTGTGATAATACAGACCTTTTTTGTCTCTGGAAAATTCAACGCACAGAACAAACCTGCAGCGCCAGTTCCCACAATAATAACATCATATACAGTGTTCATCATTTCTCCTCTTCAAGTAGGCATCATATTATTCTTTATAACCTGACTTGCATATAAACATAACATATGTAAACACATATGTAAAGATATATGTAATGTTATGTGTAAACTTTTGATGTAAAGTTTTGAATTAGAGTTTTGAATTAATGTAAGTGCATGTACACCGTCTCTACTTTAAGACTTTCTTTATCTGTTTCTCTGTGGCAATCGGGTAAATATCATCCATATGCTTCACTATCCTCTTCCACGATTCCTCAGGGCTCTCACCATATGCGGACGTCACATGATCATATCCCCACAGCTTCTCCGGCATGGAATACACAGCCACATTCCAGCCGTATTCCGCGCCCTTCTTGTTCAACCGTTTTCTGAAGTCACATGCACACAGATAGGTCTGCATCTGAAGCTGTGTCATCGTACCCTCAAAGCCTTTCTCTCCGCCCTTGCCAAATCCGGCAAGCTTCTTTATATCGAATGAAAAAAGTTCTGTATTGTACATACTATCCAGCTTTTCTGCTGCAAATTCCACATCGCTCTCCTCGTCTATACGGTCATCCATGAACAAGTCCATAATCTTCTTCTGCCTGAATGACGCAAGCTCATCATCCCATCTGGCATCGAAATCATATCCAGCTCTTCTATAATTTGCAAAATACGGGAACCATTTCTTTGAGATAAATCCCGCCTTATTGTGGAAAAATTTGCCGTATGCGATGTCGCCTCTTCTGGCTATGATCTCACGCCACACCCAAGGATCCCTCTGCGAGTCTTCACTCCACCAATACTTCTCCGTGGTTCGCTCTTCCACCGAAAATCCAGGTATCTCATTGCGGAAAAGAGGCAGGAATCCCACTTCCTCTATATATCCGATAAGTTCGTCCACCGTGTGCAGGCACTCCGGATCATCCTCTGAAACGCCATACATAATCCATGTTCCGTCTTTTGATTCCATAAACTCTCCTAAATTATTCGCCCCTCAAGGTGATCCATCTCATGGAGCACTATCTGGGCTATATATCCGTTGAACTTCATACGCTTTTTTGCAAATGATGCATCCTGAAACTCTACTTCTATGTCTCTATACCTTGTCACCTTTCTCGTGCCGTCCAGAGACAGACATCCCTCCTCTGTCTCGTAAGCCCCTGACTTTGACAGGAGTACCGGATTCAGCATGACAACATTGGCAAATCCCATACTGACGATAATTATCCTCTTCTTATATCCGATCATGTTGCCCGCCATGCCGACGCACCTCGCCTGATTTGCCGCTAATGTGTCCTGCATATCTGCTATGATTCCCGCATCCATAGTCGTCATCGGAGATGACTTCTGGCTGAGAAACATCTGATCTCTTACTATCTGTTTTACCATAGTCTATTACCTTTCCTTATCTACTCACCATTCTTCACGTACAGGAATAATTTAGACTTGAGCAGCTTCTTCGGCGTCGCCGAGATCTCGCATATCTCCTCGTATATGCGGTTGCACACGATAAAATACGCAGCCAGGGCAGTCAGCACATTCTTCTGATTTGCGCTCTGGAAATTGTACTTCCCTGTCTTCTCATTCTTCTCGCTTCTGGCATGTTTTACCAGGTTATAGTCATTCCACCAATCCGCGATCCTGCCATCCACAAATGCGCTGAACGGCTTCAACTCGATATCTTCAAATGTGTCTATCGTCCTCACTGCGTCAAGCCTGATAGCCGGGAATTTCCTAAGCACAGGAGTAAGCCTGTCATGTATATTGTACTTCTTCCTGTAATCGTCCTCCTCTACCATCTTGCAATATATCTCAATCAGAGAATCAATATTGCTGCAGATGTTCAGAAACATATTTATGTATCTGCTTGAAAATGTCGGGAAGTTGCTCTTGTGAATGTCCACATACTCCGAACTAATCCTGACATCCTTCTCAATGATCTGGTATTGCTTCCAGAAAATGTTCAGAAATTCCTTCTCAGTTATGACAACTCTGGTCTTCTTCACCAGAACATTTACCCACAAATGTCCCTGACCTATCCTGTCAAGCCTGACATCCTGACTCGTCCATACATCCTCAAGCGATGCGCCTGAAACCAACGCCACCATATCGCAAACCCGGGCCTCAGTATAATTGGCAAATGTCCTTCCATCATCCCGCGTCCGTTCACTCTTGCCGTACTTCCACGAAGCATACAATACCCCGCCGACTCTTAGCGCCTTCATAGCCTTCTCAAGGATCTTGTGCATATCGCTCTTGGCAACATGGAGCAGCGAAGCACATGCCCACACAGCGTCAAATTCATTCTCATAGTTCATGTCCTCAATGCGCATATGCACAGCCGCTTTTCCCGTCAGCTCCTGAGTTTTCCTGCACATAGCCTCAGACGCATCCAGAGATACAACCTTGTATCCCTTGTCCAGAAAATATTTGCTGTCACGACCACTGCCGCAGCCAAGATCAAGGATCCTGCTGCCCGGCTTGAGATGTTCCTCAAAGCGCTTGTAAATGTCCGACATGTCAGCATTTCTGGTTACCTCGGAATATCTGTCAGCATGTGTATTGTAGTATTCTATTGTTCTGTTTGTATTTTTATCATCCATTAAAATCTGACCTCTTCCGGTTCATTGGTGGTGAGGGTTCGAATCCTTCAACACCTTCATATGTATCTACAGATTATTTGCCTTTCGCAGCAGCTTCTCAAAAGACTCCGCAAATCTCTGGTCATCCTCTTCTGTCCTCTTCCTCGGCCCTTTGATATGATTCCTGCTCGATGCCCTTCTTGCCTTTTTATTCAAATGTCTCTCCATAAGCATCTGATCGATATTCTCATTTGTATACCACTTTCCCGATTGGTGTATCGCAAATGAACCTTTTCCCAGTGCCATCGCAGCCACGCCATAATCCTGAGTAACAACTATATCGCCTCTATGGCAAATGCTTATCAGCTTGTAATCCACCGCATCCGCTCCGGCACCGACCACGATAACCTCACTGTAATCAGATGTGAGGACATGGTTCGTATCGCATAGAAGAGTTACCGGGATGTTGTATTTTGTTGCTATGTCTTCAACTATATCAATCACCGGACACGCATCAGCATCAACAAATATCTTCATTGACCTAGTCCTTTCTCGTGCTGTCTCTACAGCAACGCCTTTAATTTAGACGCCTCCTCTTCTGTAAGTGTCACACCCTTACCCATCTTCTCATGCTCTGGTGCCCACTCTCTGATATCATACTTTGGTGTGCCACCATTCCACGATATCTTATTAAGTTCCTTAGTCCATCCCTTTGCACTTTCCGAGATCACTCCTATGTGCTCTACTATTTCGTATTTAAAATCTGCCATTTTCTATGTATCTCCTTTATCCTTTAAAGATAAAGCCCGTCACAACTACTTTGTTTGATGTGATGGGCCGTTGTTAATCATTATATCTGTTTTTATGAGGCTTTTCAATGATGCTATATCCTCAGAGACGTGGGATTACAATTATTGGAGCAAAGAAAACAATTCTTGATCTATCATGTCCATTGACTTCATCTTTGACAACCACTCATCTGGTATACCTTCAAGTCCATACATGATTCCCGCAAGTTTCCCAGCTACCGCTGCCGTAGTATCTGTATCACTGCCCAGATTCACCGCCTTGAGCACACAATCCCTGTAGTTATCCGTCGTAAGCAGGCACCACATAGCTGCCACAAATGTATCAACCACATAGCCAGAAGCTCCTACGGATAAACTGTTAACCATCTATTAAATCACACCTGATGAAATCAAACAGTTAAATAAATTTTTGATTTACATTCCACTATGTATCTATTAAATCAGTATTCCTGGATATAAGTGACTTCAAAGGGAACTGATTTACATTCCACTATGTATCTATTAAATCCAGAACGGTACATTATATGCAGATGTCGCTACGCTATTTACATTCCACTATGTATCTATTAAATCACCGATTTTAAGCGGTATTAAGTGAGGTGATCTGAATTTACATTCCACTATGTATCTATTAAATCCAGATCACAGGGTATCTGATATGTGTCAATAAGACGATTTACATTCCACTATGTATCTATTAAATCCCGTATCGCAACACCTTATCATTTTTCAAGCCTATTCAGTGTTTTTTTGTCGACCTACCATCATACAATGCTAAATCATATGTATACATCACCAAGCTCCTTTATTCTCCGCATAACTACTATATTGTCGACACCCCTGTATTTTTGCAACATTTCAGGTCGACAATTCCATAGGCATCAAATAAAAAAACTAGTTGCATCATCTTTAACTCCCCAGAATTCTTTATCTAGCCATCTTTCCTGACGACTTTTAAATATGATCACCGAATCCTGTTGCTTATCAATATATTCATCCAGTTCTCTCTGCAACTTTACAAGTTGCACCTTTGAAATTTCACCTTCAAATACTGAATTTTGAATATGTGTCAGATATTTCTTACATATCTTGAATACATGTGACCACCGTTTCCGGCCATTATCGTCTAAGCTAATATCGTATACCAGTACAACGTACATTTCTCACCACCATATCTTAAATCCTTCATACTGTTTCTCTCTCAGTGAAAAGTACATCAAAATCTATATCAAGACTGGCCTCTACTATCTGTGTTGTTATCCAGATTCCTATTGCGGATTCATCTTTGGAGAAATCCATTATTTTATTTTCCAGTATCCTTCTATGTCTGTTTATATATCTTGAATGGAGAAGATCACAGCACATTCCACTTTCAATAATATCCATATATAATTTCTGTGCTTTTGTAACTGTATTACAAATTACGAGAACCTTTTTCTGCTGCCCCTCTTCAACGATCTTATCAATGTCTAAATCCCCATCCACCATCTTTATACGATGTCTATCATTCATAGCACTTGCCGAGAAATCCTGATATACATAATCCCTGTCTTCCAAAAAACCATACTTGTTCATAAAATACGACATAACCGGTGGAAATGTAGCTGTTATAATCGCAAATTTTCCGCCCATCTTGTTTATCTCTGTAAGTCCATATATCAATGCCGCAACTATCTTGGGTGAATACGCCTGTATCTCATCAACTATGAGTTTTGAATACTTCAATGTAGCCGCAAATACTTCTGTACCAGGAAATTTATACACAAATTTCAATAACTGATCAACAGTACACACTGTAAGTGGATATGCAAGTAGTTTTGCTCTCTCATACCGTTTCTGTTGATCACCAATAGCATCTGAATTGCTGCTTGAGTAATAACTCAGACTATTTGAATGAAGTATAGCTGTATTTTCAAATTCATATTTATATTTAATTCTCTCATATATTGCATTTGCCGATACCCTAAGTGGCAATGTATAAAATCCTTTATCGCCGTTCAGCCAAAGTAATGCTGCTTCAGTCTTTCCTGAACCTGTAGGTGCTATCACCACGACATTTTTGTCAGAATTATCCTTCATGTATTCCTGGGCCGGTCTAAGAGATCCCTGCATCTTTATCTCTATATTTTTGCATAACTTCTTTTCAAATATATCAACACCGAGCTCTGCTTCCTCATATCCAGAACTGACCGTCCAATCGAACTTGTTCAACATGCCTTTAACAAGCATATACTTGCACCATATATTCTCCGAAATACTTATTGATTCAAGTTGAACATCCGAAGCATCTGAAAATAATAGTTTATTTCTATTAGTTCTTTCTTCACCCAGATATTTCTCAATCTCATCTATATACCATTTCTCAGCATATTTTTCTATATAATTATTAGTGTATACATCATCTCTATCATGATGATAATATATTGCAGAAACCAGTATCCTAAAATCATCTTTGAGCAATTCCAAGTTATTACCCATCATTTCTGCACATATTTTTTTCTTGGAAACACTTAACGCACTCAGAAAACCATGTGGAATCTGCGCCACATCGCTAGCTAAATGTATATTTGGATTAACTATAGACTGAAACACTAAATTCACTTTACCAACATCATGCCATTCACAGGCTTTCGTGATCAGATACTTTTCTTTGTCTGTAAAATAAGTTCCATATATATCAAAAAACTTTTCTGCACATGCCAAGATTTCTTGTGTGTGTGCTACCAATGTCTTTTGTCCTTTATCAGATAACTTTGAATCAATATTTTTCAAATAATTTTTTAATTTGCTTATTAACTCAGAATATACATTTTCGTCATATTCATTTATCAATGCAACTGTATTTTCTACAATTTTGTCTATTTTATCTTTCGGCAAGCCCTTCTCAACCGATTTTGCATAATATTCCATGCTATCTTTCCCCCAATAAATCCAAAATGTAACTATTAATAGACTAGAATCATGCCAATGCTACAACAGCCCCCATATCATCGACACACACCTCTTCAAATACAGTCCCCTTTGTCATGTGATATACCCTGATCTTGCCGCCTTCCCTCTTCCAACGACGAAGTCCCTGTTTTGTTATCTCATACTCTTTAGTGAGTGTATAAACAGTTCCCGCCATCTCAATCTCACTACTTACCGGCATGTAGATATCATTAAGAGTTTCAACCTCCTCGTCCTCACTCAACGTAACTTCCCTGACTGACTGTATATCCAGCAGGTCTTCATATCTTCCGAGTGAAGGATATACGACAGGATTATTTAATCCCTCAAGTACCCTATCATAATCCTGCTCCTCAGGGACTATATGAATTATCATTCTGCTATTACATATCAGTTCTACATGAGCTATGCCTTTAAATGCTCCGTATTTTTTATCACCTTCATCAATACAGACATTATGGCGTACTGCATCATACTTTGAGTCCATAGAAAATGAATATCTTGTATATAGTTCCGACACAGATCCAGAGTTCGTTCCCTGAATACTTACTTTCATTGGATGATACTCTTTGAAACCACATACAGCATGTACCATTCCAATAACCGTTGAATATGGAGGCATAGGATACGACTCTTTGATGATAAAACTACTAGGTTTCCTGTAATTGGCCGTAAGCTTAAAGTTATCTTTCTGAATTACTGCAAGTATACTGTTTATCTCATCTATAACAGACTGATACACGGAATGCTTTCTATAATATTTTGTAAATGCTTTAAAATATACATCTGCCCAATCACAGTCCAAAGCAAAGTCTCTTGAGAGCCATATTGCCTGTCTATCTGGAGTATATCCGTAGTCTTTATCCTTCTCTGCGCAGATAACATCCTCAAGTATGTAATTGAGTCCCACTATTCCTGCGTTTTTTAGGAAATCTCCTAAATTTATGACTATCCTGTCCACTCTTCTCCCTCCTTTCTACGCGAGAATATCAAATTTGCCTTTCCCCTCAGATCTCCTTGCACCAATTCCTGCCATATACAATAAATTCAAAAGATCCCTGTCTCCCTTGAGTTTAAATATCCCCAACGAAGCATCTGTATTCCTACCAAACACAGGAATCACAACCTTTTTTGCCTTGATCGGTTCAATCCCAAAACTGTCAGATTTCACAGGTATGTTCATCCTATCGATAAAAATATCTGTATTCTCCCTCAGCGCCTGCTCAAATCCATCCGTATTGTATACATAATACTTATCTGAATTATCATCCGAATTGTGTCTTCTGACGATCAAAGGACTAGACATTCTGATTATTATCTCGTCATCTTTGATCTCATTCATATTCTGAATATACATCGACACCAACTGCATGGAATTTCCCGCCATGGGATACTTCTGATACTTCATTCCCTGGAATGCATTAAAGAACATCATAAGTTCTCCCTGATCAGCATCAGAAAAAAACATTGTAAATTCGTTCTTCTGTAACTCTATGCCATCTTTAACAAATGCGGCACCAGGAAGATTAAGCGAATATGTGTATGTTTTTATTATCGATCTGCTTTTATCGTATAACGCATTAAACATATTCTTGGAATATCTCTCTGTCGCTGCCTTAAAGAAACTGAGCATAAGCCGATCCATTTCCT
>OGQU01002431.1_pt1 | contig 11862 bp, 10 predicted proteins | sample 1553341 | NCBI WGS metagenome assembly OGQU01 (sample SAMEA2579920, study PRJEB22360) | human gut metagenome | biome: human gut; feature: human-associated habitat; material: faeces | place: Denmark | collected 2008/2010 | reverse complement strand
CTCCGCTGACGGCTTGGAGCGTGCCTTTCTCGTCCATGACGAGCAGGATGTCCATTAACTGCTGGCTGCTGTCCGGTTGTTCGTCCATAATCTGAAAAAATTAAATGGTGAATATTTTTAAGGTTCCGATTGAAACCGGACGTAAAGATATGGGATGAATGCTGGAAACGTGCAATTTACGGCTTAGGTATCCTCGTTTGTCCTCCTGTTCGTAGATTTGTCACATTCCGGTTCGAGAGTAATTGAAGTTTTGATTTTCTCGTGACCTTTTTACCCCGAATAAACTGTAAATAAAAATATCACTGCAAAATTATATATGGTACATACGTGTAGAATTATTTTCGATGCTGTCCGAACTTATCGGAAATTTTATGAAGAAAGGGGAATATTTGCGTCATACGCGGGTATTTTCATCTGTCCGTTTTCCACGGGGTTATTCGTGTGTGGCCTTGTACCAAGAGGTCGTACCTTTCAGTAAGGCCATGGGATTGGTGCTCGGGTCCGAGATCGTTATACCCGAGAAAGTATGTATGGGAAGGGGCCCTTTGGTCCTGGAATAAAATTTACCCGTATGGGTTTTATAGGGAACAAGCCGCTCCAGCTGTTCCCTGAAGCGGGCTGTCAGGACAGGGTCAGAGCAGAGGGTGAGGACATAATCGGCAAAGTCATAAAAGATGACGGGGGTGTATCCGTCCAGTCCCTGGAGTTCTCCTTGTAGGGAATCATCGAAAACATACCTGTCATTGATACTTTTCATGATAGCAGCCATATTATCTAATTCAGAGCAATCTGTCACAGCCAGTGTCCCGCAGGGCATCATTTCATAGGTTGAATAAAAGTCGTGGAATCCTTCGCAAAGGGATCCGTAATCAGGATTTCCCAGCAGGAACTCCCCCACAGTGGCGTAAGGCATTCCGTATGCCATCATTTCACTGGTAGAGGCTATAAGAAATCTTGTGGCTTCTTTCAGTTCATAGGCAACCTCTACGGATGACATATAGCAATCGTCAAACAGGATATACTCCATTTTGACGCCCGCGCCTACAATCCCCCGGGCCAGGGTACCCACGTCCGTTTGGAACTCCCGGGTCAGTCCCCCGAAATAGCGTGTCAGCGGCTGCTCCTGATACTCCCAATGCTTTTTCATCCGGAAAAGGGAATCCGCCTGTGTACCGTCCACGGGAAGCCATCCCATGCCATGGGAACCTATGATCATAGCGTAAACCGGAGCAGGAGCAAATTCCTGCACGTCGTTCAATATCCCCGTTATGCCCTCCACCGTAGTAAACCCCGAAGTGCCATACCTTTTCAGCGTTTTACGATCGCACTTTCCTTTGGAATGTATGATCTCAAACATCGTGGCTTCCGTAGAGCTCGTGGACATAAACACGAGAATTCTTTCATGCTCCAGCCCCCTTCTGCTTACACACGCCTCCATATCCGCGATATTGGTGTAAAAATAGCCTGTCAGGTCAGTGGACCACGGCAGAAACATGAATAACGTTTTCCGATTTTCCATGGCTTCCCCGAGCTCTTCCTTTTCACATGAAAGAAAAATAAGGGAACAGCACACGAAAAGCAGGATACTGGTCCATGTATAAATTTTCCGTGGAGCTTTCATCTTGCGTATGCGATTAATCGGTGAAAAAATGGTTGACACTGCCCGATTTTACAACCAGATAAGGTCCCTTTACCGCCAGGCTACGGCAAAAAAGGACCCCGGATCCATGTCATATGTTCAAGAGAAATCTCCGGGGCATATTTCCCGGAATTCCTCCGGAGCGGAAATATCTTCCTCGGATATTTCCACGTGTTCCACGCCGTCCTGTCCTCTTATCATGCAGGAAAACATCTCCGCCCCGTCCAGACAGGAAAATACCTCGTGCCTCGGTTCTCCGTTTTCAAACCAATAAACGCAATATTCCTTCATCGTAGTAAAAAATCAGTATTTACCGGCACGATCTCAAGTTCGATACCGAATTCTTCCATCTGCTGACGGATATTCCCGCAAGCCAGTTTCTCCCTGGCCGCTTCAATCCCCGTGAAGGCATCGTATCCTTTCGGTGCGGATACAATTTTCCCTTCTAATACCGCATGGGTGATCTCCCCTCCGGCTTTTACCCCGGCATTCATAATAAAGTAATAATCTTTCATCTTATCGTGAGTTGAATCTATTAATCTATTTACCGGTCAGAGAAAAGGCCGGATATTTCACCGCAAACCCGAATGCCCGTTATCTTCTCTTGCAAGTCCATTCCGGGATTTGTTATAATAACGGTTCATCGATCCACGATCCCGAACCGGACCAGCATCGAATATCTCTTTTTTATCGTGCGGCTTCTCTCAAATGGGGGCGGGGCAACCGATAAGATATGACCTTGTGCAAACATCTCTTTTCCAGCATCCCCTCCTTCCACGATGCGGATGATCTCACCCGGCCTCTTACCTATTGCCTCCAGCAGGTAAACCGCCTTTTCCCGTGCCGCTTTCAGTGCTTCTATCTTGCCCTTCCTGTGATAGGACAGGATATCCCTATGTTCCAGTTTATCTATATACATCGTATGAATTCCTTTTGTGTCCACCCGTTTTAAAATTTCATCAATCAGTGTGAAGTCACGTAACGTGACATCAAATGATTTGGAAACCAGAAAATCCTGTCCCGGCTTACGCCAATTATCGCCCACATCCTTTGTGCGGATTGCCTCCCGTGGCACTCCGACTATTTTCAAAACCTGCTTCAATTCCTCCTCTATCCTGGTAAGAGGAACCTTCGTCCGATATTCTTCCGGTTTGGATACGCCATCAAACTCTTCTTCGAAGTACTCCCTTATTTCGATAACGTAATGAATCCTGTCAGGAACTACCTCTATCTCGGAAGTACCGGTTACCTCTATATAACGTTCGCCCACCTGAGCGGGCAGCGGAAAGGGAATGAACATGGAGATCAACAATAAAAGATTGAAAACACGCATAACAGTCTATTTACAGGTTTACCGGGAATCTACATGATCGTCCGGTCATCTATGATCCTGTAGTCCATATCTGAACGGGGCTGGAAAACAGGAGTAAAACATGATTGATAAATTTCCATAAAACACATTAAAATCCACCCCTCCCTGACAATGGAAGGGGTAGATTCACTCCCGGTCTATTTTCGATTATCTTCTTTCCGGAGAACCAAGAAAGACTCCGAGGGTTTAAAATGAGGGACCTTGCGAGCCGGGATGCATATGGTTGTGTGCTGTTGGATATTCTGTGCCTTCTTTGCCGCCCTTTTCTTCAAAGAAAAGGTCCCGAATCCGCGCAGGAATACAATTCTCTCTCTGCCGAGTGCATCCTTCACGCATTTCATGAAACTCTCGATTACCAGGCCAACGGTCCTGCGATCGATTCCAAGCTCCTCAGAGACCCGGTTTATAATATCTGCTTTAGTCATATCTGAATTTTAATGTTCACACTATTTTTATCATTCAGGGACAAAGGAAAATTTCCACCGCCAAGGAGTAGCCTGTTCCTCAGATATGTTCCTGCCCGATACCGTCCATACCGTTTGAATAAACGTCATTGTTTCTTCAGCAAGTCACGTATTTCTGAAAGTAACTTTTCCTCGTTGCTCGGGACAGGTGGGGGCAAGGGTGTCTCTTCTTTTTTGCGCCTGAGATTGGAGAGCAGGCGGATGAACAAGAAAATGGCAAAAGCGATGATCACAAAATCCAGCATGGTCTGTATGAAGTTTCCATAGTTTATCGTGACGGCCGCCTGTTCGACTCCATCAACTACCCTGGCGGGTTCCAATTCCCATCTCAGTTCCGAGAAGTTGGTTCCGCCTACCAGCAACCCTATCGGTGGCATGATGATGTCTGCCACCACTGAAGATATTATTTTCCCGAAGGCACCGCCAATAATCACACCCACGGCCATGTCTACTACGTTTCCACGCATGACAAACGCCTTAAAATCCAGTAAAAAACTACTTTTTGACATCTTTTTTTATTTTAGTTGATAATAATGTATCAAACAAAGGTGGATAACAGAGAAACGTGTCTCGGGGTCATCCACCTTCCCTTCATCGTTGTCTGTCGCTATGCTGAGAAATGGCTTTCCACACTATGGCACTGGCCAGACCTCCTGTCAGTGGAGCGACGATAAATAGCCAAAGCTGTGAGATCGCGCCTCCTCCCTCGAAAAGTGCGGGTCCTATGCTGCGCGCGGGATTTACTGATGTTCCGGTGATGGGAATACATACGATATGCACCAGGACAAGCGTCAGCCCGATGACCAGGCCCGCCAGTTTACCGGCCCCTTTCTTTTTATCCGTGGCTCCCAGCGCCACAAGAACGAAAATAAACGTAAAGACGGCCTCAGCGATAAAGGCCTGCAACATTTCCCCCTCAACAAAGCCGTTGCTCCCTGTCATGGTAGGGCCGGCATGTGGCCCCGTAGATACCAGTATGAAAAGTACGGCTGATCCGAGAATCCCCCCGATTATCTGGAAAATAATGTATAACAGGGCATCCTTGCCCCCCATTCCTCCCGAGCAGTACATGCCCAGTGTGATCGCCGGATTTATATGGCATCCGGATATTCCGCCAATAGCGTATGCCATGGCGACCACCGACAGCCCGAAGGCTATGGCAACTCCCAGGGTACCCACCCCGGTGGTGACCGCACCGGGCATATCCCCGGCAAAAACAGCACTTCCGCATCCCATCAAAACAAGGACCATTGTCCCGATCATTTCAGATACATACCTGTTCATAGCATTTCAAATTACGTGTAGAATAAATATAGTTAATACATTCTGTTCAAGTGAATGCATCTTTCCGGTATTTTCCGGATCGCATTTAACGGCTACTGGATTCCGTTCCCGCGTTGATCGTACAGATGCTTACCCGGTTCCAGTCGGGCTCCTCGAACATGTTCCCTACTCCCTGGCCCTCGGCTACAATCCGTTCTTCTGCAATTCCATACTTGCCCACCAGGATTTTTTTCACGGCCTCCGCTCTTTGTCGGGCGATCCGCTCGTTAACTTCCACGCTTCCCTCAGGAGAGGCATAACCCTTGATGAGCACACTTGCTCCCTTATGGTTCTTTAAATAAGTAGCGATACGTTCGACATTCGGGAGTTGGGAGTTGTCAACTGTCGTCCTGCCCTGGCGGAAAGTTATGACGGATTCCAGCGTCTTTTTAGTGTTGTCAATGGTGTCTTTCACAATTTTTGGTTCCTGGTTGCGGCATTTGTCCAGTGCGGCCTCCAGTTCCGTTACCTTTCGCACTGCCTCCTGCAATGCCTTGGCATCTTTACCGGCCTGTGTATGAAGTTCATTAATTTTTGCGTTCAAGACATCCACCTCCTGCTGGTCGTAAGCTCTCACTTTTGTAAAGTGGTGTTTCCCGTTACTGCATCCGAAATGATACTTCAGACCAACGGATATTTCCCATACGGCCCGTCCGGAATGGAAACGTACGGCTTCGGAACCCATAGCATTCATGTCATAGACCAGGGCAGGTTTCAGTGCCAATGTCCATGCCTTGCTCTCTCCCAGGTTGAAATTAAAGTTCAGGCCCAGTTTTGTTGACATGCTGTTCTGATCGGAACCCGTTTCCCGGTTCATATAATAATGCAACCACCCGATTCCGGCCACCGCTTCGATTTCAAAAGGTCTGGGAACCCCGGTATAGGTCCCAAGGAGATTGTTCAGGTTCACCAACCCCAACAGACTGACATTGGAGCGGTCGAAAATGGTCCTGCTTTGTGAGGTGTTAAAGCTTCCGACCGCCTCCAGACCGAAACCGAAAACCGGTGTCAATTGTTTATTCAGTTCTATCCCCGTGATCGGGCGCATGTTTCCAAAGAAAGAATGATGTGTTAACGGGGTTGTTCCTCCCGCACTGATCCCGATGGACCAGTTGTCCAGAAACTTGTTACCCTCTACTGCAGTCTGGGCATTTGTGTGATACATAAAAACACCAGACAAAAACAAACTGATAAAAATTTTCTTCATCATAAGGTTTAATTTTTAATTATTTTGCAAAAATCGAAATTTATTCAAAAACACATGTTTTCATTCCAGCTCTTTTTTTTGTCATTTTAGCTCTTTAATGCAAAGAAACTGGCTGTATGGATGACCTTCAGAAGTGATTCTTTTTCTTTTGGAAGAAGTGGCATTCAAAAGAAGAGTATTCATAAGTTTTAATATTTTGATTGTTAAACTACAAAGACACAAGTTTTTTCCATTCATGTGAATCACAAGTATTATCATGAGCGATCATTCTGCCTGCTTCCCCATGAAAAACAGTGTCGATCTGTTTATTAGCAATGCAAAAACATGGACAATTATATTTATAATTTTGCAGCAATACAATCATAGCATAAGCGGTTTTATGCTTATTAATCATTCTCGATAATCATCTAAACCTGTTGCACGTCCATCCAGTCATGTAAAGTAAAATTCCCAGGCCTGGCGGAGAAATGCCCCGTATTACTCCTCCTGACCTGGGAATAGAATGATGCGGATGAGATTCCCGCACTGTTTCAATCCATTTTCATCACTATCTGAACATTCGGGTTATTTGCTATCCAGGGCATTCCAATAATCCATGTTGGTAACCCGTTCCAGCAGGACTTTTCTGTCCCCTTCACGGATATTGTCCGCAGCAGTGGCGGAGATAATGGCCGCACGCTTACCCACGCCACGCCATTTAATCATCCGGGCGGGAACTCCACGCCCGATCAGGGCGGCATGCACCTTTTCAGCACGCCGTGCGGAAAGGGTCAAGTTATAGGAGTCGCTTCCTTTGGCGTCCGTGTAGCCCGTGATAAGGAAACGGCTGTCCGGATAGCTTTTCAGTAGCTCTGCCAGCCTGTCAAGCGTTCTTTCCGAAGTGGCTGTTATGACATCCCTGTCAAATTCAAAATGGATATTCTCCAAGAGATCACACGCCATAGTGTCAATAATGGCCGGAACCTCCACCTTTTTCTCAACCACCCGCTCGACGATTCTTTCCACGGGTTTCTCTATCTCCACATATCGTACCACCGGAGCCGCATGTTTGCTCTTTCCGCCAATACGCCAGATGACACTGGCAGAAACCTGAACGAAGTGGGGAAGCCCCTTCTGCACGGGCAGAAGGTATTCACCTTGTAACCCCAGCCCGAACGAGTTGCTTAACCAGGCTTTCACACCCGCCCCGAAAGACAGGGGAACAAACGAGTTTTTGTCGGATGAACGCCCGTCAGGATTCCAGATGTCGGAAGACTCCCAATATGCCTGTCCGGTTGGATCATCCTCAAAGTTGCCGCCATATACGGAAGCAAAGTCTTTATGCAGATAGTTCACACCTACCCTGAGATAAGGTTCAACCCATTGGGATCTGAGCAGGGGAGTAAAGCGGAATTGTAGCCCCAGTCCCCCCATGTACAGTAAATCACGTTTCCTGTCATCACCTGCGGTACGGTTGTTGTTTTTCGTCAAACCGACGCTTCCCTGCAAATCCAGGTAAAACCACCGGTTCAATTCCCGTGCGATGTACAAGTTTGCCCCTCCCATCAGATGATTCGCTTTCAGGTTATAAAAGTAGTTGTCCGGCGTACTCCGGAAACCAGTGACTGACACCCGACTCCAGTTTATCAGCGAACCGCCGAGACCGATCTCCCAGGCTTTTGATTCCTTTTCTGACAGTCCGTCATGCGTCACCTCTGCCTGGAGAGGCACACGACGGGTCGTTTTCGTGTCCTGTCCTCTCACCGCCAGAGAGACCAACAGCAAGGAGAGACACACAAAGCATATCGTTATTTTTTTCTTCATATTCAATTATCCAATAAATAAATCAATTCATCCAGTCGACAGGACAATCCTTGATTGGCAAGGGCATCCGCTTGGACCAGTCCGCAAAATCAACTAAATAGTACTTATCTTCCTCTTTTAACAGATAGTAAGCGTAACGCCCACGGTACTCGTTAGATATATTATATGTTATTTTATCAGTGCTTTCTGTCCGTCGTCTGATATCCAGACCAATCCAGTTATTGGGATAAGTGCTTGTCAGTTTAAAGCGCTTGCCTCCCGTTGACAACGGCTTGGATCCGGTATGTACAGTTCCTCCCGTTCCATTGATGAAAGTACGCATTTCTATAAATACAGCCCGATTTTCTTCCAGCTCTGATGCCGGCAACTTGCCTTCCGGATGTTTCCAAACATTGGTTCCTTCCTCTTTTGTAAATTTATCTTGCCCTATCGGGTAAGCGTATGTTTTATAAAAATCCTGTAAATTATCCGTGTCAATCTCTCCCCACATGGTGGTAATACCCTGCTTGATTTCAATAAACACACTGTTTTCTTTAAAAGATGGGGCCGGATACACTTCCGGGACATGTATCTTGTCCTGCAAATATACAGTCTGTCCATAGTCATTATAACTTCCCGTACCATCACCAAAATACAGTGCCGCATAATTGTCTGTTTGGTCCCATTCATATTTCGCCAACTTGCCGACAGTATCATTCTTCGCCACATTTGCCTTCTCCGTCTCTGTCAAAACCAACGGACGAATGATGTAGAGATATGAGTTTCCATTGCTAGAGCGGACTAACTGATCTTTGTCCACATTTCCTTCGTTGACAGGCCGGTTTATATCTTTAACCCTGGCCGATTTCATACTATTATAAGGAGTAGTAATGGACGTCGGATACTTATCCCATTCTCCATCCACTTGACGCTCGAAGCTGTAATATACATTTAGTGTCCTATAAATATCTATCGACGTATTAGAATAATTAGACAGATATGCGCTTGTAATGATAGCTCTAACATTGATCCTATTCGGCACCAACGTGTTGCCCGCACTCGTTTCCTGCGTTCCATCAACCGTTACAGTCACACTTCCTTTCCTTTCTGATAAACCCTTATTGTCTGGCAATTTATCCCATGTGACCTTGAACTGCCCTTCCTCGTTTGTGATAAATGCATCCGTAGAAGATACACCGGGTAAGTCGCTCACCTTTACTCCGGCTGTGACCTTTTTGCCGGTCTTGTCATACACGGTAAATAGAACCGAACCGTCCGAAGGTACAACATACTCTTTCAGGGAAGAGTTCCAGTATTCAGGAATAACATTGTATTTTCCAACTTCTATCTCGATAACAGAGGATTTTCCGGTCAGGAAATCCCAGAAATCAGTCTGCTTGTTCCGGTCCGCCGGCCATTTTTGGTCAGGATTATGCGGGTTGTCCACATCACCGGACGAGATATACTCTTTCCAAAGCTCGTAGGCACTTTTACCGTTGGCTCCGTTAGCTCCATCCTTTCCGTCCTTTCCATCTTTGCCATCCTTACCGAAAGCAGGCTTGCCTGTATCCGTTCCGTTAATATACCAGTTGCCGTTATCGCCAATGGTGACTGTCGGCGGTATAGCATCACGACCATTCGTTCCGTCTTTACCGTCTTTACCATCCTGACCGTCACGCCCACGTGCGCCGATACCGGTATCCTCTTTCCCAATGAACCAGTTGCCGTTATCACCTATATGCGGTGTCTGTCCGTCCTCTCCGCTGGCTCCGGTCAGGAAACGCCAGAAATCCTGTACCGTGTTGTTTTCGGAGGGCCATTTCTCGCCGGGATTATGCGGGTCGTCCACGCTACCGCTGGCAATCATGTCTTTCCACTGCTCGAAAGCACTCTGACCATCCTTCCCGTCTTTGCCATCTTTTCCCTTGAGAAACTTGAAGAAGTCAGCGACTTCTGTCTGATCCTTCGGCCAGTTGACGGTTCCATCCGCAACTTTTTCCTTCCAAAACTCGTAGGCTGAAAGCCCCGTATCACCTTTGGGCCCCTTGGGCATGGTGATATCCACGTCTGTACAGGATGTCATGAATGACACTATGACCATGCCGCACAGAACTGATGATTTGAATAAATTCATGTAATTGTTTAATTTTAAATATATAAAATGAGGAATAAATCAATATAATCAATACCTAAAATAATTCCTTGATTTACGGAAAAACGAGCAGTAAAAATTAACCATACTTGTTATAGTTATTAATATTAATAATATATTTTTTGCAAAATAAGATGAATGTTTTAATTTTTAACTTATCAATTTAGCTCTATTTTTTAACAATTTGTTCAGTAATCATGATTTTATTAATAAATAAACCGTATTTTTGGCCTATATCAATATTTATATTTGAATATGTACATTAAAATTCCTGCATAATCAGATGCAACCGACTATAACAAGAAATACCATACGGTTGTTATGGTCACTTTGATCATCTAACAATTTCGTCTTCAGACAATCCGTTCTTGTAATCAATAACTTGAAGCGTTTAAAAATCAGGAAGTACGGTATATTTTGGACCTTTTTCTTTCTTGTATGTTATTTCCCCACTCCCGGCTGTTGTCTTTTAGCACGCAGCATTTCTGCCACTTTCTTTTCCGTCCAACGCTCGAAGTCCTCCACCTCTTTCCTGATCTTCCATATTAGCTTCCTGTCCCTGTTCCACTCGAAGCAGTTCTCCAGCCTGTCAAGTGTCTTGGCGTCCGCATTTCCCGACATCAGAACGTAGCGGTATTTGAGCCGCCAGCCCCTTTTAAGCTGCCATGCGTTATGCACCAGCGAAAAAAGAAACAATTCCACGATGGTGACTTGAACAAGATACGACCTGGAATATGTCACGTTGAAACTATGGCTGTGGTTTACTTTCATCCCTTCCAACCGGTCTATCTGTCGGCTCAACTGTTGCAGGTACTCGTCCGTTGCTGCACCCTTGTTCTTTCATCCGTCATCCTGAACAGGACTTTGTTCGCCTGGAGTGTTTTATGCATTTCCAGCACGTCCTGACCGCCTGCGGTGTCTTTCCTAGACAGATGCAGACAGCCTGCCACATTATATCAAGTTGCTCCTTGGTCAGTTATCCTTTTCCCTGCTATTTTCCATGGCTGCGTAATTTTCGGTTTGCGCTCTTGGCGAAAAATTGCTTAAATTCGCTATTATTCAACAATTTGCGCTGTTCAACCAACTTGGTAAAACTATATAAAAACAACTGTTTTACTACTAAGGTAGAAATTTACGCTTATTATCCGTTTTTGATCAGGTGTGAGAGTTTCGGATCCGCCTTGATGCGCTCGATCTCGTCAGCGACAATCTGCTTAACCTCGCTCTTGATGCGGTAGTAGTTGGCATCAATCTGCTGCTGCATGGTGTCGTTGCCATCCTTGTCGGTGAAGTCGATGATCTGCGGTATCTTCACGTAGCGGGCGGTCTCCCGCCTGACCTGCTCGTTATCCACTACAATCTCGGCATGGAAAATCTTCTGCTCGATGCGCTCGTCGAAGTTGTCGGCTACCGCCCCCACGAACATGCCCTGCGTGAGGTTGGAAATCTTGCTTGCCGGAATAAGGCTGTCCATCTGGGTGTTGATGGAGACGGAAGTCTCGTTCCGGTTGATGGTCATGTTCTGCCGTTTCTGCAGGACCTTTCCGAAGCGTTCGGAGAGCGTCTTGGCGGTTTCCGCAACTACCTGACCTGCAAATACATTGCCGACCGTGTTACAGATTACGGCGCTTTCCTTGTCACCGTAGTCACGCTTCAACTGAGAGAAATCCTGAAAGCCGAGCATGACGGCTACCTTGTTGCTTCGAGCGGTGGCAATGAGGTTATCCAGCCCACGTATGTAAATGGTGGGCAGCTCGTCGATAATCACGGAGGATTTGAGACGTTTCTTCTTATTGATGAGCTTGACAATGCGGGAGTTGTACAATCCCAAAGCCGCCCCGTAGATGCCCTGACGGTCGGGATTGTTGCCGACTACCAGCACTTTCGGCTCTTCGGGATTGTTGATGTCGAGGGTGAAATCGT
>OGQU01002425.1_pt1 | contig 11906 bp, 8 predicted proteins | sample 1553341 | NCBI WGS metagenome assembly OGQU01 (sample SAMEA2579920, study PRJEB22360) | human gut metagenome | biome: human gut; feature: human-associated habitat; material: faeces | place: Denmark | collected 2008/2010 | reverse complement strand
CTGCCGCAAGCACACCGCAAAGTGCCGTTGCGGTGATTTTTTTGATTACATTTTTCATTGTTTTACCCTCCGTATTTGCAGACATTGCCGCAAATTTGTTCATACTTGTTTAAGCTTATCAATATATTATCCTTAAGTCAATAACCGCAAATAAAATTCGGTATATACGGCAATATAAGCATAATTTCAAGGTATTTTTTATTGCAAATGACAGCAAAAAAGGACAGCCGATACACCTTGTTGTGTATCGGCCGTTTCCTCTATTTTATTCCTTCCATAACTATTTGATGAAGTTATGTATTTTCCGATTTGCAGAATGAGCGAAATTATCAAGACTGAGAGAAATACAATCATTCCGACATACACCATATTTTTATAGCTGTACCAAGTTCTTTTAAAAGCCTTTCTTGTACCGCCGCATTATTACGGTCAATTTTTAAGAATTTTCTCAATCAATTGTGCAACACCGTCGTTATTATTTGACGGAATCACGATGTCTGCACGGTCAAGGCACTTTTGACTTGCGTTTTCAACAGCCGCACCAAGTCCCGACTCGGCAATCATGTCGGCATCATTATCGGCATTTCCGCAGGCGCAGACATTTTCCATGCCGATATTCAAAAAGTCACACAAACGCAGGAGTGCCTTCGCCTTTGATGCCTCTGCCGACATAATCTCAACAAAATGGTCGGTTGAAGTTGTAATTTCAACGCTGTTGCAAGCCTTTTCGATACTGCTCCACAGCCTGTTGCGAAGTTTTTCGTCCGTACTTATAATGCTGATTAGGTCAAGCTCATTTCTGTGCCTGCTCAAAAAGCTTCTCATATCGACAATTTTGCCGTGGCATGAACGGGTGTACTCAAAATATTCAGGCTCACAGCCGTAGTCAAGCGGTCTATGCACATATCTGACATCGGCATATGTAAATCCGTCAATAAATCCCTCAAGAATAACATCGTCATTACGCACAGCGCCGAGAATTTTCAACACATCATCGGGTAAAATCAGCGAACGGTGAACCGTTTTACCGCACTTGCTTATTACAGCACCGTTTGAGGTAATCGCATAGTCCAGACCGACAATGTTCATCACGCTGTCGGGCATCATAACGAACGGTCTGCCGCTTGCCGCAACAACGGTTATTCCGCTTTTGATCGCAGATTCAATGGCAGTTTGCGTTCGTTTGCTCAAGGTGTCGCTGTCGGCAAGAGTTGTGCCGTCAAGGTCAAGTGCAATCAGCTTAATATCTTTCATCTTATCCATACAAATCCCTCTGTCAGATTTTTTTCGGGCAAAATCCGTTCATACAGCATTCTTCACATTTTGCCTTTCTTGCGGTGCAGACTGCTCTGCCGTGCAGAACAAGTCGGTGGCAAAAATCGTTGCTTTCATCGGGCGGCAAAAGCTCACGCAATGCAAATTCAATCTTTTTCTGATCTTTCAAATCATGAAGTCCGAGCCTTCTTGTAATGCGTATGCAATGTGTATCAACCACAACCGCAGGCTGACCGAAAATGTCACCGCACACAAGATTTGCGGTTTTTCTGCCGATTCCGGGGAGTTTTGTCAAATCGTCAATATTATCGGGAACGACACCGCCAAAATCGTCACAAAGCATTCTTGCCATTTCAACAATATCTTTTGATTTGGTCTTATAAAGTCCGCAGCTTTTTATATACTCAGCAACTTCTTCGGGAGTTGAGTCGGCAAAATCCTGAGCTGTTTTGAACCTGTCAAACAACGAAGGAGTAACCATGTTAACCCTTGCGTCCGTGCATTGAGCGGCAAGCCTTGTTGCAATTAGCAGCTGCAACGGATCTGTGTAGACAAGTGAACATATTGCGTCGGGATATTCTTTTTTCAAGGCATGAACAGCGTTCACGGCAATTTCTTTTTTAGTCATAAATTCACCCCGTAGTTTTTACAAAAATGCAAAAAATGCGATTAAATACTGTTTTCTTCAGTATAACACAAAAATTCTGCTATTGCAATCAGGATAAAAAACTGGTACAATAGACACATAAAAGTTAGAAATTTGTTTCGGAGGACAAAAAATGTACAATAATTACATTTTTGACTTATACGGCACTCTTATCGACATTAATACAGATGAATGGAACGATGATTTGTGGAAGAAAATTGCCATTCTCTATGCCTACAAGGGTGCACACTACACCTATGACGAGCTTAACGAGGAGTACGACAGACTTGTTCAGGCTGAAAAAAAGGCTGTTCTCAAAAAGTCTCCCGACACAAAAGTTGTTGACATAAAAATTGAAAAGGTTTTCCGCAAGCTTTTCGCACAGAAAGGCGTTAAGGTTACAAAAGCCGAGGTACTTTTTATTGCCGAGGCATTCCGTTGCTACTCAACAAAGTACGTCAAGCTTTATGACGGCGTACTTGATCTTCTTGACACTCTCAAGGCAAAAGGCAAAAAGGTTTATCTTCTCTCAAACGCACAGCGTTCATTCACAGAAAATGAGCTGAATATGTTTGATCTGACAAAATATTTTGACGGCATTTGCATCAGCTCTGACGAAGAATGTTCTAAGCCTGACGAAAAATATTTCAAAACACTTTTTGACCGTTACGGACTTGAAAAAAGCGAGTCAATTATGATTGGCAACGACTATATCAGCGATATCGGCGGTGCGGCTGATTTTGGTATCGACAGTCTGTACATTCACCAGAGCATTTCACCCGAGATTGACGGCGAACTCCGTAGTACATATAAGGTTATGGACGGCGATGTGTTCAAAATCAAGAAACTTATTGTAAAGTAATAAAAGAATTCAACTGCACCTGATTTTACAGGTGCAGTTTTTAGCATAAATAGTGTATATTTTATCTGTAGTTATGCACACTATAACAAAGGAAGTGTGCAGATGAAACGCAAAGTACCCGATTACAAAAAGATTTTAACTCCAAGTGATTTAGAGCTTAACACCTGTTCAAATCAGGATTGTACAGGGCTAATCCCAACAGCAGTCAAAAATCCCGCTGAAGCAGATTCCTACGAAGAACTCTACCCATATATAACCGTTGTGTCGCCGACTTTACAAGATAATCCGAATAAAATTAACGCCGACACCAAAAAAAGAAACCGATTATAAAATACAAAAAGCAGAGTATATTGACCTACAATCCCATAAATCGGAATTAACGAAAAACGGGAATTAAGTTAAATATACTCTGCTTTAATTTCACGAAAAAGTTACTAAATGAAATTTTCTGAACAAGCTAACCATAAAATATAATCAACTTCAGCGGGGCGTTTTCTGATAAGCTCTGCTGTTTCTGAAATAATGTCAAACACCTCGTAATCGGGAACTTCTTTTTTTTCGGAAAATCCCAATCCGTTACAACCCAAAACGTTCTTCATATAGGTATTAGGATTTGCTATATCATAGCCTACATTTCTGAGGTATTCGGCAACAAGCGAAGCTGCCATTTGGGTCATCTTATCTCCACTTTTATCATCAGCAAGATTTTTAACAAGGCTTTTGAGGGAAGAATCCTTTTCAATAAATGTCTTGTAGTAATTATCAATACTGCCGTACTCTTTTTCAAACTTAAGCAATTTCGGTATATTATCAAATACCAAAGCATTCATCTGAGCTCCGACAGATTTATTTCCAAGGGTAAAACCCATGATATTATTAGCCAAATCGTCAGGATTACAGCTAAGAATATAGTCAGGATTGTAGCCGCGGAAAATATCATCAACTGCTGTTATTTCGCCTGTATCAATATTAAAATATTTCATGAATTTACTCCATCTGCCGCCGTTGCTGAGCATTGAGTAAACCATGGCCTTTATGTGCTGTTCGGTAGTAAACTGTTTGCCGTTTTCTCTGTTAACAAGCTGATGTTTGATGTATGTATTTTCCCAAAACATTATTTTGCAGTCATCACCGTACTTTTCTTTCATAGCCGTACGAGTAAGGCTGTCAATTGCATTTATGGCAAAACTCATAACATTTTTTGAATCGAAATTCATAACTCTCACCCTTTTATTCTTTTACATAATCCCATGTAGCAAAAGAATATTTATAATTTAATTCATTTGCTGCTTCTTTCGGATTTTTAATATCCATTTTTATGGACTTGTTCATTGCAAACTATGACTGTTCCCCTGTCATTTAGTTCTATAAATATTTACCCAATCTTGCGTATACCAATATTTATATCCACTTCTTGTAGAAACGCCACTTGTTAGGCATAAGGCTGTTTGTTTTGGATTATCAAATACATTATATGCTTCAGCACGCAAACGAAGAGAACCAGCTGAATTTGCTCCTACATAATAAACTAAGAATTTATCTATACCGGCTATCCATCCCTCTGTATCTTCAAAGGTAGCCTCGCTTAACGAAGATTGAAAGAAAGCAAATCCGCCAATAAACTCCGTTGTTGGCGGAATTGTGATATTAGATAGTGATTTGCACTTGTTAAAAGCAAACTTTCCTATAGATTCGAGATTAGCCGGCAGTTCTACATCAGTCAAATTTATACAGTTTTTAAATCCGCTGTCCCTAATCTCAATTATAGAGTCAGGTATACTGATTGTAACAAGATTTTGACAATTTGCAAATCCATTCTCCAGTATCACGGTTACATCCTTATTATTGAATGTTTTAGGAATTGAGATTTCAGTGTTATTTGCAGCAGTTCCGACTCTGACTCCGTATGTTCCATTAGAAAGTAATTCAAATATCAATCCATCTGCTTCTTCCGAATAGGTACTGTCGTTTGTAATTTTAAATTTATCACTTGTACCGTCAGTGTAGGTGATAACGAGTTCACCGTTGACAAGTTCCGTTTTTGCAATACCTCTGCCGTCTTTTCCGTCTTTACCGTCTGCACCCTTATCGCCTTTTTCACCTTTTTCGCCCTTGTCGCCTTTTTCGCCTTTGATATTGCCAAGGTTGCATACGGTGTTATCGGTCAAAAGAATACTGAGATTTCCGTCTGACGAAAGGGTAACTGTTTTAATACCGATACCGTCCTTGCCGTCTGTTCCGTTATTACCGTTAGAACCTACGACTACACCGAGATTTTCTTTGTTGCCGTTTGTGTATGTAAGTATCAGCTCTCCGTTTGAGTTAATTTCTGACTTTGTTATGCCAATTCCGTCTGCACCCTTAATATTGCCAAGATTAAGTACAGTTCCGTTTGAAAGTTCAACACTTAATGCACCCTCCAAAGATACAGTTACATTTACAATACCTGTACCGTCTTTGCCGTCAACACCGTTTTTACCGTCAGTGCCGTCTTTTCCTGCAACTTTTCCAAGATTAGTAGATTGACCGTTTGTATATGTCAGTACAAGTTCACCGTCTGAATTAACCTCCGACTTTGTAATGCCAATGCCGTCTGCACCCTTAATATTGCCAAGATTAAGTACAGTTCCGTTTGAAAGTTCAACACTTAATGCACCCTCCAAAGATACAGTTACATTTACAATACCTGTACCGTCTTTGCCGTCAACACCGTTTTTACCGTCAGTGCCGTCTTTTCCTGCAACTTTTCCAAGATTAGTAGATTGACCGTTTGTATATGTCAGTACAAGTTCACCGTCTGAATTAACCTCCGACTTTGTAATGCCAATGCCGTCTGCACCTTTGATATTACCTAATTCAAGATTTGTACCGTTTGTAAGTTCAACAGTGAGTACACCCGCATCGGATACAGAAACATTTGATATGCCTACACCGTCTTTTCCGTCAGTACCGTTTGCACCGTCTTTTCCGTCAACACCGTTTTTGCCGTTAGTACCGTCTTTGCCGTCCTGACCGTCCTTGCCGACAATACAGCCGAGATTGATATTTGATAAATCGGAGAAAGTAAGCTCCAGTTCGCCGTTTGAATTTATAACTACATCAGAAATGCCAATGCCGTCTTTACCGTCCTGACCGTCGGCACCATTGGCACCGTCCTTGCCATCTTTACCGTTTATACCGTCAGCACCGTTTTTACCGTCTTTACCGATTACAACGCCGAGATTTGTAGATGTCCCGTCTGAATAAGTTACTACTAATTCTCCGTCGGCATTGATTTCAGATTTTGCAACACCAATACCGTCCTTGCCGTTAGTACCGTCTTTACCATTCTTACCGTCAGTTCCGTTTGTACCGTCTTTACCGTTCTTACCGTCAGCACCTACTACCGTACCGAGATTTGCAGATGTTCCATCTGAATACTGAATAACAAGTTCCCCAACGGAATTTATTGTTGTTTTGGTAATTCCGATACCGTCCTTACCGTCAGAACCATTAGTACCGTCTTTACCGTTGGTACCATCGGCACCCTTAATATTTCCGAGGTTTAATTTTGCACCGCTTGTCAACATGATTTCGAGTTCGTTATCTGAGTTAATTATTATATTCTGAATACCGACTCCGTCATGACCGTCAGCACCGTTAATGCCGTCTTTGCCGTTCTTACCGTCAAGACCGTTTATACCATTTGTGCCGTCCTTGCCGTCAGCTCCGTTTTTACCGTCTTTACCGTTTGCGCCCACTACAACACCGAGATTGGAAACAGTGTTATCAGAATAGGTCAAAACAAGTTCACCCTTTGAGTTAATTTCGGATTTAATAACACTGATACCGTCAATACCGTTAGCACCGTCTTTACCGTCAGTACCGTTGATTCCGTCCTTTCCGTTCTTGCCGTCAAGTCCGTTTGCTCCTATTACATTTCCAAGATTTGAACGCTGTCCGTTAGAGTAGGAAAGCACAAGTTCGCCGTTTGAATTGATTTCTGCATTAGATACACTAATACCGTCCTTGCCGTTTGTACCGTTAGAACCGTCTTTGCCGTTTGCACCTACCACAATACCGAGGTTAGCAACTGCATTGTCAGAGAAAGTTAAAACTAATTCGCCCTTAGAGTTAATTTCTGACTTTACAATACTGATACCGTCAATACCATTAGCACCGTCTTTACCGTCAACACCGTTTGTACCGTCTTTTCCGTTCTTACCGTCAAGCCCGTTAGTGCCGTCTTTGCCGTTTGCACCGACAACCACACCAAGATTAGAACTCTGTCCGTTTGAATATGTTAAAACCAATTCACCGTCAGAATTTATTTCAGAATTTGTTATGCTGACGCCGTCAGCTCCGTTCATTCCGACAACCTTGTCAAGATTAACGGTTTTTCCGTCTGAAAAGTTAAGAACAAGCTGACCGTCAGAATTGATACTTGCATTAGAAATTCCTATACCGTCATTACCGTTTGCACCGTCTTTGCCGTTTTGACCGTTTATACCGTTCTTTCCGTTCGCACCATCTTTACCATTAGTTCCGTCAGTACCGTTTTTGCCGTCAATGCCATTCTTACCGTTTGCACCGTTGGTTCCGTTTTTACCGTTAATGCCGTTTGCACCGTTGACACCGTTTGAGCCATTTTTGCCGTCAGAACCGTTTTTACCGTCAGAGCCTACCGCTTTGCCGAGGTTTAAAACAGAATTGTCGGACAGGGTTATAAGTAATTCTCCGTTTGATGAGAAAGAAGCTGTCTTGATGCTTGCACCATCCTGTTTTGATGCAGTCTCAAGTGCAGATGCCCATTCTTTTTCAGTACCCGAATAGCCGTTATCCACCGCAATATCATAGGCAGATTTGCCTGAAAGAGAATCAAGCCATTCCTGCACAGTGCCTTCGTAGCCGTATTTCACAGCAAGCTCGTAAGCAGAAAGTCCGTTTTCAACTTTTTGATTTCCTTTATAAATAGTTACTCCAATCATACCGAGCAACAGTAACAAGATTAGACATACACATAAAATCTTGTAAAATTTACCGTCTTTTTTCTCTGATTTTTGAGTATTAACAGTATTTTGCTCCATAGTTCTACCCCCAATTAAAATACAATAATGTTTTTACTTCATTTTACGACGGTATTCTCGTTTTGTCAACTAGTATTTAGTATTTTTAACCATTATTGCGTATCTTCCATTAAAATAATTATAGGTGATTACTATGAAATTCAGCGAAAAATTACGCTTGCTTATAGATGAGTTTGACATTACACAAAAGCAATTTGCAAATGACCTTAATATTGCCCCGTCAACAATAGGTGGATATGTACAAGGTGTAAGCGAGCCTGATTTTGAAACCTTAAAAAGAATAGCCTTATATTTTAATGTGTCGGCAGACTATCTTTTGGGCATACAGGAAAACAAAACAAATAGTCTTGCGGAAGTAGAGTTACTTCGTGTATTCCGCTCAATGACAAATGAACAGCAACAATTGTTCATTGAACAAGGCAAAGTATTTACTAAAGCAAATAATAAACTAAAGGCAAGAAAAATGACAAAATCATCTTAATTGATTTTCGGAAGTAAATTGATAGTAACAGAAAAACAAAAACAGCGAAAGCAAAGAGAAAATCTCTGCTTTCGCTGTTTTAATATACAATAAATATATGGATAAAAGGCAACAAAAAAGCACCACATAATGTGGTGCTGAAAGTTCAAATGAACCACCGATTACTCGGTGTATATAAAAGGGTAAACACCCTGAAAACTGAATAAAGGAAAGAAGATTAAGAAGAAAGATTAGTTAAATTCATATTGGAATGACCAATCGGGTTAAAGTATATACTACACAGCTGACCAAAGAAATCTTGTGGTCAAGCCCTCGACCTATTAGTACTGCCAAGCTGAATGCCTCACGGCACTTACACACGCAGCCTATCAACCTCGTAGTCTTCAAGGGGTCTTACTCGTTATACGATGGGATATCTAATCTTGGAGTCGGCTTCACGCTTAGATGCTTTCAGCGTTTATCCGTTCCGTACATAGCTGCCCAGCCGTGCCATTGGCATGACAACTGGTGCACCAGAGGTACGTCCATCCCGGTCCTCTCGTACTAAGGACAGAGCTCCTCAAATATCCTGCGCCCACGACAGATAGGGACCGAACTGTCTCGCGACGTTCTGAACCCAGCTCGCGTACCACTTTAATCGGCGAACAGCCGAACCCTTGGGACCGAATACAGCCCCAGGATGTGATGAGCCGACATCGAGGTGCCAAACCTCCCCGTCGATGTGGACTCTTGGGGGAGATCAGCCTGTTATCCCCAGGGTAGCTTTTATCCGTTGAGCGACGGCATTTCCATTCACATACCGCCGGATCACTAACTCCAACTTTCGTTACTGCTCGGGCCGTCACCCTCGCAGTTAGGCTAGCTTTTGCGTTTACACTCAGAGGCACGGTTTCCGTCCGTGCTGAGCTAACCTTTGAGCGCCTCCGTTACCTTTTCGGAGGCGACCGCCCCAGTCAAACTGCCCACCTGACAATGTCCCCCGACCGGTTTCACGGCCGCAGGTTAGAATTCCAGAAACCTAAGGGCGGTATCCCAACATCGACTCCACACAAGCTGACGCTCATGTTTCCCAGTCTCCCGCCTATCCTGTACATAGATTTCCGAAACCCAATATCAGGCTACAGTAAAGCTCCATGGGGTCTTTCCGTCTTGCCGCAGGTAACCGGCATCTTCACCGGTACTACAATTTCGCCGGGTGGGTAGTTGAGACAGTGTCCAGATCGTTACACCATTCGTGCGGGTCGGAACTTACCCGACAAGGAATTTCGCTACCTTAGGACCGTTATAGTTACGGCCGCCGTTTACCGGGGCTTCAATTCAATGCTCTCACATCTCCTCTTAACCTTCCGGCACCGGGCAGGTGTCAGCCCCTATACTTCATCTTTCGATTTGGCAGAGACCTGTGTTTTTGCTAAACAGTCGCCTGGGCCTATTCTCTGCGGCTCTTTCGAGCACTCCTTATTCCGAAGTTACGGAGTCAATTTGCCGAGTTCCTTAACTACCCTTCTCCCGCTGGCCTTAGAATTCTCTTCCTGTCCACCTGTGTCGGTTTGCGGTACGGGCATCTGCTTCTATACGCAAAGCTTTTCTCGCCTTCAGCTAAGTGTGCTTCCCTACTCTAATTTCGGTCCCTTACGCCCGGGTCAACCAACGCCCGGGTCACACCCTTTTGAAGTGTCCCTTTGCTTAAATTACAGATGGTTACGGAATATCAACCGTATGTGCATCGGCTACGCCTTTCGGCCTGACCTTAGCTCCCGACTTACTTGGAGCGGACGAACCTTCCTCCAAAAACCTTAGACTTTCGGCCATTAAGATTCTCACTTAATTCTCGCTACTTATTCCGGCATTCTCACTTCTGTATAGTCCACCGCCGCTTTCGCTACGACTTCTCCCCATACAGAACGCTCTCCTACCATACATTAGATGTATCCCAAGCTTCGGTGTATAGTTTAGCCCCGTTAAATTTTCGGCGCAGAGTCACTCGACCAGTGAGCTATTACGCACTCTTTTAATGAGTGGCTGCTTCTAAGCCAACATCCTGGTTGTCTGTGCAATTCCACATCCTTTTCCACTTAACTATACTTGGGGACCTTAGCTGTGGGTCTGGGCTGTTTCCCTTTTGACAATGAAACTTATCTCCCACTGTCTGACTCCTGAAAAACGATTATCCGGCATTCTTAGTTTGATAAGGTTCAGTAACCTCTCGGCCCCTAGCCAATTCAGTGCTTTACCTCCGGTAATCTATTTCAAGGCTAGCCCTAAAGCTATTTCGGAGAGAACCAGCTATCTCCGGGTTCGATTGGAATTTCTCCGCTACCCACAGTTCATCCGCTACCATTTCAACGGGAGTCGGTTCGGTCCTCCATAAAGTTTTACCTTTACTTCAACCTGACCATGGGTAGGTCACCCGGTTTCGGGTCGAATACAACCGACTTCATACGCCCTTTTCAGACTTGCTCTCGCTGCGGCTTCACACCTTAAGTGCTTAACCTCGCCGGTTACATTCACTCGCCGGACCATTCTACAAAAGGTACCCGATCGCTCTTTGATGAGCTTTCGGTGCTTGTAAACACAAGGTTTCAGGTTCTTTTTCACTCCCCGTCAGGGGTACTTTTCACCTTTCCTTCACAGTACTTCTTCACTATCGGTCACCGAGTAGTATTTAGGCTTGGAGGATGGTCCCCCCATATTCCCACCGGGTTTCACGTGTCCGGCGGTACTCTGGATACAGATGGCTGTTCAGGCTTTTCGTGTACAGGACTCTCACCTTCTTCGGTTGGACTTCCCATTCCATTCCACTAAACCTTTACAATGCCGTATTCTGTCCGAACCCCGAAAGTATTACTACTCTCGGTTTGGCCTCTTCCGCGTTCGCTCGCCACTACTTACGGAATCTCAGTTGATTTCTCTTCCTCGCCCTACTTAGATGTTTCAGTTCAGGCGGTTCCCCTCATATACCTATGTATTCAGTATATGATGACAAGACTTTCCTCTTGCCGGATTGCTCCATTCGGAAATCTGCGGATCAAAGCCTACTTACGGCTCCCCGCAGCTTATCGCAGTTAGTCACGTCCTTCTTCGGCTCTCGGTGCCAAGGCATTCCCCTTGTGCTCTTTGTAGCTTGACCATTATGAGATATCTTTGGTTCTTCTTTTTCTTGTAATGTTAATTACTCTTTTCGCAGTTTAATAAGCCTTTAGTTTATTTATAACTAATCTTCTTATTACCCTTAAGCTTAATTGTAGTATTTTTTACCTATGGTTTACGCATTCAAATTATCATTTGAGTTTGTTTACCTGTATAACTAATACTTTTCTCGCTTTATCTGCTTCTTTATTCAGTTTTCAAGGTGCTTTTTAGAAGAGATTTTAGACTTGATGATGTCAAGCCTCGTTGTTCTTCGCTTCTCCTCAAATAACTCCCACTCGTCTAATATGTTTCAATCACTTACGTGATTTTCACATCTTAGTCCTCGCCGGTCGTTATTTTCGGGCTCCGAACCTCGGCTCTTCTATATGGTGGGCTTAAGTGGACTCGAACCACCGACCTCACGCTTATCAGGCGTGCGCTCTA
>OGQU01002416.1_pt1 | contig 11969 bp, 10 predicted proteins | sample 1553341 | NCBI WGS metagenome assembly OGQU01 (sample SAMEA2579920, study PRJEB22360) | human gut metagenome | biome: human gut; feature: human-associated habitat; material: faeces | place: Denmark | collected 2008/2010 | reverse complement strand
CGGAAAGCTCGGCGAGCATACCCGAGCTCAGGAAGATGACCATAGTCGAGCCGCTTTCCGCCATGGTGCGCATGCCCTCGCCCGCGGGCATGGGGGTGCGCCCGGAAAGCCGCGTGATCACGACCGACTGGCTGATTCCCGGCAGCGTGTATTCCTGGCGAAGCGCCGCCGCGGCACCGCAAAAGCTCGACACGCCGGGCACCACCTCGTAGTCCACGCCGCGCGCGTCGAGTGCGTCCATCTGCTCCTGGATGGCGCCGTACAGGCACGGGTCGCCCGTGTGCAGGCGCACCACTTCCTCGCCCCGCGCATCCGCCGCGCACATCACGTCGAGCACTTCCTCCAAGGTCATGTGCGCGCTGTCGTAGACGACGCAGGATTCCTTGCACTCGGCGAGCAGCTCGGGGTTCACAAGGCTCCCCGCCCAAACGACCACGTCGGCCGCGCGCAGAAGACGCGCCCCGCGAAGCGTGATAAGGTCGGCGGCGCCCGAACCTGCGCCAACGATATGAATCATCCGAGCCTTCCCTTCCCGTTTCTCATCGCAACCGTTTACGCCGCCATTCGCGCAGCAGGCAAAACACGGCGCCTGCGGCGACAATCGGCGCAAATACGCAGGCAGGAGGCGCAATGCCGCCCGCCCTGGCTTTGACACGTTCACAAGTGCCCACTATCATAGTAAAAGATTCGGCAACGAGCATATGACAATCGGATAAAAGGAAATGACCGGCGCGGCGCCCGCACAGCCCGCGCTGGCTTGCGGAGGGAACCAGGTGGGAATCCTGGGCAAGGGACATTACTGTATAGGACGCGCGGGCGAACCGCCTCACGCCCCAAGCCAGACTGCTTCGCCTTTTCCTCACGGCATCGCCGTGGCGTTAGCTCCTTGTGAACCCCGAGGGGTGCGCTTTTCTTTCGCTTGTGCCGACAAGCAACTGTCGCCGGGGGACCGGCAAACCGAGGAAAGGAAAAACCATGTCCGAACAGATGTCACGCCGCGGCTTCATGAGCGCCGCGGCAACCGGAGCCGTCGCGCTCGCCGGAGTCGCGCTCGCGGGCTGCTCCAACACCTCCGCGAGTTCCGAGAAATCGAGCGAAAAGGAGAAGGCCGTGAAGCCGGTCATCCTCGTCACGAGCTTCGGCACGAGCTACAACGACTCGCGCCACATCACCATCGGCGCCATCGAAGACGCTATCCGTGAGAAGTACTGGCAGGACTACGACATCCGCCGCGCCTTCACCGCGCAGATCATCATCGACAAGCTGAAGAAGCGCGACGGCATCACGATCGACAACATGACCGAGGCGCTCGACCGCTGCGTGGAAGACGGCGTGAAGGAAATCGTCGTGCAGCCGACGCATCTCATGGCTGGCCTGGAATACGCCGACGTGAAAGACGAGCTCGACAAGTACGCTGACAAGTTCGACAAGATCTCGCTCGGCGACCCGCTGCTCACCTCCGACGACGACTACAAGAAGGTGGCCGCAGCCATTAAGGAGAACATGGCGTCCTTCGACGACGGCAAGACGGCGCTGTGCCTCATGGGCCACGGCACCGAAGCCGATTCCAACGCCGACTATGCCAAGATGCAGGAAGTGTTTAAGAACGAGGGCTTGACGCAGTTCTTCGTCGGCACCGTCGAGGCTGAACCGACCTGCGAGGATGTTATCGCCGCCGCGAGCGCCGCAGGCTACAAGAAGGCCGTGCTCGCGCCGTTCATGGTGGTCGCGGGCGACCACGCGAACAACGACATGGCAGACGAGACCGACCCCGACAGCTGGGCTGCGAAGTTCGTGGCCGCCGGCTTCGAAGTGACGTGCCTGCTCCAGGGTCTGGGACAGAACGTCGCGGTCGACGACATCTACGTCGCGCACGTGGACGACGCCATCGCCAAGCTGTAAACTCGCCGCGCACGGGGGCGCCGGTCGCGTCCCCGTGCAACGGGCATGCGCCTTCCCCGACTGACGGCGCATGCCCGTTGCATTCGCATCCCGCCCGCCCACCGCACGGCGCGGGCGGTCGAAGCGATTGAAAGGAACCCCCTCCATGTTGAAGAAAACCCTCGCCTTCGCCCTGTCAGCGGCGCTTTTCGCGTTCTCGCTCGCCGGCTGCGGCGGAAATTCAATCGACAGCGCAAAGGCAAGCGATGCCGATTCCCAGGAAAAGACCGAACAGGCGGCCGATGCGCCCGAGGGCGCAAGCGCTGCCCCCATCACCGCCGACAAGGTGGCCGACGGCACCTATCCGATCACCGTAGATTCCAGCTCGAACATGTTCAGGATTGTGGACGCCCAGCTCATCGTGGAAAACGGCTCCATGCACTGCGTGATGACGCTTTCCGGCACGGGCTACGGCAAGCTCTTCATGGGCACGGGCGACGAGGCTGCCGCCGCGAGCGAGGCCGACTTCATCCCCTATGTGGAAAACGCGGAAGGCAAGTACACCTACGACGTGCCCGTTGAAGCGCTCGACGAGGACACCGCCTGCGCCGCGTGGAGTATTAGAAAAGAGCAGTGGTACGACCGCACGCTCGTGTTCGAATCCGCCGGCGTCGATCTGCGCGCCGACGCACTGAAGTAACGCCATGCGGTCGATTCTTCCCAAGGGGGAAAGCAGGAAGCGTCGCAGCATCGCGGTGCGCGCGATCGCCTGCGTTCTCGTCGCCCTGTTCGCGCTTCCCTTCGCGGGGTGCAGTGCGAGCCCGAACGCGACCGGTGGCACGGCAGGCTCTCAGGAATACACTGTGAGCGTCTCGCTCTCCGGCGGGTCAGGGCGCGCAAGCATCGCCTCACCCACCACAATTGTGAAGGATGGCGACACCTACACCGCGACCATCACCTGGTCGAGTTCGAACTACGACAAGATGACCGTCAACGGCGTGGACTACGCGCCCGTAAACGACGGCGGCAACTCCACGTTCGAGATACCCGTCACGCTCGACGAGGACATCGCCGTGTCGGCCGAGACCGTCGCCATGTCGACGCCGCACACCATCGACTACACGCTCCACTTCGACTCATCCACCATGAAGGAGAAATCGGGCGACGATGCAAGCGGCGGCTCCCCTGCGGGAACGGCTTCAAGCGCCGCGGCCGACTTCCACAACGCCGATTTGGGCTGCGGCTGGGAGCCGACGGGGGCGCTTCAGCTTGAATACGCCGAGCACTTCACTGTCGACGAGTACGAAGGCGGCCTGCGGCTTATCTGCATTTCGAACGGGGAGCGCTTCCTCGTGGTACCGCAAGATGCGAAGGTACCTGATGGGTTGAGCTCCGACATCGCGGTCATAAGGCGTCCCGCCAACAAGGTGTACCTCGTGTCGTCGGCGACGATGTGCCTGGTCGACGCGCTCGATGCGAACGACAACATCCTCATGTCGGGCACGAAGGCCGACGATTGCTCGGTCGCGGGCTTCAAAAGCGCACTCGAAAGTGGGGCGATCGCCTACGGCGGCAAGTACAGCGCGCCCGAATACGAGCGAATATCGGCCTCGGGCTGCACGCTCGCCATCGAGAACACCATGATCAACCACACGCCCGATGTGAAGGAAAAGCTGCAGAAGCTCGGGCTCGTCGTGCTCACCGAACAGTCGTCGAGCGAGCCCGAAGCACTCGGGCGCGTCGAGTGGATTAAGCTTTTCGGCGTCCTGTTCGACAAGGAAGACGAGGCCGCGCACCTGTTCAACGAGCAGAAGGCCCGCGTCGAGCAAACGTCGAGGCTCGCGTCGTCAGGTAAAACCGTGGCGTATTTCTACATTAACTCGAACGGGGCCGCCGTCACGCGGCGGGCGGGCGACTACGTGGCGCAGATGATCGAGCTTGCAGGCGGCAACTACGCGCTCGATGACGCGCAGACGGCGTCGACGTCAGGTTCGTCAGTAACGCTCGAAATGGAGCGCTTCTACGCGACGGCGAAGGATGCCGACATCATCGTCTACAACGGCACCATCGACGAATCGGTTGCCACCTTGAAAGACTTCGTAGGCAAAAACGCGCTATTGTCGCAGTTCAAAGCCGTGAAGAACGGCAACGTCTGGGTCACAAGCGCCGACATGTACCAGCAGATGACTTCTACCGCCGACATTATCGACGAGCTGCACGGGGCGTTCACCGGCGATGACGCGAGCGACTTCCATTATCTGAGGAAGCTTGGCTAGCGTCATGAGAAGCCGGCTTTCCATGACATACGACGAATCACGACGCGCCGCGCGGTGTCGCGTCGTGACGGCGCTGCTCGCTGTTGTCCTCATCGTGCTCGTCGGGGCCAACCTGTGCATCGGGAGCGTGCTCGTGCCCGCAGACCACATCCCCGGCATCCTTTCGGGCGGCGCGGCCAATTCCATGGAAAGCCAAGTCATCTGGGAGATTCGCCTGCCGCGCGTGCTTTCAGCCGTGCTTCTCGGCGGGGCACTTTCGCTCTCCGGGTTCCTGCTGCAGACGTTTTTCAACAACCCCATCGCCGACCCGTTCATCTTGGGCGTCTCCTCGGGCGCAAAGTTCGTCGTCGCGCTTACGATGATCGTGCTTCTGGGCGCGAACCAGGCCATGTCCTCGCCGGCCATGGTGGCCGCAGCGTTTCTGGGATCGCTTATCACCATCGGCTTCGTGCTCCTCATCGCACGGCGCATAAGTTCCATGGCCATGCTCATCGTGGCGGGCGTCATGGTGGGATACATCTGCTCGGCGGCGACGAACTTTCTCATCGCCTTCGCCGACGACCAGTCCATCGTGAACCTGCACAACTGGTCTTTGGGTAGCTTCTCGGGTTCGAGCTGGGACGACATCGCGGTCATCGTGGTCGTGGTGATCACCGTGAGCGCATGCGTATTCGCGATATCGAAGCCCCTTTCCGCCTTCCAGCTGGGAGAAGCCTACGCGAAAAGCGTCGGCGTGAACGTCGCACGCTTCCGCGTGGTGCTCGTCCTTCTAGCGAGCATGCTCTCCGCCTGCGTGACCGCGTTCGCTGGTCCGGTGTCGTTCGTAGGCATCGCGGTTCCGCATCTCGTGAAGTCGGCGCTGAAGTCGTCGAAGCCCATCCGCGTGATTCCTGCGTGCTTCTTGGGAGGCGCCATCTTCTGCGCGGGTTGCGATTTGATCGCGCGCACGCTGTTCTCTCCCGTCGAGCTTTCCATCAGCGCCGTCACTGCCATCTTCGGCGCGCCGGTGGTTATCGCGCTCATGCTGAAGAAGCGGGTGAGGTAGATGGGGGAATTCGTGCCGCGGCCCAAAACGCTCGGAGGGGACATTCCATGCTTAGACAGTCCTGAGCTCGCACGAACAGCACTTCATGTGCTGTTCGGCTCGTGCGGAACTGCGTGCGGAACGCCTCCTTCGAGCGGAGTCGAACCTCGAAACCCCGGTCGAAACGCAGGCTGACGGAGCGCCGCTTTTCCGCATAAGCGACCTGTCGGCGGGCTACGACAAGAAGGTCGTAGTCGAAGGCGTCGATCTGGAGGTTCGCGCGGGCGACGTCGTGGCGCTCATCGGGCCGAACGGCTCGGGCAAGTCGACCATCTTGAAAACCATCACACGCCATCTGGCACCGCTTGCCGGCGCGGTCGAGCTCGACGGGCGGGAGATTTCCCGATGGAAGACGGCGGAGTTCGCAAGGAACCTTGCCGTTATGCTGACAGATCGCCCCCGGACCGAGCTCCTCACCTGCCGCGATATCGTAGAGGCGGGAAGGCATCCCTACACCGGGCGAATGGGCACACTCTCGCCCGACGACCATAGTCGGGTCGACGAGGCCATGAAAACCGCACATGTGGAAGAGCTCGCCGAGCGCGACTTCATGCAGATAAGCGACGGGCAACGCCAGCGCGTCATGCTCGCACGCGCCATCGCGCAGGATCCGCGCGTGCTCGTGCTCGACGAGCCCACGTCGTATCTCGATATCCGCTACCAGATCGACCTGCTGCGAATACTTCGCCACCTTGCGAAATCGCGGAATGTGGCTATCATCATGTCCATCCACGAACTCGAGCTCGCGCAGAAAAGCGCCGACAAGGTGATTTGCGTGAAGGACGGCCGGGTCTTCCGCGCCGGCGCACCCGAGGACATATTCACGCGCGAGACGATTGGCGAGCTCTACGGCCTTAAACATGGCACCTTCAACGAGCGCTTCGGCAGCGTGGAAATTGGGCGCCCACACGGCGATGCGCACACGTTCGTCATCGCTGGCGCAGGTACGGGGTCGGCTGTGTTTCGCCAGCTCATCCGACAGGGCAAGGCGTTCTACGCGGGCGTTCTGCACGAAGGGGACATCGACTGTGAGCTCGCGCGCGACCTGGCGGCGGAATGCGTGGCCGAGCGCGCCTTCGAGCCTATCGGGGATAAAACCATAGCCCACGCCAAAGAGCTCCTCGTCCACTGTGCGCGCCTTATCGTGTGCCCCGCCGCCTTCGGCACCATAAACGCCCGCAACGCAGAGCTCGTCGAGTTCGCACGCTCACATGGTATCGAGGTCATGCGAGCGTGCGAAGGCGCATTGGAGGATTCCAAATTGGAGTGGGAAGGATAAACTGGACTTTCTTTTAAGGATCCTCAGGCTACAGTTCCTACGCCGACGAGGTCTACAAGGCGCCGGAGAACCTCGTGAACAGGTATTTCCACGCCGACGAGCCCAACTAGGCCTAATCCAAGCGAGATTCCAGACTCGACAGACCATTGAGAGTTAGGTCGTTGGCGACCTCAGAGACACGCTCGATAGGAACCGAGCCGTCAGACAGTGCCCACGTGCGATAGATACCGATAATACCCGACAGCAAAAACGCCAGATAATAGTCGAACATCTCGTCCTTGAGACCTTGGGGCAGCAGATCGCGCTCGGCAATCTCATGTTCGAGCGGCGCACGAAGACGAGCCATGAAATCATCGAGCGGAATATTCTCGATCAGCTGACGATTGAGCACTAAGTTGTTGCACAGTGCCTCGTTAACGGTTTTAAAGAAGGTCGCCGCCGCGCCAAGAGCGCGCTCGTTGGTGTCACCGTCCATAGAAGCAAGCGTTTTCTCGACCGAGTCGACAATCATCTCCACCACATCGACGGCAATGGCATCGAGCAGGCCGTCAACCGTACCAAAGTGTACGTAAAAGGTCTTGCGGTCGACATTGGCCTCGCGCGCGATGGCACTCACCGTAATGTCTGCCAGCGGCTTTTCCATGAGCAGGCGCTCGAAAGCCGAAAGGATGGCATTACGGCTGCGAACGATGCGACGATCAAGACGCGGTTTGCTGGTTGCCATGGGCGTGTCCCTTCGATATGCGAGCATTCATCAACAGATGAGAGATAATCTACGTAAGAGGATTATCCCCCCATACAGCACAAATATGCCCCGCATCATGAAGAACGCACGACTGCCCTACTGCGACTTAGGGTGCTTCTTCTTATTGAGTGCCGACGGAGATACGCGAATACCGTCTCCTGTCTGACGCACATAGGCCTTATGAGCCGGCTTTGCGGTCCCAGAAGCCTTCTGAGCGTGCTTCTTGGGATCAACGGTTACAGCATTCGTGGGGTGCGGCTTAGTGGGCGCAGAGGGCGTCTGAGGCGTGCGGCCGAGCTTGCGCATCACGCGATCCCAGCGCGCATGGATGCTCTCGTTGTGGGCGCTCTTAAGTCCCAGCAGGGGCGCAGCCAAAATGGTAGGCGCAATAAACGTAATGAGACGCCACAGCAGATAGCCGGCGGTCGAAGCCGAACCGAAGAAATGACCCAAGAACAATGCAAAGCCGCCCTCAGCGCCACCAGTTCCACCGGGCAAGGGAACCGCAGAGCTTAACAGCTGGACAAAGGCGCTCGCGGCCATGACCGAGAAAAAGTCGACCTCGTGGTGGCCAAAGGCAAGCATCAGGAAATACGGAACCAGATAGAAAAACGCGAGCTGCAGCATGGTGATAAACACGGTGAGCAGCATGGAAGAAAAATGTCCGGCCGAAAGCTTGAACTTCTCGGAGAAGGAGTAGATCTCGCCATCGACAAACGTGCGCCAACTCTCGATCTTAGTGGCCGAGACACCAATGCGCTCAAGCCAATTGATGATGCAATGGGCGACGCGCGTGACGGTCTTAGGCATGAGCGCGACGGCGAAGATGCCCAGCAAGATGCAGCAGTGCCCACCAAAGCTAAAGACGCACAGCAACGTCATGTCGCCATAGCGCTCGGCAAAAAAGGGCATGCGAGCAAGCAGTAGGATAGCGCCCCAGGCAACGAGGCCAAACTGGTACACGATAAAGCGCGTGAACTGCGTGGCGCCAGCCTCGCCCACGTTTTGGCCGGCCTTGGTCAGGCGATAGATCTGAGCCGGGGTGGAGCCCATCATCATGGGCGTCAGGTTGCCAAAGAAGATGCCACTCGCCTCGACCGAGATCAGGTCGCGGATGCCGACGGGCGAATTGGGATCGAGCCAGACGGCGATCGCATAGGCCACAATGCCAAAGAACAGGTACATGAACATGCAAAGACACGCGACAACGAGCCAAGACGCCTGGACGCTCGACATAGCGGCCCAGAACTGCCCCATCTGCCCGGTTACCACCAGATAGACGATATAACCCACCAGTACGGCGCCGATAAAGATGGCGCCGCGGCGTGCGCTCTTATTGTCATCTCCGCCCGAGGCCTCAACCTCGACCTGGGGCTTAGACGTATGCTGAGAGGACTCCGTCATGAGACTCCTTCTAACAGTCAAAATATCTTGGATATTGTACCCGCAAGGACCATAAGCAGAACGCAAAGCTCTGGTTCAAACGGGAATTGCAGACGGTTGTTTGAAAATAAAAACCCGGCCTTCCATGGGAAGACCGGGTATCAGATGCGTGGTAGCCCGTACCAGATTCGAACTGGTGATCTCCGCCTTGAGAGGGCGGCGTCCTAAACCGCTAGACGAACGGGCCATATGTAGCAAATGCAATGGCTGGGATGGAGGGAGTCGAACCCCCATTGACGGAACCAGAATCCGCTGTCCTGCCATTAGACGACATCCCAATGACTGCATCGCTGCGCTCGGCTGTGCCTTTGCGCAAGAAAGAAATATACGGGAAGTCTCGCCGTGACGCAAGCCCCAATTTTGACTTTTTTTGAAATTCAGTCAAATTGGCCTAATTTAGTCCAACCCGTGAAGGACCTGTGAAGCCAACCGCTGTACACGAAGGGCAAAACGCCGTGAGCGGTAGCCGTCAACCGTTGGCAGATTCTACCGTGAAAACGATAGCACCAGGCAACACAATCGAAGTATCAATGATCGCGTAGATATCGAGGCGCCATGGACGAAGAGCTTGATTACCTATGGGAGACCCTGGGCCTCGAGATCACTGCCGACCTTTGGCCCGAACGGGACAAAATTCACCCCACGTTACGCCCCGCCATTACTGTGGTGCAGGCAAAATACCGCCGTGCATCCTTTTTAATCATGCGGATGTCATGACACGCGGGACTCCCCGACCTTAAGCGAATCCAGGCAAGCCTCGTCGAGCTGTCCGGCATGCCGACCGTCATATCCGAGGCGCACCTGGAGCAGCGCCAGCGCGAGCGACTGCAACAGCAGCGGATTCCCTTTATCTGCCCCGGCATTCAGGCATATCTGCCCTTTATGGACGAAGAGTACTGGAGCGGCAAGCCCAACAAGCACGTAAAGGTCTACGATCCGCACGAATGGGCACAGCTGGCGGACTGACTGGGGCAGGCCCGCCGGCGGAAAGTGCGTCCCAGATTTCAAGCTCAAACTGGTCCCTACTTTCCCGTCGAGCCCTCAACCGGAAACCGTGTCCCGCAATCGAAGCTCAGAATGGGACGTGCTTTCCGCAACCGGCCACTTTGGGAAAGTGCATCCCATTCTGGAAGCGAATTCCGGGTCGCACTTTCCGCAGCCGCTACAGCAACGCCTCGGCCCAAGCCGATTCCCTAAAGCCGGGAATCGCAAAGTCGTCGCCCACCAGCAGCGGACGCTTGACCAGCATGCCGTCGGTCGCCAGCAGCTCGTAGCACTCCCGATCCGTCATGCCCGCATCCAGACGCGCCTTCAGGCCCAGCTCTCGATATTTCATGCCCGACGAATTAAAGAAGCGCCGCACCGGCAGCCCCGAACGAGCAATCCAGGTCGCAAGCTCATCGGCCGTGGGGTTGTCCAAAACGATATCGCGGTCGATATACTCTACCCCATGTTCGTCCAGCCATGCCTTGGCCTTCTTACAGGTCGAGCACTTGGGATATTCGACAAACAGTACGGTCATGGGAATCCTCCGAATATAGATCGGCCAACGCAGGCACACGCCACACGAGGCGCCTTCGTATGATGGGCCAATTGTAGCCCGCGGGTCACACGTTAAACGAACCGTACCCCGAATCCGTGCTTGATAAACGGCAGCAGTTCCATTGCTTCGGGCGTGATATGGCCCGCAACGTTCATGCGCTCGTCACCGGGAAGATCAACCCGCGCAATCTCAAGCTCGCCTTCGTAGCGCCCATATCCGCTATTGCTCACAGCGATCGACCCCGCCTTCCGCGGCAGGCCGGCTCCGGCATCCGTCGGCACGGAATCCGGCTTAAACTTCGTACGTGACTCCTGAGACCTAAAGATGAGGACGCTCGAGTCGGGCCGGTCGTGATGAATCTGCCCGCGCACATAGGCATAACCGGGCTCAAGCTCGCATTGCAGGTCCACGTATCCGGCGGAAACTTGAGCAAACTGCGCCCAGCCCGCATCGGAAAGATCGGGGTCGCCGACCAACACAATGCCGCAATCGGCGCCATGTGCAAGCTCAAGCATATTGAGAGCAACCTTTGACGCGCGACCGCGCTGCGCCTCGACCGTCGGCAGTCCCTCGAATACCGGCCCGCGAACGTTAGCATCACCCGGCACAAAAGCCATGATTTCGAATCCAAGCGCCGCAAGACGAAGATTCACCCGAGCAATGTCCTCCAGAGCTAAACCGGTATAAGGCTTGGGGTAAAAATTGTGGCAGGCGGCAAAACGAGTCACATCGGCACCGGCCTCACGCCACGATGCGATTTCATCAGAACTCACTGTCGATGCATTGACCACAATGCGAAATACACCGGACAGCTCCGCGACCCGCTGGGCGCTAAAGCCATAGTCCAAACGAAGGTATTCCAACCCCAGATCGCGCAGGTCCTCGATGCGCTCAAGCCCGAGCAAATCGCACGTGCGAGGCCCCACATCGGCAATGAGCGCAATGCCGCGGGCGGAAAGCAGCGACAGCACATGACGGACCTTATCGGCATACGCCGCTCCCCCATCCTCGGGAATATGCAGCGAGGTGAACGCATAGCGCGCACCCGCCGCGGCACCACGCTCAATCGTCCGCTCAATATCCTGCAGAGGGCTGGAAAGATAAATCGAAATACCCGTTTTCACGCTTCAACGCTCCTTTAAAAAAGGCCGGCGGAGCAGCTAGCCCCGCCGGCACAACCATAACATCAAGAAATCTGCCGCGCGCCGCGAACCCTGGGCAACACAGCTCGCGATATCAAACTACTCGCCAAAGAACTCGTTGATCTTCTGCTCGTCGACGCCAAAGAGCCACGTCAGGACAAAGCCGGCGGCATAGGCAAGCAGCATAGCGGCAACGTAGCCGAGCTGCTGGCCAGGAACGACGATCAGCAGACCAAACAAACCGGAAACGCCTTGGGAAACCGTGCCGATGTGAAGCAGCGCCGCGAGCGCGCCGCCAAATCCGGCACCCAGGCAGGCCGTCACAAACGGACGAACGAGCGGCAGCGTAACAGCATACATCAGAGGCTCGCCCACACCCAGGATTCCAACGGGAATGGACTCTGCGACGTACTTCTTGAGCTTGGCATTCTTGGTCTTAAAGTACAGCGCCAAACCGGCACCGACCTGGCCGCCGCCAGCCATCATAAGGATGGGAAGCAGGTAATTGATACCCTTGGTAGCGCCGTCGGGATCGTTGAGCATAGCGTGGATCGGCGTGAGCGCCTGATGCAGGCC
>OGQU01002408.1_pt1 | contig 12009 bp, 23 predicted proteins | sample 1553341 | NCBI WGS metagenome assembly OGQU01 (sample SAMEA2579920, study PRJEB22360) | human gut metagenome | biome: human gut; feature: human-associated habitat; material: faeces | place: Denmark | collected 2008/2010 | reverse complement strand
AGCTCCCAGGTAAGAGAGATGTGGGGCAGCTCCCAGGTAGGAAAGATGTATAACAGCTCTCAGGTAGGAGAGATGCGAGACGGCTCCCAGGTAGGAGAAATGTATGACAGATCCCAGGTAGGAGAGATGTATAACGGCTCTACCGCAAGGGATTTTAAAGGCTACCCCCGAATCAAGCTGCTTGTGCCGGATGGAGGAAGCTGCCGGTTTGAATTAACCGCCCATAAAAATGAACAGACAGGGGGAGCCAGACAATGATACAGATTATCCCCACAGCAAAGGAACCAACCTACGAAGAGCTTAAGGAAACCTGTGCCTGGCTTAAGGGGAGGCTTAAGGAGGCCAGAAGAGACTGCCGGGAGGCCCTGAAATGGAGAACGGCCCTGCTGCTTACCTCAGCGGTCAGCACAACGCTTCTGGCATTGACCTGGGGCGGATATATCAACCTATGAAGGAGGCGCGGGATGAGCAGGCGAAGGAACGGGACGAACCGGGCGGCGGCAGCCCTGGGGCTTAATGTATACGGATGGGGAAACGGAAAGGCAAGAAAAAGGCCGAGGGAGGAACAAACTCCAATCGGCCAGATAAATAAAACATCACCCCCTTATTATAAGGGAGAATCGGAGGAAAGGCAAGCATGAGGGTATCAAAAATTAAGATTAAGAACCTTTTTGGGATAAAAGAGTATGAGTCCAACGGAAAGAGCGTGGAACTGGATGGAAGGAATGGGGCTGGAAAGACATCTGTAATAGATGCCATCCGATATGGCCTGACGAACAGGTCTGACCGGGATTACATAGTGCGGAACGGGGAAAACGAAGGGGAAATCCTCATCGAGACGGATGACGGGATAAGGATTAACCGCAAGGCAAGAACCACGCAGGCAGATTATAAAAGTGTCAAGAAGGACGGCCATGAGGTAGGCAGCCCGGAGACATTCCTGAGGGATATCTTCACACCACTACAGCTTTCTCCAGTTGAATTCATGGAGATGGATAGGAAGCAACAGAACGCCATTATTCTGGACATGATTGAGTATCCATGGGATATGAACAAGATACGGGAATGGTTTGGTGAGATACCCGATTGGGTTTCCTATGACCAGAACATACTTCAGGTACTCAACGACATCCAGGCTGAAAATGGATGGTACTTCCAGCACCGACAGGATATTAACCGGGACATAAGGAATAAGAGGGCATTCATCGAGGATATCGCTGACACGATTCCGGCAGGATATGATGCAGACCGTTGGGAACGTGAGAATGTCGGGGAGCTTTACCGGGAGATTGAAAAAATCCGTAAGAATAATGAGACCATAGACAAGGCGAAACGGATGCTTGAGAACAGGAGTAACAAACTGAGGGCTTATGAGGCTGACAGGGAAATTGAGATATCGGCCATCGAGAAGGAGTTTGCTCGGCGAGAGACTGGGCTCAAGGAGCAAATTGCATCACTGGAAGAACAGATACGTTCCTGTAAGAAGGAGCTGTCCGGCCTTGGAGAAAAGAAGCAGGACAAGATTAATGTGGTTGAGCAGACCTATAAAGCCAATGTATCTAAATACGATGCGGAACTGTCACAGTATGAGGAATATGCATCCATAGAGCCAAGAAGCACAGCGGAGTTATTGGAAAAGGCTGAGCATGCTGAGGATATGAAAGGGCATCTGAATGAATACCGCAGGATGGAATCACTCCAGCATGATGTGGAAAAGCTTGCAGCAGAAGCCAGGACACTTACAGAAAGAATTGAGAGGGCAAGAACCCTTCCTGGGGAAATCCTCCAGGAGGCCAGGATACCAATTGAGGGATTGACTGTGAAGGACGGCATACCTTTAATCCATGGACTCCCCATCAGTAACTTGTCTGATGGTGAGAAGTTGGATTTATGTATTGACGTGGCAATCCAGAAACCAAATGGGCTGCAGATCATCCTGATTGACGGAGTAGAGAAACTTTCAACGGATATGCGTAACGAGTTGTATAGAAAGTGCAAGAATAAAGGATTGCAGTTTATTGCTACCCGTACAACGGATGATCCGGATTTAACGGTAGTGGAATTGTAGGAGGTATTTATGGACGAATTGACATTAAGCCAGCAGGCAGCGTCATTGTCTGCGGACGTATTTTCAAATTCTGATAGTTTCCAGAAGCTTTTCAATATAGGAAAAATGTTTGCGGAATCCACACTGGTGCCGCAGGCATATCAGGGAAAGCCCATGGACTGCACGATAGCTGTTGATATGGCTAACCGAATGGGAGTAAGCCCGATGATGGTCATGCAGAATCTGTATGTTGTTAAAGGAAAACCATCCTGGAGTGGACAGGCATGTATGTCAATGATTAAAGCGAGCCCAGAATTCCGGGATGTCCATCACATATACTTCGGTGATAAGGGGACTGACGGGAGAGGATGCTATGTGACTGCCACACGGGTTAAGGACAATGAACGGGTAGACGGGCCAGAAGTGACAATTAAGATGGCAAAAGAAGAGGGATGGTACAGTAAGAAAGATAAGTATGGGAATGAAACCTCAAAGTGGCAGACGATGCCTGAAAATATGTTAGCATACCGTGCCGCTGCGTTTTTTGCCAGGATACATATACCCAATGCGCTGATGGGATGCCATGTGGAGGGGGAGGTTTATGACGCTGCGAAAGAAGAGGTTCCATCAATATCAGACCCATTCTTTCCACCAGAAGGAGAGGAGCGTTTCAAATGAGATTGACAGCAGAGAATTATTATAGCCAGGAGGCTAACCGAACCTATATGTCAGTCAGCCAGTATAAGGATTTCTGCGGCAGCATGGGTAAGATTCCATGTGAAGCCCAGGCACTGGCAAAGCTGCGCGGGGAGTGGGAGATGGATAAGACCACAGCGCTTTTAGTCGGCTCATATGTGGATGCGCATTTTGAAGGGAGGCTTCACCTTTTCAAGGCCCAGAACCCGGAGATATTCACGAAACAGGGGGCGTTGAAAGCTGAATACCGGCAGGCCGAAGAAATCATAAACCGGATCGAGCGGGATGAATATTTCATGAAGTACATGGGAGGCCAGAAACAGGTCATCATGACTGGGGAGATAGGAGGGGTGCCATGGAAGGTTAAGCTTGACAGCTTCATCCCGGATGTGTGCATCGTTGACCTGAAAGTCATGAAGTCCATCCGTGACACGTTCTGGGTGCGCGATTCAGGATATATGGATTTTGTACAGTATTGGGGATATGACATTCAGGGCGCTGTTTATCAGGAGATTGTGAGGCAGAACACCGGTAAGACGCTTCCGTTCTTTCTTGCGGCGGCAAGCAAGGAGAAGGAGCCTGACATAGAGATTATAGGGATTGATGACGCCCACCTTCAGGAAAAGCTGATTGAGATACAGGGCAATGTATCCAAAATCCTGGCTTTGAAGGAGGGGGAGTTTGAGCCGTTACGATGCGAGCGGTGCGATTATTGTAAGCATACGAAGGTACTCACCCATCCCATCCATTATTCTGAGCTCATGACGGAGGTGTAGGATGGCTGGGATCATAACGGAGTACAACGGGTACTGCATCTTCTGTGGAAAGCCCACGGACATAGAGCACCATCTGATATTTGGGAATGGGCGCAGGGAACTGGCGGATGAAGATGGATTAAAGGTTCCTTGCTGTCCGGAGTGCCATACCTTTGGACGTAACACAGAAAAAATACACGGCAACCCCAAGGCAGAGAAGATGTCAAAGATGATGGGACAGCTTGCCTATGAGGCTTACATAGGAACCCGTGAAGATTTTCGGAGAAGATATGGGGAGAGCTATCTATGAAATTTGTTATTTCAGGAACGTATTATAAAGACCGGACATTTCCGGGCTTGAATGAATACATAGCGGAGCTTGGGAGGAACCCACATGCAGGCGGCCGCCTGAAACGTGATTACATGATGATTGCCAGCAATGCCATCCGGAGAGATTTGAAGCGGTATAAGGTCAATGGGCCAGTTATCCTCCATTACCGTTTCTGTGAACCGGACAAAGGGCGTAAGAGAGATGTGATGAATGTGTTTTCTTTTGCTGACAAGGTAATTGAGGACGCTCTGGTAAAATGTGGAGTTTTGAGTGATGATGACCCATCCCATATGAAAAACACGACTCATGTGTTTGAATACACATCCGGGGTGCCTTTCATTGAAGTGACGATAGAGGAACTTTAAGGGGGAACTATATATGGACGGACACATCAAACTGTTTCGTAAGTTTCTGGATTGGGAATGGTATCAGGACATCAACACGAAGGTACTGTTCATCCATATGCTTCTGAAAGCCAACTGGAAGGATGGAAAGTTCATGGGTACAACTGTGCCGCGTGGTTCCTTTGTATCGTCCATCAAGAGCCTTGCATACGAAACAGGGCTTACGGAAAGGGAGATTAGAACCGGAATTTCCCATCTAAAAACGACAGGCGAAGTGACAAGCAAGGCGACAAACAAATATAGCGTATTTACAATCAAAAACTATGATTTGTACCAGCCGGATGACAGGCAAGATGGCACTCAGGCGACAGGCGAGCGACATTCTAACGACAAACGAACGACAACAATAGAAGAAAGAAATAAAGAAAAAAAGAAAGAAGATAATATATATAGTGCATCCGGTGACAGGAAACAGCAGGCATCTGCCTTGTTTGAAGCCTTGTGGAAGCTGTACCCATACAAGAGGGGGAAGGGGAAGGTATCCGATACCCAGAAGCAGAAGCTCCTTAAAGTGGGTGAGGATGAGCTTAAGAGGTCTATTGAAAGATACAAGGATGAGCTTAAGAGGGATGCGTCCTGGAGAAAACCGCAGAACGGAAGCACGTTCTTCAACAGCGGATATGTGGATTATCTGGATGCAAATTATGCAGGAGGTGAAAGCAGTGGATCCATTACAGGAGATGGTCAGCAGAATACAGAGGGAACGCAGGCATATAGCGATGACTACCTCGAAGGAGCCGGGGAAGGATTTACCGGATTCTGATGTCTGCCCCATATGCCACGGTACAGGGTGGGTATACTGGCGGGATGAGGAAGGCCGGGAAAATGGATATAGATGCGATTGCGGTCTGGTGGAACGCCAGATAGCGGACAGAAAGCTTGAATTTGCCAACATACCGGAGGCATTTAAAAACCTGGATATCCGTTCCTTCGACCTTGGGGTATATCGGAAGGATGAAAGCCGGAAGGTAATCAGGAATACCGGAGCAGCCATTAAATACTATCTGGACAACCTAGACGGGATGCGTAAGGATGGGATGGGGCTGTACTTGTATTCCGGGACTAAAGGGTCTGGAAAGACACGGATGGCCGCAAGCATAGCAAATGAGATGGTCAGTACATACAGGATGCAGGTTAAGTTTTCCGGTTCTGTGAAGATTATCAACGAGATTAAGGCCATATGGGATGATAAGGAAAGAAGCGAGAGCAACCTGCTAAGGGCGTTATCCACAGTCCAGGTGCTGGTGATAGATGATTTCGGAACGGAGCTTCCAAAGGACTGGATTGGAGAACGGTTTTACAGCATCATCAATGGACGTTGCCAGGACAATCTGATAACGATATACACCAGCAATCTAAGCTTGCAGAACTTGAAATATGATGACAGGATAACCAGTAGAATTAAGGAGCGTACCTTCCAGCTACCATTCCCAGAGGAATCAGTTCGAGAGATAATTGCAGAGAAAAACAGGCAGACCCTGATAGCAGGGATAAAAGGAGGAAACAAAGAAGCGTGAAAACGGAACTGTATAACGACCACTTCCAGAATTACAAGCGGTACGGCATTCCGAAAGCGCAGCTGGTGGTAGCTGATATTCCCTATAATTTGGGAGTAAACGCATATGCGTCCAACCCAGAATGGTATATAGGTGGTGACAACAAGAATGGAGAGAGCAAAAAAGCTGGAAAGACATTTTTTAACACGGATTTGAATTTTAACATCGCAGAGTATTTCCATTTTTGTAATCGTTTACTAAAAAAGGAACCGAAGGAGGCAGGAAAAGCGCCGTGTATGATTATATTTTGCTCATTCCAGCAGATTCAGACCGTGATTGATTATGCTAAGCGGTATGGATTTAGCAATTACATCCCTTTGGTATTTATTAAAAACTACTCAGCCCAGGTGCTGAAGGCAAATATGAAGATTGTCGGAGCCACAGAGTATGGATTGGTATTATACCGGGACAAGCTGCCAAAGTTCAATAACGGAGGGCGCATGATATACAACTGGTTCCAGGTAAGCAAGGACAGCCAGTATCCCAGGATACACCCTACGCAGAAAAGTGTAACGCTGTTAAAGCATTTGGTGGAAATCTTTACGGATGAGGGGGATGTGGTAATCGATCCATGCGCCGGAAGCGGGGCGACCCTGCGCGCCTGCAAGGAGCTGAAGCGTAACAGCTATGGGTTTGAGATATCAAAGGAGTTTTACAAACGAGCCGTGGAAGAAATGCTGCCGGATTTGAGTTTCGCCGCGGATAAGCAGACCGGCCAGATCAACCTGCTGTCGTTCCCGGAGATAATCCCTGAGGGGATGGGATTGTATAAGAAAATGGAAGATACGAAAAGGATAGGAAACAATGGGATCTGAGGGAATTGACCGTAACGGATGTGAGGGTCAGATGGAGATAGAAAACATTGTTCCTGTACGGAAACTAACCCACTTGTCCTTATTTAGCGGAATAGGTGGCCTGGATTTGGCTGCTGAGTGGGCCGGATTTAAGACGGTGGGGCAGTGCGAGTTTGCGGACTACCCTGCCAAGGTATTGGAGAAGCATTGGCCGGATGTGCCACGCTGGAGGGATATACGAACACTAACGGGAGGAAGTTTTTGTGAGCGGACAGGATTACATACAGTTGACGTTATTTCAGGAGGATTCCCCTGCCAGCCATTCTCTGTTGCCGGGAAGCAGCGAGGCGAGGAAGATGACCGTTACCTCTGGCCAGAAATGGTTAGGGTTATCGCGGAACTCAGGCCGGCTTGGGTTGTTGGAGAAAATGTTGCTGGAATCATCAATATGGCACTCGACAAGGTGCTATCTGACCTGGAGAGCCAAGGATACGCCACACGGACATTTCTTATACCAGCTGCAGGTGTCAATGCCCCGCACCAGCGATACAGGACAGCGATTGTGGCCTGCTCCAAAGGCTGCTATTCGGGGGGATTGCCCGTCAGAAAGGAAACGAAGAAGTCCGGATTTGTCAGCGGCAGTGAAGATGTATCCGACTCCTACGGCACAGGATGCAAGGAACTCTACTTTCCCGGAATCACAGATAAAGAGAGATTCACTGGTGGGGGAACTGATGAGGGAGTGGTATGCAACACCGCAGGCCAGGGACTATCGAACAGGCCAAGCGAAAAGGTGGAAGAGCTCAGAGAGGAGCAGGAACCTGAACGACCAAATTTCCGCAGAGGAGAACCAGATGGAAGCCGGCAATGGGCAGTTGAACCCAACGTGGGTAGAGTGGCTCATGGGATTCCCAACCGGGTGGACAGAATTAAGTGCCTCGGAAACGCAGTAGTGCCGCAGCAGTTTTACCCGGTGTTTAAGGCGGTTGCGGAGATTGAACGGGGATAAGGAGGATTAAGGATGGACGATAGGAATCAGGGTTATGAGTGCCCGAAATGTGGAAATGAAGAAATAGAACAGGGGCAGAAGTATTGCCAGATATGCGGGAAGCCGCTTGAGTGGAAAGAGGCGGATGATTTATCAATGCTTTTACAAGGCTAATGAATTGAATTTGAGGCAGCAAATGGAAAAAATAAGTGATTATGAAATGTCTATTAGAAAAACGAAGAAATCGGAGAAGTGCAGTGTGTGCGGATACCGGAGGAAGGAAACATATATCATCTACAGACATGAAGATAGCTATTACCTATGCCGGGAATGCGTAAGCTACTTTTTGGCAATCGCTGCATTAATGCAGTAATTTAACATTTCCGGGAGAACCGGAGGAAAGGGAAACTAATCTGATATTTTCAGGCAACTACAGGCTGGATGATGATATTAATCAGTATTAACATTTGATGAGGGAGGTACATGTTGTGTATAGCTCAACAATTGACCGCTGCAAAATTGCTACTGAAGCAGCGACTCAATTTAGTGTCCGAGACAAAAGCACGGGGATAGTTTACAAGTATGGAGACAATGCTTTTATGGATATGTGTATCGCTAATTGTGTGTACGTGGATCGTAATTCGGATATCGTTGAGGATCCGGATGATTATTTCGGTTTTAACAGAAGTAACTGGGAATTGATTATTAGCTAAATTAAACTTGACGGAGGAACCGGAATGAAACTTAGCATATTTGATGTCTGGGTTATAGAAATTGATTGGAGAGCCATAGCGGCATTATCCCTAGCAGGGACAATAGTTAGCATTGCACATTTGATTCTCTAATTAAGGTTTGGAGGAAAATATGGAACCGAAAGAGGCAATAGATATTATAAAACGTATGTTTAAGGGAGTGCCTACGGAAGAACAACTTGCTGCACTCGATATGGCGTATGATGCTCTTGAAAAGCAGCAACCTGTATCGCGGGTAATTATCGAAGGAAAATATTTTTGCCCGAAATGTAAGAATTTGATGAAATATCCGGGATACTGTGGCTGCGGACAAAGGGTTTATTAATCTGTAATTCAAGGAAATTAAGATTTGTGGCATTGGTGAAAACAGCAGCAATATAGGCTATATGCAAGTAGTCATGTAAGTCCACAATACTAAGATTTAAAAGAGGGAAGGAGCAAAAATGAAAGAACCAGGTATAGGTGATTTTGCAGAGTGTATAGATGGTCATTCGGGAATTGTCACTGCGGTTAAGGATAGTCCGTATGGGCGCATGATATTTGTGATTGAGGCAGATGGGAGGGTGTACCATTTCCCTCTCTATATGCTGGGAAATTAAGCTTTAAAGGAGAGCCATGGAAAAATTACCAGACAAAATAAAGCGCATTGATGTAATGCGGATCAAATATGGGAAAAGAAAATTGTGCGAATGTCGGAATCCTCATTATGAAATTGACTATAGAAATAGGCTTGTAACATGTGAGGACTGCGGAGCGGTAATTGAGCCATTTGAAGCCTTATACGAAATCGCAAAACACTATAAGCGATTGGAAGATCAAGTGCAATCTTTACTGGAACAACGGAAAGAGATTGCAAATTATAAGCCTCACTTGGTTGTCATCAAGAACCTTGAAAAAATGTACCGTGATAATAATTATAGCATGGTTCCAGTTTGCCCCAAATGTGGGGAGGCATTTGACTTAAAAGAATTGGTTTCATGGAGAAATCGAAAGTTTCTTAAACCAGAAAATTAAGATTTGACGGAGATGGATTATGAAAACAGATTTTCACATTGATGTAAAGCCAGTATCCATATCTTTAGAATGTCCACATTGTGATACAGATATTGTATTGAATTGGGAGGATATTCATGTTCCGGATTACTGGGGTGATGATTGGGGAACTGTGGAATGTCCGGTATGTGGAGAAGATGTTGAATTGGGCGATTATGAGTATGATTAGGATTTCCGGGAGAATCGGAGGAAGGAGATCGTTATGGAGCGATTAACAAAAACATATGAAGATGGAACCCATGCGGCCGCAGACGATTTGCTTTGCGGTGAAAATAGTTGGGAATACAAGAATCTATTGCTTGAACGACTGGGGGCATATGAGGATGCCGGATTAAATCCTGAAGACGTGGCAACTGCTAAAGCATTGGCGATTCAGTATCTTAAACAAACAATAGCGGAAAATGATGCGTATAAGCAGTTGGGACGAGAAGAGGGAATCGATGTAACCTGTATTTGTGAAGCCAATAAAGTTTTAGAGAGTGTGCTTTTGAAACTTGTTGCTGGTGTTATCGTGTAAACTGAACTATTGAAAAGGAAGATGTCTTATGAAACGGATTGATGCGGACGCTTTTAGCCAGCAGGTGGCAGAAAATTACCCTGTTAAAAAAGCTAAGGCCATAAGAAAGCGCATTCGGACGGAACCGGCCTATAGGTACACCAGCTTGTGCCCGGATTTAGCATTGAGGGAAGCGCCAAAGGGGGTGGGAAGATACTATGACCCGTGCAGAGAGACGCCGCCTGGAGAGGAGGAGCGTAAAAAAGCCTACATACAATCTGTCAGGGGAGCAGCTTAAGGGGATGAAGCAGGAAGCCGCACGCGAGGCGGCAGAGACAGCTTTCCTTTTGATGCTGGGGATACCGGTATTAATGTTTAAGGATCATTTCGGGCAGCTGATGCGCCGGGAGGTGAAAGGGAAGAGCCGTGAGCAGCGGTTTGTGGATTACTGCCTGGAGTTTTACCGTCAGTTTGATAAGGGACTGTATACGCTGGAGGATATCCGGGCAGTGCTGAAGGATGAGTGTGATATCGAGATTGATATGAGGTAATGGGAGGTGAGGCCGGTGGGGAAAATAAGACCCCTGAATCATAGCAAGTACGGAATCGGAAAGAACCGTTTTAAGGAGCTGTATTATTGGTGTCTTCAGTATGATGAGTGGAAGGATGAGCTTAAATACAAGACAGATACGGTTAAATCCATAGAAACCACAGACATGCCTGTGGCACATAATGGGGGTGATGCCACACAACAGCTGGCAATCAGGCGGGTACAGTTAGCTAAGAACTGTGAATTGATTGAGCGGACAGTATTAGATGCAGACCAGGATCTTTATCAGTACCTGCTTAAAGCTGTGACGAGCGAGGATGTTACATATCGGTATTTAAAGATGATTATGCGTATTCCATGTTGTAAAGATGTGTACTATGATAGACGCCGCAAGTTCTATTGGCTTCTGAGCCAAAGAAAAAATTTTTAAAAAAAACCGTACTCACGGGACAAGTCAATATGGTATACTAATAACATAAGAATTGGGCTTACCGGAGGCGGTGGCCCTTTTCCTTACTGATTTCCCGGCGTCTGAAACTTAGGGCGACCGGGGCCTCCTTTTGTGGAGAGGATAGCCAGATAGGAAGGTGAGGTGATGGCAAACAATGAAAACTTAATCCCTTTTAACAAACGAAGCGTGAGGGAAGCGAGAGAATACGGTCGCAGAGGCGGAAAAGCATCAGGGGAGACCCGACGCAAGAAGGCCGACTTCCGAAAGACGCTGAATGCTCTCCTCACGGCTGAGATAGATAGTCCAGAATGGACGCCTCTGCTGAATGCTTTGGGCCTAGACAGCACACTGGAATCGGCAGTCAATGCTGCTATGATCCGGGAAGCGCTGGCGGGCAATGTGAAAGCCTATATCGCCATCCGCGATACCCTGGGTCAGACTACCAAGTCAGAAGAGGATTTAGAGGAACAGAAGATCAGGACGGCGGCGGCCAAGGCAAAGACCGGTCAGAACGATGAGGAAGAGCCGGAGGATGACGGGTTCATCAATGCATTTAACAGCGCGGTTGAGGATGACTGGTCTGATTCTGTAGATGATGAAGAAGAAACAGAGGATTTGGACAATGAAGAAGAAACGGCCGATATTTAAGTTTCAGAAGTTCTCTCGGAAACAGCGTCAGGTTTTTACCTGGTGGGCAGATTCCAGTCCCGTGAAGGATAAGGATGGGATCATCGCGGACGGTGCGATCCGATCAGGAAAGACAGTGAGTATGTCATTGTCCTATGTGATGTGGGCCATGGAACGGCATGACGGACAGAATTTTATCATGGCCGGAAAGACGATCAGCTCCTTCAAGCGCAACGTGCTGCAGAATCTTAAGCTGATGCTTACCAGCCGGGGATACCGCTGGGACTATCACATATCTGGAGATCTTCCCAATATGCTGGAGGTCACAAAAAAGGGTAAGACAAATTATTTTTTCATCTTTGGTGGAAAAGACGAAGGCTCCCAGGATCTGGTGCAGGGTATCACGGCGGCGGGAGCCTTTTTCGACGAGGTAGCACTAATGCCGGAGAGTTTCGTCAACCAGGCTACAGGCCGGTGTTCTGTTGAGGGTCGGAAATTTTGGTTTAATT
>OGQU01002395.1_pt1 | contig 12067 bp, 10 predicted proteins | sample 1553341 | NCBI WGS metagenome assembly OGQU01 (sample SAMEA2579920, study PRJEB22360) | human gut metagenome | biome: human gut; feature: human-associated habitat; material: faeces | place: Denmark | collected 2008/2010 | reverse complement strand
CCTGGTTGTCGCCTGCCGTCTTGACGGCATACTCGGCGCAGCGGCGCTGGCCGTTGATGATCTCCTTGATGGCGTCCACGAAGTCGTCATCATCCAGCATCATGGCGTGGATGTTGAACACCTCGGCGATGTCCTCGCCTGCCTCGGCAAGGGCTTTCTCGTACAGGGCGGTCTGCTGGTCGATGGCCTTGGCCCGGGCGTCCTCAAAACGCTCGATCTCCGCGGCGGTGTCGGCCACTTCGGCCACCGAGATGGTCGTGTTCTTTTTCTTGTAGAGTTTCAGCTTGCCAATGGCAATGCCGTTCAGAATGCTTTTACCGGTACCCACCTGCATCGTTCATTTCTCCTTATCACTCAAATCTCTTGCGTCTGGGAACGAAAAAGCCCCCGCAGTCTCCCGCGAGGGCTTCTCATCACGACATTACACGCGATCAGACGTTCTCGCTCAGGAACTTCTGGATCGCCTCTGCGGCAGCGGCCTCATCGTCGCCCTCCACCTTGACGGTGACGGTATCGCCCTGCTTGACGCCCATGCCCATCAGAGCCATCAGCTTGCGCAGGTCGCAGGTCTTGCCGCCCTTTTCAAGGGTGGCGGTGCTTGCGTAACCCTTGACCAGCTTCACGAGCAGGCCGGCGGGGCGTGCGTGGATGCCGCATGCATCCTTAACGGTATACTGGAATTCTTTCATAATCATTTTCTCCTTACTCATCCATCCACGGAACGGGCCAGCCGCGCGGCCCCGTCTGCAATAAAAGCCCTGGTTTATTGCGGGATGTTACTACTCTTATTATAAACCTTAGTCGTTCTTTTTGCACCCTTTCATATTGCCGATTTTTCCGCGAAAATTTTGGTATAATTGAACATAATCTTGCCTCAAAAGTACCATCATTGCACAATTTTCTGCTTTTGGGAAAGACTTTTGTTCACTTTCCCACTCACTCGACAGGGTACCCCTCGGCGTCCAGCGGGAGGTCCGTATAGCGGGCCGCTTCCGGCAGAGGCGTCTCGGGTTCGCCGGAGGTCTGCTGGCTCTGCCCGGAGGCGTTCAGCTCCTCGTCATGGCGCTCGCCCCAGTCCCCGCTGAAATCCTCGCCCGAGGTCTCCATGGCCTGCCCGGAGGCGCCGAGCTCCTCGTCATGGCGCTCGCCCCAATCGCCGCTGAAATCTTCCCCCGAGACTTCCGTGGCCTCCTGCATGGCCATAGCGGTCTGGGCGTCTTTCAGGCCGGTGACGACGCCGGAGGGCTTCTCCAGCAGGTAGGCCCCGATGGCCTTTTTCTTGTACACCAGCAGCACGCCATAGCTCATGGTGTCGCCCTTGCTCACGGCGGGCAGCAGGGCCGTCCATTTTTCCACGGTCTTGCCCTTGTAGCGGGTCAGGTCCATGCCGCTCTGCTGCACCACCCCGTTGAATGCTGAAAAGCTGTCGTCCCACCTGCGGGGGATCTTGACCTTATCAGCGGCGATGGTGGCCGCGTCCACGTCCAGCCCATAGCCGGTGAACCAGGTCTGGATGTCCTGGGCGCTCTCGATTTTGTTGCCGCTGGCCGCGGCGGCCGCCATGACGCTCCGCCCGCTGATGTACCGCCCCAGCACCGCGCTGAACACCACCAACGCACAGCATATCACGCCGACGCCCACCTTTTTGAGCCCGGCCTTTTTCAGCGTTACCACAAACATATACCGTTCCCTCCCACCCATTTGGTTGTGTCCGTATAGTATATGCCTGTGTGAATTGGGGATATGCACAAAGCCTCTTCGCCAGAGGCTCTCCCTTTGGGAGAGCTGGCGCGAATGCGCCTGAGAGGGCAAGGATGTTGACAAAAAGCAAAACGCACAGCGATACAAACCCTGTTTGTCAGAGACATTGTATCGCTACGCTTTCGTGTTTCATTTTGCCGGGCTTGCCCTCTCCGTCTGCTTCGCAGACACCTCTCCCAAAGGGAGAGGCTTTGGCAGTCCGCAAAGTCTGCTGTTACCGCCAGAGGCTCTCTCTGGATAAGCTGGTGCGAAGATGTCGGAGAGGTTTCGTCCCCACAAAAACAAATCCCCCACACCGGGCGTCTCCGGTGCGGGGGTGCGGGAATGGAATCCGGGAATGTCTTCAAGCGCTTCTGTCACAGAAGACAACGATGCGGGTCTTGCCACCGTAGGTGCAGGTGTACAGCACCAGATCGTGGCCGCTGTGCTCCACGGCCTCCACATCAGTGGGGTCGTGGACTTCAATGGCAGAAACCGTGTAGTGGTTCTCGATGCCGTCCATGTCGGTGAAACGGACCTCATCGCCCAGGGCGAGGGTGCCGATCTTGCCGAAATGCGACTCGTAGTTGTGCGCCGCGATGACGAGATCATCGGTGCGGGAGGAGCCGAACTGGCGGCAGGGGGAGATTTTGAGTTTGGGGTAGCTCCACTCGCTCATCACCGGCAGGTCGATGCCAATGGCGGGGATGGAGACATAGCCCACATATTCGTAGCCGTCCAGCTCCACCACGGGCAGCTCCGGGTCAAGGGAGCTGGTGTCGATGGCGGGAGCCGAGGCCGCGCTCTGCGTTTGTTCAACGACTTTTTCCTGTAGATCCTGTACGACGGTCTGGGCTTCCGCGCCGGCCTGAGCGTCCTCCCAGCGGTTGTAGCCGTAGAGGCCCAGCGCCGCCAGCAACAGGACGACTCCCAGCAGGACACAGATGACGCCCGGGGATGCTTTACGCATTGTCATCCTCTTTCTTCTTGGTGAGGAGGATCACGCCAGCCGCCAGGAACAGGGTGCCCAGCCCTGCCAGCACCGGCACGGGCCAGTTGAGCTGTCCGGTCTGGATCAGCTTGGGGGCACGCGCGTCAGCCACCGGAGGATTGACGGGCGTTTCCGCGGCGGGCACCGTGGGCACCGTGGACACCGTGGGGGGGGTATCCGGCCGCGCGTCCAGGACCGGCGGGTTCACCGGGGTCTCCGGGGTAGGCACCACAGGCGTGGGCCTCGGGTTCGGGGTGTAGGGGTCATCCGGGATATACGGCGGATCGTACGGGTCGTCCGGGGCGGAGTTGTTGAACGTGTTGGTGAACAGGATGCTGTCTTCCTTGTCATTGGAGGACTGGTTGGCCTCATAGACCTTGGCCACGGTCACCAGCGTGTCGCCGCTCCAGCTCACGGTGACACGGAGCACCATGGTGCGGGTGTCGTAAGTGCCGTTGAGGGAGCTGCCTTTCTGCTGGGCCACCTCGTACTCATAGGTACCGGGGGCCGTGAAGACGAATGTCTCCGGGAATGTGGCGGTGGTCATATAACCGTTGGAACGGGTGCAGTCCGCCGTGTTGACGAACGCTTCCAGTGCGGCGGCATCGCCGGGCATGGGGGCATTTTTGCGAGGAGTCAGGCGGATGGTGAGCTGCTCGTCGGGGATGGCATTGCCCGTGCACTTGACGTTGACCGTCAGGTTTTTCAGCTCCACACGCTGCTGCGCTTCCGCAAAGGCCGCGGGCAGGCTCAGGCTCAGGCAAAGCACCAGCGCCAGCAGCGCCGCCGCGAATTTTCGGATCTTCATTTCATCCCCTCCTTTACTGCTCCGGCGTTGTCATCCACGCCAGAAGAATGGTTCTTGCATCGGTAAACTCCGTGGAACAGGTGGACATGGCCAGCACCTGTGCCCCCTCCCGCGCTCGGACGGTGTCCAGCGTGTCAGAGTGCAGGTGCAGCGCGTTCTCCTGTGCGAAATCGAGCAGACCGTTCAGGTTTGCGTCCCACTGGTTCACGTCGAAGATGGCATCCTCGGACGCGGGCACCAGCAGACAGGCGAAAATTTGTAAGTGGTAGGTGCGGTCGGGCAGGACCAGCGTGCCGGTGGTGTTCTCGTTGAAGAACGCCTCGTCCTTGTACAGGTCAAGATCTCCAAACATCTTGCTGTTTTCCATGTGGTGGCCGTACAGCAGCGAATACGGATCGTGGAAGCTGCCATCACAATCGGAATCCAGGAAGATGCTGCCGGCCAGTGCAAAGTCGCCGTAGACATCGGTGTTGATATAGCTGAAATTGTTCTCGCCCTGCACCACAGGGTAATCAATGGCGGTGTTGTCCAGGGTGAGCCAGGCTTTCACGTCCGAGTTGATGGCCAGCAGCTCCTCAAAGGAGGCGCCGTTCTCGCCATCGGCGGCAGGCTTGAACTGCAGCAGCTCGTCCTGCACGTTATCCACGGCGGCATAGACCTGGTTGTTATCCCACAGCGCGTAAGCGGAGTAAGCGCCCGCCGTGAGGAGGAACAGCACCACCACCGCGCTGATCAGGAAGTCGGCTGTCCGCAGCGCCACACGTTGCCAAGTGATACAGCCCACCTCCAGTCAGCTTGCGATGTTGGTTCTTGTTCAGAGAATTGCGAGTCAGGTTAAAGTGTTTGCGGAGAACGTCACCTCTTTGCCAAGGGCTCCCACTTTGGGGGAGCTGGCGCGTCAGCGCCTGAGAGGGCAAGCCCGGTGAAATTACTCCAGCGGCGTTGCGATACGATGGCTCTGACAAGCAGGGTGCGTATCGCTGTGTGTCTGGCTCTTTGGCAGCATCCTTGCCCTCTCCGTCTGCTCCGCAGACACCTCTCCCAAAGTGAGAGGCTTTGGCATTCCGCAAGGTCTGCTGTTATCGCCAGAGGCTCTTAAAAGTGTTTGCGGAGAGCGTCACCTCTTTGCCAAGGGCTCCCACTTTGGGGGAGCTGGCGCGTCAGCGCCTGAGAGGGCAAGCCCGGTGAAATTACTCCAGCGGCGTTGCGATACGATGGCTCTGACAAGCAGGGTGCGTATCGCTGTGTGTCTGGCTCTTTGGCAGCATCCTTGCCCTCTCCGTCTGCTCCGCAGACACCTCTCCCAAAGTGAGAGGCTTTGGCATTCCGCAAGGTCTGCTGTTATCGCCAGAGGCTCTTAAAAGTGTTTGCGGAGAGAGTGTTCCATTACTCTTCCTCGCGGCGCTTCTTGATAACCAGAGTCATCGCACCAGCGGCCACAACGGCCAGCATCAGCATGTAAGGAGCATTGTCGAGGATAACGCCGGTATCGATGGTATCATCGCCACGCTGGTTGGTAATAGTAGTGCTCTTCACATCATTAGCAATCGTGCCACTCTTGCTATCCTCATAGGTAGCAGTATACTCTTCACGGCTGTAGTCCTGTTCTTCAACAATATAGGTAACATCCTTGGGAATATTGTTAAACTGAACAAATCCCTTGTGAGCCAGTTCAACGGTAACAGTAGCTTCGTACTGATTGGTCGTGGTGTTCAGCGTCCATGCAGCAGGAGCAATAGACTTTTCGCCATTATTGACATAGGTAATGGTGCTTTTCACAGTCTTGCCAGCAGGAGCAGTGAAAGTGACATCGATGTTAAACTTCTTATCCTTATTGCCCAGGCTACCAGTAACTTTCTTAGTCACTTTGAGAGAGCCAGCAGTATAAGTATTCTCAAACGGCTTATTCTTGTTATTAAACTCCTTGCTGTCATGCAGACCAACCCAGTAGGACAGAGTAGAATCCTCACCATCATCGGCATAACCAGCAGTAATAACCATAATCATCGGGTCAGCTGCGTAATCAACACCAGCGGTATTACTAGGAGTTTCGGTAACAGTATAGTAGTAAATACCAGGCTTCGTGATGTTCAGGTTCGCAACATCAACGGTAAAAGTACCTGTTCCGTCTTCCGTCAAAGCAGTAAATGCAACCGTCTTCTCATCCGAATTAGCCGCCATAGCAGGAATGGTAGTTGCTTCACTCTTTTCAACGGTCTTTTCAGCGCCATTCACCGTTGCGCCCGGAGTTACTGTGAAATTGAAAGTCTCAGCGGGGGCTTTCTTCTCTTCAGAACCAACCACCTTATAGTTCTTAGTGATAGTCACCAAGCCATTAGCGCCAACATTGGGGGTAGGGCGAGCAGCAAAAGCGGGGAAGGACATGGTGGCGATCATCGCCGCAGCTACGACACCAGCAAACAGTTTCTTGAGTTTCATGTGGATTCCTCCTAAATATTATATCAATATTTTCAATAACTTACAAGCTCCGCCGCCGCAGCAGGGTGATCACCTTTGCTTTGACGTCGGTGAGGGCCACCGGGCCAAAATCCCGGCTGTCCTCGGATTGCGTGCGGTAGTCCCCCAAGATGAAGACGCTGTCCGCGGGGACGGTGTAGGGGTACTCGAGGGTGTCTTTCGCGTAGGTGGGGTAAAGGATCTCGCCGCTCTGGGCCGAGCCGTTGACGATCAGCGTTCCCGAATCGTCCAGTGCGATGAGGTCGTTCTCGCGGCCCAGGACACGGCCCACCCGGAGCTTGCCGTCCTGCTCATAGAGCACCACGTCGTTCTTGGCGTAAGTGCCCTGCAGCCGGTAGCCGATGAGCAGGTCGCCGTCCTTGACGGCGGGGAACATGCTGTTGCCGGAGGCCTGTGTCAGCAGGAACACCTGCGTGAACAGCACCCACGCGGCTGCCGCCAGCACCACCACCCGGCCCAGTAGACTGAGCGCGTCCCGGCGGTCCTGCGCGGCGTTGCGCCGCTTGTGCAGGGCTCTGCGCCCTGCCGTGAGCGGGTCTTGCGGAGGGAGTGTTTTTGCGGCTTTCGCCATCAACATCCCTCCTCATGGTTCTCTCCGGGAGGTGTATGGGCTTCCAGCAGGGCGTTATACCTTGCTCTCTCGGCCCGGATGGCGTTTTCGTACAGGCCGTAGAGCTCCTCCAGCTTCTTCCACATCTGCACTTCATCCACGCCGCCGAGCAGGTTCTTGCGGAATTTCACCTTGCGGTACCATTCCACGATCTCCAGCTGCTCCTGGCTGATGCAGGCATCCTCCGCGCCGGGCAGGCGCTGTGCGGGCTGCGGGCCTCCTTTGGCTTTTTCTTTTGCCATCCATCCACCTCCTTTCGTGATTTTATTTGGCTTGGAAGTTGGCTTATTCATCGTCGTCGTTCTTCCGTTTCCGGAGGAAGAGCAGCACGCCGCCGCCCACGACGACCACGAGGATCAGGATGTAGGGGAGGGTGTCGAGGAGGACACCGTTGTCGATTTCGCCCTCACGATGATTTGTAACGACAATCTCGATTTCATTCAACCCATCAATCATCTCTTTTGTGATGGTAATTGTGATAGATTTCGGAGTTGTCGAGGTATCGAACGCCTGATTCAGCAGTTCGGTTCCACCCGGGGCATAGATTTGAGCAGTAGTCTCATAATCTTCGGCTCCGGCTTCCGTGATCTTCACAGTATCGCCTGCCTGAACCAGGAAATCATCAATCACTTGGCTCCTGCCGGATGTCAGTGTGAAGCTTTTCTTCAAATTGCCATTTTTGTCAACGACTGTAAATTCAAACTCTTTTTCGTGGTCGCCAAACCAGCCAGTGACTTGTTTTGTGATTTTGATGCCTCGTTGTGTTTCTGGTACCCAGAGAGCGTAGAAATTGACAACGCCGTTTTCGAGGTCGGCTTCTGTTGGTTCGTAGCTCCACTCGTTACTTTCCAAAAGCCGACTTGAGTTCGCATCGTATTTTCCACTCGTCTGATCCTCAAGATACCAGCCGACCAAGATGTAATTTACACCATCTTTTCCAACTTTTTTTTCGCCGATGATTCGCTCTGTAGTCAACGGAACATTTTCGTCCTGCTTGTATGTTCCATCGTCCACCAAATTCCACTCATCGACCGTATCCGGGTCTCTTTCCCAGAACTTTGCATCATACGTCTTCTTGTTGACAATTGTAAGTTCGCAGTCGATATGGTAGGGATATGTGCCGCCATTATCTCGGGAAATCTTACAGGGTGTCAAGTGAATTGCTATTACATCGTCCTTGTTCGTCAGCATACCTTGATAGGCAGTTTGTGTGCTGGCCTGCGTCCAAATGTAATTAAACCAACTGCTGCTACGCTTTACAACGAAATAACCATTAGTTGCATCCCATTCCAAACCAGAGTCATTCGAACCTGTAATGTAATCTGTCACATTCTGGTTTCTGGTGGTAACAACATTCTTTTGATAGGTATCGTCGCTCTGTGACCAGACTGCCGCCGGGTAAGTGCCATGTTTGCCTACATTGATTGTTCCCAGCATCTCACTCTCACCCGCACCAGGCAGCCAGTTATCCGAATTATTTGACATCTGCTTTCCGCCTGTAGGAACTTTCAGGAAGTATATCGCAGCATTTCCTTCATAGCTATCTGTCCACTTTTTTGTTGTAACATAGAACTGCTCTGAAGTTTGATAATAGCGCCAGGACCATTCGCTACATGCCCAATACTGGTGCGTGATAGTCGCTGTTGTACCTTCTACATTGGAGTTATCTTTAATTGTGATTGTCTGCTGGTCGTCAGATGTTCCTCGAATTACTATTTGAGAGTTATCGCTACTCCATCGGTCTTTCCAATTACTAGAATTCCAACTACTAGAGTGCCAACTACTAGAGGAACCTGTAACGGTAACTGTTGCCCCCGGCTCAATGGTAAACGTTGCGCCATTGCTCAAAGACATTGTTGCCACACCGTATTCATCCGCATATTCATCCGCAACGCCCAAATCTTCACTTGCAAGACTCAGATAGCTGACTTCATTGCTCGTCACGCCATTGTCTGCCACTGCAATGGCAAACGGAGAGAAGCTATTGGGTGTAAATGTAAGCGCCCCATCCGCAGAGACTTCCACAGGAATTTCCTCAAAGCCACTGCCCTGATGGAAAACTTTCACATCTGCTGCGCTCTCCACGCCAAGACCCGTGATGGTAACTTTTTTCGGAGATTCAATTGCAATGCCATCACGATCTTTAGGCGAGAGATCGAACATGTAGATAACATTATATTCATCCCAGTCGATCTCATCCAGAACCTTTTCACCCAACTCACTGGCTTTGCTCTCGCTCAACTTGGAAACCGTCAACGCCGGTGCATCTTCTACTTTAAAAGATACTTCTTTGTCGCCAAAATCGACCTTTTTAACTTCCGGTTCCAGCTCTTTCCACTTCGCGTAGACTTCCACGGTCGTGCCCTCGGAAACGTACAGGTGCTCGTCAAACACGAACTTCTGCTCGTCGCCCAGATCGTCGGTGTAGTACCAGCCTGCAAAGGTGCGGCTGTTGCCCTCGGGGTCATCGTTGGAGGTGGGGTTTGCGAACTGGTAGTCTTTCAGGTTCGCGCCGTCGGCGGCGGTCATGATGTGGTAGCAGCCCTTATCAGTGCCGTACATGGCCAGATACTGTTCCACGGTCATCTCAGCGGTCTTGGCGTCGGCGGCGATGTCCGCGAGATCGTAGTCGCTCATCTTCTTGAGCCAGAAGTGGTAGATGTTGGTGGGGATGGAGAACGCCGCGTCCACCTGCATCTGGTCGCCATCGGGGAGCGCGGCCACTTCGTCATCGGGGAACGTCGTGCCGCTGGTGTCGTACTCATAGACGATGTTGCCGCTTGCGTCGGTGGTGGCCTTCGTCGCGCCCTCTTTGGCAGGGGTGTCATCGGCCACGGGGGGCTCGCCGCCCTCGACGGGTTTTTCCACCTCATTGTCCATGGCTGCGGGCTCGTCATCCACGACGGGTTTTTCCACCTGATCGTCCATGGCCGCGGGCTCGTCATCCAGCGCCTCGGGCTCGTCCGCCACGCCGAAGTCGTCATCCATGGCCTCGGGCTCGTCCGCCACGGCCGCAGGCTCGTCGTAGAGATCCATGGGTTCCGGCTCCGCGCCTCCACTACTTCGGTGTCCGGCGTCTCAAGCTCCGCGCCCGTGCCGTTTGCAAAGGCGGGCAGCAGACAGCTGCACACGAAAATCAGCGCGAAGCACAACGCAAGCACCCGTTTGGCCAGCGGAAGCTTTTTCGCCGTGTGTTTTGCAAGATTTTTACGCATTTTTCATGCCCTCCTTTGGTGTAGAGTCCGGGGTCGTGTCCATTCCCGATGCCTCGCAACAAAAAAAGCCGCATCCGCACCCCGCCTGTCACAGCGGTGTTGAATGCAGCCGAACTATCTTCTGGTTTTCTGGCGTTTCCCCCCGGGGAATGCCAGCACAAAAGACTCCAAGCTTTGCGTCCCCGGCTCACGCCAGGTTTGCCAAAGTTTTCAGTTTTGCGGGATGTTCCCGGCTGCTGGTACTATCCTACACAGTCCGGGATGCAAAAGGTGTCATTCGGTGGCGGGGCGCTGATTTTTCCGCCTGGCCACCCGGCCCTTGCACTGGCATTATTTTACCAAATTTGGCCTTGTCCATGCAAGTGTCCAAATGGACACAAAAACGGAATTTGCGTCTGTTTCTATCCAAAATCAGCCATTTCTTGTAGAGATTGCCCAATGTATCCCCCCAAAAGTTTGTGCACTCCACCAACAAAAAGTTACAAATTTGTGTCTGCTAACCCGTGCAAAACAGACGCGGGTCGGATAAATAAGTATGACTATACCGGTTGAGTTCGCGGGAGTTTCTGGAATTTTATCCGTTTCCGGGATTTCCCGGAAACGTTGCGGGATGGCAAAGGCGTTTCCGTACAACCCAACGGCGTCCTTTGTCCAACCTCTCAGTCTCGCTTCCGCTCGACAGATCTCCTGGCAGGAGAGCCCTTGGCAAAGAGGTTTCGTTTTCGATGAAACTTGATTTGCGTTTGCTGGAAAACGTCACGGAATGCCAAAGCCTCCCCTACTAGGGGAGGTGGCATCGAGCAAAGCGAAGATGACGGAGAGGTTGTACAAAGCAGCACCTGCGTTATCCCGCTCAATCTAAAGGCGTCTGAGAGGTTTTGAATCCAAAAACACCCTCTCGGTCATCCCAAGAGGGTGTTGGTCAAGCCCTCGTGTACGCCTCCATGCCGTGGTCGGCAGGCGGATAGTACTCCATCAGGCTGATGTAGTCCTCGCAGTGGTGGCAGAACGCCGCCCGCACCACCACATCGGCGGAGTCGGGCTTCATGGACATGAACATAAAGATGTACCGGGCCATGGCGGCCACCGTGCCGCTGTCGATGCCGTAGTACAGGCCCACGGCCAGCACCGGGATGACGGCCTGCTTCACCCGCTGGGGCACTTCCACATGGTAGGTCTTGCCCCGCAGGGTGAGGTTGCCGTCGTTCTGCTCCAGCTTTTCCAGCAAGGGGCGGCTCAGGGCGGAGGCGTTGTGGACGCTCTTTTCCAGCTTGGCCTCGTCCACGTTCCGCATGTTGCCCAGGCCCCGCAGGCGGGCCTCCACTTCCTCGTCGGTCAGGAGATAGCCCTGGGTGCACTCGGCCTCGTTGCGGAGGAAAGCGCACTGGATCATGTCCATCAGCACGGCCTCGTACTTATCGTGGAACTGCTGCTTGCTGCCAAAGAACGTTTCCAGCCGCTCCATGACGCCGTCGGTGTCCTCCTTGGTGGCCAGCCCGCTGATGGTCAGGGGCACCTCGCTGAAGCTGGCGCCCCGGACATCAAGGTCGGCCAGCTCTTTCTCGTTCTGGGTGGAGGGCAGGAAGCGGTCATTGCCGTTCCGGTGGTAGCCCCACTCGGCGGGCAGCACCCGGGGGACGAGGTCGCCGCTGGAAAGGATGTTATAGATGTTGCTGGCGGCCCAGGTGGTTTTCAGGGTACCGTCGGCGTTGTGGTTGTTGTCGTAGTCCAGCTGATAGTCCGGGTAGCTGGCGGCGGTCAGGGCCACCGGCGTGGCAAACGTGTAGACGAAGACGTTTTTGCGGTCGATCTCGGGCAGTTCTTTGTTGATCCGCCCCGCCAGCAGGTTGGCGACGGCCGCGCCCCGGCTGTAGCCGCCCACCCAGAGCTTGACGGTGCCCGTCCCGCCCGGCTGGGCAGCCGCCCTGGCCAGATAATTCCGGAGGGCGGTCAGCACCTCGTTCACCGGGATGACAAAGCCCGCGTGGCCCGCCCTGACCGCACCCCGCCTCGCCCGTAGCCGCCGCCCCGCGGGATGACGGCCACAATGGTGGCGCGCTGGCCGTTCAGGGGGATGGTCTTCCGGGCCAGGCTGTGGCCCACAAAGTCCCCGGCCTGCCCCACGTCGATGTCGTAGTGGTAGAACACGGGGTCGGCAAAGCCCAGCGCCGCAAAGGCGTCGGCAAGGTTGGCCTCCCGGCCCACCTCCCCGTTTGCCCAGTACC
>OGQU01002374.1_pt1 | contig 12132 bp, 15 predicted proteins | sample 1553341 | NCBI WGS metagenome assembly OGQU01 (sample SAMEA2579920, study PRJEB22360) | human gut metagenome | biome: human gut; feature: human-associated habitat; material: faeces | place: Denmark | collected 2008/2010 | reverse complement strand
TATGAAAGCGATTCGATGGCTGTTAAAATTGGTGCTGGTGATGATAACCCTGCCGCTGATCCTTGCTGTATGGCTGGCAAAGTGGTTTGTGGTATTCCTGCATCATTGTTCGGCATGGATTTTCTATCTGCTGGGCAGTGTGCTATTGGCAACGGCGATTCTTTCGTACCTCATGCATCAGTCGCAAGGAATGGAAGCACTTCAAATGCTGATTGGTGGATTCGTGATTTTTATGATACCGCAGGTGGTCGGCAGCGTGATCGTGCTTCTGGAACTGGCGGCAGTAATGCTTCGGCAGGCATGGTACATATAAAATAGGGAGGCGTACAGATAGTGAAATTGGCGGCGATTCATCATGTGGCGATTATCGTTTCTGACTATGAAAAGTCGAAAGATTTTTATGTGAACAAACTGGGCTTTGCAGTTGTAAGAGAAAACTTCCGCAAGGAGCGGAATGACTGGAAACTGGATTTGTGTGTCGGTGATGGAGCCGATGCGATTGAACTGGAAATTTTTGCAGAGCCGAACCCACCCAAACGTGTAAACAGGCCGGAAGCCTGCGGTCTGCGGCATCTGGCGTTCCGGGTGGAGAATGTGGAAGCTACCGTGGAAGAACTTGCGCAGATGGGAATTGAATGTGAACCGATTCGATTAGACAGCTACACCAAAAAGAAAATGACCTTTTTCTTTGACCCGGATGGCCTGCCCTTGGAACTGCATGAATAAAAAACAACGCCCTCATAGTTGAGAGGATTCGTAAATCTTTTCAGCTATGAGGGTGTTTCATTCCGCAGGAATGTGAAAGTTACAGGCTCAGCGTTTCTACCCATGCAGACAAGTCGGCTTTGCTGGAATAGGAGATGAACACCTTACCGTGCAGCAGTTTTGCCCCAGGGCAGCTCGGCGCAAGTTTTTCATTGGTCTTACCCATGCCGCTGCCGCCGGAGGTGGCAAAGGGGATGATGGTCTTACCTTTTAAGTTGTAGCTCTCTAAAAATGTATTGACGATGGTCGGAGCAACATACCACCAGATAGGGAAGCCGACAAAGATGGTGTCATACTCGTCTATGTTATCACGTTTGGCAGCGATGGCAGGGCGAGAGGTTGGGTCGCTCATTTCGATGGTAGTGCGAGCCTTCTTGTCCATCCAATTCAGATCGGCCTTGGTGTATGGCACTTCCGGCTGAATCTCAAAAATGTCTGCACCGATGGCATCCGCCAGATTTTCGGCAACTTTTGCGGTGACACCGCTGGCAGAAAAGTAAGCGACAAGTCTTTTGTTCATGGCAATGCACTCCCTCTTGATGATTTTGTATAGGGTAAGTATAGCACGGCAGGGGAGCGGCATCAAGCGGTTGCCCATGATATAACATCAGCAACAATGTTATATTATGGACAACTGTTCGTAAAAATTTAAGGACTTTGAGGGAGTTGCACAGCTTGATATGATGGGCAGTTTATGGTAAGATAGAATTACAATGGCGGACAAAGCTACTATTGACTACGACAAGGAGGTGTAAGCCAATGGGATTAGCTGATACCGTGACTAAAGCCTATATGAAAGATAATTCTGTGTTTGCAGATGCGTTTAATTACTTGATCTATGGCGGTGAGGCGGTTGTAGACCCTAAACAACTGCAAGAACTGGATACTACGGAGATTGCATTACCGTTTGGATCACAGGATGAAGAGGGAAAGCAGCCAGAAGAAGCAGTTCAGAAATACCGTGATGTGCTGAAATCAGCAATCATTAAACAGGATGATGAGGCTGCATACATTTTACTGGGAATCGAAAATCAGACTGACATTCATTATGCAATGCCCGTTAGAAACATCATTTATGATGCTCTCCAGTACGGCAAACAGGTGGCTGATATTGCAGCCAAGCATCGCGCAAGTGAGGGGGATTCAAAAGGGCATAGCCGTGGTGAATATCTTTCTGGATTCTACAAGGAAGATAAGATTACGCCTGTTATCACGCTTGTGCTTCACTTTGGCGCAAATGAATGGGATGGGCCGTTGTCACTCCATGAGATGATGGCGGTTAAAAATAAGAATCTTCTGAACTTTGTGCAGGACTATCAGATTCATCTGATCGACCCTGCAAAGCTGAGCGCGGAGGACTTGAAAAGATTCTCTTCAAGTCTGAGAGAGGTAATTGGGTATATTAAGTATTCCAAAGATAAGAAACGCTTATCTGAATTTTTGACTGATAATCCGCGTATGCTGATAGAAGCAAACGCGGCGAGGGTTATTAAAGCAGTTACGAATACACCGCTGGATATTCCAGAGGGCGCGGAGGTGATTGATGTGTGCAAAGCTGTTGAGGAAATGATGAACGAAAGCGAAGAACGAGGCGAACTCAGGATGCTTGTGAAGCAGGTGAGAAAAGGCCGCATTACAATCGAGCAGGCTGCCGAGGATGCTAATATGAGCGTAGAGCAGTTCAAGAGAGTAATGGATGACACGCCGTTGCAGGCAGTATAAGACAAATACTATATAGAGCAGATAAGCCCCACAAGGCTCAAATTGGTTCACAAAACCGATTGAAAGCCTTGTGGGGCTTATTTTTTTGCGCTTTTTCAAATTTATTTGTGAAAAAAGTTGTCCAAGACTTGACATCGGGCGGCGGATACTGCCTGCCGAAGGATACCAAGCAGCTGCTGGCAAACTATGCCGATGTGCCGGAAAATCTGATCGAAGCTATTGTGGAATCCAACCGTACCCGTAAGGACTTCATCGCTGACCGTGTCCTGAAGCTGGCTGGTTATTACGGCTATGATGCAGAAAACGAATTTGATGAAGATAAAGAGAAAAAGGTAACAATCGGTGTGTACCGTTTGACCATGAAGAGCAACAGCGATAACTTCCGCCAGAGTTCTATTCAGGGTGTCATGAAGCGCATCAAGGCCAAGGGCGCAACGGTTGTGATTTATGAGCCGACACTGAAAGATGGAGAGACCTTCTTCGGATCAGTAGTGGTCAATGATCTGGCTAAGTTCAAGGAAATGAGCAATGCCATCATTGCAAACCGGTATAGTAAAGATCTTGATGATGTGAAAGAGAAAGTTTACACCAGAGATATTTTCCGGAGAGACTAAGCAGAACCAAGGAAGATTAGAGGAGAGAGTCAGATGAAAAATAAAGAAAATATAAAGGTATGCTTGGTGGGTTCATCTGGCGGTCATTTAACCCACCTTTATATGTTAAAGCCATTTTGGAAGGACAAAGATCATTTCTGGGTCACTTTTGATAAGGAGGATGCAAGAAGCCTGCTCGAAGGTGAAAAAATGTATCCTTGTTATTATCCAACAAACCGGAGTCTAAAGGCTCTTATTAAGAATACCAAGATTGCATGGAATGTGTTACATAAGGAAAAGCCAGACTTGATTATTTCCTGCGGTGCAGCAGTTGCGGTCCCATTTTTTTATATTGGTAAAATGATGGGCGCAAAGTTGGTCTACATCGAGGTTTTTGATCGAATTGATAAACCGACAATGACAGGAAAGATGGTTTACCCCATTGTGGACAAGTTTGTTGTGCAGTGGGAAGAGCAGAAAAAGGTTTATCCGAAAGCGGTTAATCTGGGAAGTATATTCTAAGTAGGGGACGAGAAAATGATTTTTGTGACGGTAGGAACACATGAGCAGCCATTTAATCGGCTGATTCAGAAAATAGATGAATTAAAGAAAGACGGCATTATAAACGAAGATGTAATTATCCAGACTGGCTTTAGTACATACGAGCCGAAATACTGTCAGTGGAGTAAGTTGATTCCATATCAGCAGATGGTGAAAAATGTGGCCGACGCCCGTATTGTAATCACTCACGGTGGCCCGGCTAGTTTTATCATGCCACTACAGATAGGTAAAACTCCCATAGTTGTGCCGCGTCAGCATCGGTTCAATGAGCATGTGAATGACCATCAAGTTGAGTTCGCAAGAAATGTGGCGCAGAGAATGGGAACGATTATTCCGGTAGAAGATATTGAAACATTGGGGGATATCATAACGAACTACGACCAAATTGTTGCTGGCATGGGACATGGTATGAGCAGTAATAATGCAAAGTTTAATGAAGAACTTGAAAAACTTGTAGATGAATTGTATTGAGGATGGATGGATGAGAAAAGTTGGAATCATGTCGATGCAGCGCATTGCAAACTACGGTTCGTTTTTGCAGGCATATGCATTGAAGCAGCTAATTGAGGAAGTTGGCTGTAATGTAGAATTTGTGGATTACCATGTAGGTGCTCCAGTAATTACAGAAAATGCAGATAGTAAAAACAAGGTTGTCCGAAAGATAGAAAAGGGGCTGGAAACCTTTCGGTATCGGGCTCCTCTTGCACACAAATTATCGTTCATCCGATATAAACAGTCTTTCGCTCAAAAGTATATGCCACTTTTAGGGATTACGGATGAAATGAACTACAATCCGACAGTGGATTGTCTTGTGATTGGCAGTGACGAGGTTTTTAACTGTATTCAAAAAAATTCCAATGTAGGCTATTCGCTAGAATTGTTTGGAAAAAATAACCATGCGAAGAAACTTATCACTTATGCAGCGTCTTTCGGTAATACCACATTGGAAAAGCTGGAAAAGTATAAAAAGGCCAATGAAGTCGGAGCTTTGTTGAAGAGGTTTGACGCGATTTCTGTACGAGATGCTAATTCAGGAACTATTGTAGAACAGCTCACTGGGAAAGAACCAGTGTACAATCTGGATCCGGTTCTGACCTATGATTACATGAATTGCTGCGACAAAATCCCACAGGTTCAGACTAATGAGAAGTATTTGATTCTGTACGCGTATGCAGGTCGTATTTCCAATGATGAGGCAGATTGGATTGCTGCTTATGCAAAGAAAAAGAATTTGAAGGTATATGCAATTGGTGGTATCCAAAAATGTGCAGACCGATTCGTGGACTGCTCACCTTTTGAGGTTCTGGCCTATTTCAGAAATGCAGAAGAAGTTATTACCGATACCTTCCACGGCAGCATCTTCTCGGTGATCACACATCGGCCGTTTACAACATTAATTCGCAAGAGTGTAGGTAACAGCTATGGTAATGAAGAAAAGTTGAGCGATTTGCTAAAGCGACTGGGACTGGCCAATCGGATGACAACGAAAATTGAAGATACAGAAAACATCAATGAAAAGGCGATTGATTACGCGAAAGTTGATGAGCAGTTGAAGGCACATAGAGAAGTGGCGAAGGATTATCTGAGAAAAAATTTAGAGGAATAAAATGGAGAACATATCGAGGATAAAAGAGAAATGTGTGGGATGTAAAAGCTGTGAGCAAAGCTGCCCAAAACACTGTATCTCTATGGTAGAAAACAAAGAGGGATTTTGGTATCCGTCTGTTGATGAAAAAAGCTGCATCGAGTGCAAGGTGTGCTTGAAAAAGTGTCCAGTAGAAAATACGGAATTTCATCGGAATGAGCCACATAAAGTTTGGGCGTGGCGCAATAAAAATGATGTGGATATTATGCGCTCTGCATCTGGCGGTGCGGCGGATAGTGCAGCGAAAACTATATTGCAAATGGGCGGTGTGGTTTATGGTGCTGCCTATGACGAGCAGCTGGCAGTAAGCCACATTGAAGTGACAGATGAAGCAGAAAGAGAGAAACTACAGTCCTCTAAGTATGTTCAGTCTGACCCGAAAAATAGCTATGCAAAGGTCAAACAGCGTTTGTCAGAGGGAAAAACGGTACTTTTTACAGGAACTCCCTGCCAGATTGCAGGTCTATATGCTTTTTTGGGTGGCAATCCAGAAAATCTATATACAGTTGACCTGATTTGCCACGGTGTGCCTTCGCCGAAGTTCTTCAAAAAGTATCTGGAATACCAGAACAAGCAGACGGCTGGCAGAGTAATTTATTTCAACTTCCGTTCCAAAGACAAGAGAGGTTGGGGAACACAATACCTGCTAAAGACAAAGACAAAGACAAAGACAAAGACAAAGACACTCTCCCTTGATCGCTATGGAAAACATTTTATGGATGGCGACTGCTATAGAGAGAGCTGTTATAAGTGTGCTTATGCTAATACGAGCCGTGTAGGAGATTTGACAGTGGGTGATTTCTGGGGAATTGCAAAGAGCCATCCGAGCTTCAATTCTCCAAAGGGCGTGTCCAGTGTATTTGTAAATACCGAAAAAGGTCAAAAGCTCTTTGAAATGATGCGAGTTCTTGCAGAAGTAGAAGAAGCAACGTTGGAAGAGGGCATGGTGAAGCAGCATAATCTGGTGCAGCCGAGCAACAGGCCTGTGACTAGAGATACTTTCTATAAGAGCGTCGATGAACCAGGCTTTATAGAGAATATAAAGGTTGGCTTTCAGCCAAAAGCACGGTTGAAATCTGTGCTGCCGAATAAACTGATTCAAAAAATAAAATCTCTTTGAGATTTTGTGGAGGAAGAATACATGGGAGAGCCTATAAGAGTTTTGCATATCCTGCAGCGAATGGAAGCTGGCGGTACGCAGGCTTTGTTGATGAATATATACCGGAAAATTGACAGAACGAAAGTACAGTTTGATTTTTTGGTCGTTTATAAGGAAAAGCAGTTTTACGATGATGAAATTGAGAAAATGGGAGGGCATGTTTACAAGTTGTCTTTCCGGGAGGATTTGAACCTTCCTAAATTTCAAAAAGATTTGGCAGTTTTCTTTGCTCAGCATCACGAATATAAAATTGTTCATAATAAATTTGATGGCTGATGGGATAAAAGCAGCAGTCTATATCGTGGCTACGATATTTGCTTTGGATGTCATCTTGAAACGACAAAAAATAGGTGATGTCATCTTTGGAATTGCATTTATCGCAGGTTATTTTGTTAATATTGATATGTTTCCGAAATCGCAAGTATATCTTATGGATAATGCCGTGAAGATTTTGTGTATTGCTGTTCCGGCTTATTATATAGGCACATCAATGGATAAGGATGAATATATAGATCTTTTATATAAGTGGAGCAGAATATGCTTGTGTGCAATCTTTGTGTATTTTGTGATTTTTGGATTCAAGGCAGAAGCTGGTAGACCAGAAGCTGAGAATATGGGGGTTGCATATAGAATATTACCTCATCTAGTGACGGTTTTGCTGTACACATTAAATGAAAAGAGAAAATCTGATATTATTCTTTCAGCGATAGGATTGGTGTTGCTTCTTGCATGTGGAACAAGAGGCCCTGTAATAGGAATTGTGGCCTTTCTTGTGTTTTATATTGTACTGTTTTATCATTCAAAGCAAAAATGGTTAATCGTTGGGATATTAGCAGCAATTTCAATTTTGATGATGGTAAATATTGAAATATTGATAAACCCATTGATTAGCATTTTGGAGCATTTTGGCTTTAGTACAAGAGTTGTTAATGCACTGTTAGCAGGTGAGATTTCAAATGATAACGGAAGAAATGAAATAGCACTGACTATGATGAATGTTACTATGAAAAAAACTTGCATTACTTTAAAAAGAGGTGACAATTTTGACAGACAGACAACGAGATGTGCAGATTGATTTGATTAAAACTATTTCATGTGTGGCTGTAATCGGATTGCACACCTATGGTATAAATATTTCATTTCCAAATGCTGTGTTTTACTATTTTTGTGGATTTGCAGTTCCATTTTTTTTTATGTCAAGTGGATATTTCTTATTAAATAGGGGAACAATTGGATATGCATATTCATTAAAAAAGTTGAAGCAATTGGTATGACGATTTTGGAATGGAATTTTCTGTATAATTTGCTCGAATATGCGAAGCATGGAATGTTGAATAGAGATAACATAAAATACATAATTAAGATTCCTAGTCAATGTGTTAAATCTTTTGTTGGAAAAGGTGTGTTCTGGCAATTTTGGTTTCTTGGTGCATTGATAATTATATATTTGCTACTCCCGGTAATTTCTAATTTAAGTGATATAAATAAAAAGCGGCTTCTTGTTGGTCTGGGAGGAACTGCTGTCTTAATTCAGATTGCTTCGATGATAATCAAGTATCCAATTCAGAAAAATATTATTCAAACATTTCGAGTATGGACATGGATGTTTTATTTCATGCTAGGTGGAAGTATAAAAGGAAAACGTGTGTTTGAAAATCTAACTGTGCAAATACATGGAATGGTATTAGCTTTTTGTACGATGTTTTTAATTGGAATCCAATTATTTATTTCTATGAATGTTATGGCGAAAGTTGAGGGAGGATTTAAAGCTGAGTTCTTTTATGACAGCTTTTTGGAAATGCTTTGGATTATAGTGGGCTTTACATTACTTTTAAAAATTGAGATTCCACATAAACTGATATGCGCAATAACATCTATTTCTAAAATGTCGATGGGAGTATATATTGTTCATCCACTGATAATTCGGATTCTATCTAAATTTATTGTCGGAAGCACATTCGTGGGAGCATCTCTGCTGTTTGGAGTAACACTTTTGGCATCGATGTGTACGGCATTGATAATGAAGAAAATCCCGTTAGTAAAAAAGTTAATAGAAATCTAGAGTACAAAAGTTTGGAGTAAAAATTATGAACACAACATTACTCATCATGGCGGCCGGAATTGGCAGCCGATTTGGAACAGGAATTAAACAGTTGGAGCCGGTGGATGCTTCTAATCACCTCATCATGGACTACTCGATCCACGATGCGCTTGAAGCTGGATTCAACCATGTGGTATTTATCATCCGCAAGGATATTGAGAGGGAGTTCAAAGAGGTCATCGGCGATCGCATTGCCTCTATTTGTGCTTCTCATAATGTAACTGTGGACTATGCTCTCCAGGATATCAACGATATTCCGGGAGAACTTCCGGCAGGCCGTACAAAGCCATGGGGAACGGGTCAGGCCGTCCTTGCAGCGAAAAATGTGATTGATACTCCGTTCATTGTGATCAATGCAGATGATTATTATGGCAAGGAGGGATTCAAGGCCGTCCATGAGTATCTGGTGAATGGCGGCAAGTCCTGTATGGCGGGATTTGTGCTGAAGAACACGCTGTCTGATAATGGTGGTGTGACTCGTGGTATCTGCAAGATGGACGAGAATGGAAACTTGACTGAGGTTGTGGAGACCAAAAACATTGTGAAGACAGCAGATGGAGCAGAAGTTGACGGTGTGACTGTCGATGTGAATTCTCTAGTATCCATGAACATGTGGGGGTTAACTCCTGATTTCCTCACGACACTGGAAGAAGGCTTTAAAGAGTTCTTCAAGAAAGAAGTGCCGGGTAATCCTCTGAAAGCGGAGTATCTTATCCCAATCTTCATCGGCGAGTTGCTGAGCGAAGGTAAGATGTCCGTAAAGGTTCTGAAGACCAATGACACTTGGTACGGAATGACCTACCACGAAGATGTCGCAGCGGTAAAGGACAGCTTCCAGAAGATGCTGGAGAACGGTGTGTACAAAGCTGATCTGTTCAGCGATTTGTTATGATAATTTTGCATAAAAAATAATTTATGGCAGTAGATTTAACTGGGAGAAATGGGTGGTGCTATGCAAAGCAATCAAATAAAAAAGGTAACTATCGCATTTGTGCTAGTGCTATCTGCTATAGTTATTATTATTCTTTGTGGAAGTCAATTGGTTTTTCAAAAGGCCTGCATACGAAAAAATCGACCGTGGCCAGATTTGGGAGCGGCAGATAAAAAGCAGTTTGAACTTCTCACAGATGCTTATAAAATAAAAAATATTCCTAGCGAGCAGATTACGATAAGTACATCTGACGGCATAAAACTGACAGGAAATTATTATGAAAGAGAAAAAAATGCTCCATTGATTATTTATTTTCATGGGCTCTGGAGCAACAGTTACATAGATGGTGTACCAATATATAGAATAACACAAGAAATACACTGTAATTTAGTTCTCGTTAATATGCGTGCGCATGATAACAGTGAAGGTGCTTTTTCTACACTTGGGGCTGTAGAAAAGTATGATTGCAAAGAGTGGACAAATTGGGCCGTAAATAGGTTTGGTAAGCAAACATCCATTTTTTTGATGGGAATCTCAATGGGCGCATCAAGTGTAATGCTAAGTAGTAGTTTGGATTTACCAGATTCGGTTCACGGAATAATTGATGACTGTGGCTATAGTTCGGCATTGGAGATGATTAATGTAAATTGCAAAAATCGTCTCCCATCATACATACCAGTTGGTGTGTTTGATTTTTTTATTAACATTGGAACAAAAATGTGGGGAAAGTTCAGTTTATCAGAAACTGATGCGTGTGACGCACTATCAAAAACCAATATTCCGGTCTTAATAATTCATGGAAATGCGGATACACAAGCACCGTTATATATGGCATATAGGCTATATAATAGTTGCAGAAGTGAAAAATCTCTCTTAATTGTCAATGATGCTGGTCATGCAGAAAGCTATAGCAAAGATCCTGACACTTATGAAAAAACGGTTAAAGAATTCATTCAAAAACATCTGTAAAATGGACATGACTGTGGTATACTCAAGGCAGATTATCCGGGTCTGGTCCGTCCAAACCTACATAAATAACCTCAGCATCATCAAAATCACGCCAGCTTAGTCGCTGACCGCAGCGGTCACAGAAGCGTTGGTACTCACGTTCCATTGTACTGCCACATCGTGGACATTTTGGAAAATCAACACCCCATTTGTACGAGCATATCTGCTTCACCTGTTTGGGAATCCTGTATGTAGGGGATAAAAGCAGATCGAGGATAACTGTGTGTGGCTTGACATCCAGGTTCCAATTTTCATCGAACCAATCTAATTTGTTTTTCATGTGATTTGTATCTCCATGTATAGCATAGAGGAAATCGCATGAATTGTGGGAGCGATAGCTCCCCACGCTGCTCGAAACTTTGCACACCTCTTCGTGGTGAGCAGCAGGCAACGATCTTATGGTCGGCGAAGATGTGAAGGAAAATGATTAGCTAAGGAGGATAAAGTTCATGAAAAGAATAGCCTTGTGTATTGGCAATGATGCGTACTCTATTCTGCCAGCCTTAAATTGCGCTATAGCTGATGCAACAGCTATGGAAAAAGAACTAAAGAACCTTGGCTTTGACACGGAATTAAGGACAGATCTTGATAGAACTGGTTTAGCAGATGCGATTTTTTCATTCTCAGATAAAATAGAGAATTATGATGCTGCTCTTATATATTATGCCGGACATGGCTTCCAAGTTGACGGAGACAATATATTGGCACCGATTGAACTTGATATTCAAGCTAGACCGGAACTAGTAAAATATAATGCTTTTCCGTTATCAGACCTAACTGAATTTTTGAATCGTTTTCCGAATCAAACAAAAATAGTAATTCTTGATGCTTGCAGGGAAATCATTGGTCATAGAGGCGCGATAAAGGATTTTGCACCAATTTCAGCTCCACAAGGTTCTGTTATTGCTTTTGCAACATCTCCTGGACAATCGTCAAAAGAAAATGTGGGGACTGGACATGGGTACTATACAGAGGCATTACTGAAGTATATGCCCTTGCCAAGAGTTCCGATAGAAACAACATTCAAAAAAGTGAGAGAATTTCTCTTTGCCAAAACGAGCGGAACACAGATTCCTTGGGAACATACATCGCTTGTTGGGAAATTTTATTTTAACCCAGATACAATTTATGATGGTGCGACATACAGTTTAGAAGCTTACAGTGATAATAGATTTAGATTTAGCACTGATAGTAAAATTAAAGGAATTGTTGATGGATTGAAAAGCCATTCGTGGCCACAACAGGAACCGGCAGTGCGGTCTGTAAATGGAATTGATTTTCAAACTGCAAGTGGCAATGAACTGTTCGTTTTGGGACGAAATATTTACCAAGCGGCAGATGGAAACTGTTATGCTTGCCACAGATTTATAGATGGATTTTCAGAAAACAGCAAAATACCAACACAAGCCAAATTACATATCTTGAACGGCATGGCTTATGAGATATATTTTGATTCATCAAATAAAATCCGAAATCTTTTCAAGTTGGGATACTATCAGAAAATCATAGACTATTTGGAACAGGCAGAGTTTTACGGGAGCAGAGACTTTATTGCGGCAAAATTAAGTTCAGTATCTGATAGGCCAATTTATATTCCTGGTCAAAATGAAGCGATGGAATTTGTGATTCAGACACACAGTGAAGATA
>OGQU01002324.1_pt1 | contig 12380 bp, 11 predicted proteins | sample 1553341 | NCBI WGS metagenome assembly OGQU01 (sample SAMEA2579920, study PRJEB22360) | human gut metagenome | biome: human gut; feature: human-associated habitat; material: faeces | place: Denmark | collected 2008/2010 | reverse complement strand
CCCGCCGCCGGGGTAGAGCGGATCCCAGCTGATGTGCGGCACCTTCTGCGGATGGCCGTCCACGTCCGTGTCGGGGATCTTTACCACACGGCCCGGAATAAGCCCAAGGCCCTTGTGCAGGCCGAACTCCTCCGACTCGTCAAATAGCATCTGCATTCCTAAGCAGATGCCCAGCAGCGGCGTACCGGCGGCGGCCTTCTGGCGAATCGGCTCCCCAGCCGTGCCAGACCGTCCATGCCGTCCTTGAACGCGCCGACGCCCGGCAGCACCAGCTTTTCCGCGGCCAGCACGTCCGCCGGGTCACTGGTCAGCAGCGTTTCGGCCCCAAAGTGGGCAAACGCATGGCGGACGCTCAACAGGTTGGACAGGCCGTAGTCAATCACTGTTACCTTCATACCCGGCGCACCTCCACCCCGCCCGCGCGGATGTCCTCTTTCAGCTCCGTCACGGTTTCTTTTTTGTAATGCAGCACAGCGGCACAGGCCACGGCGTCCGCGCCCGCGTTGGCGGCGTCCACAATGTCGTCGCCGCAGCCGACACCGCCGCCGCAGATGACCGGCACGTTCACGGCTTTCGTCACGGCCTCGATCAATTCAAGGTCCATACCCTGCTGTAACCCCTCGTTGTCAACGCTGGTCAGCAGAATTTCGCCCGCGCCCAGCGCCACGCCGCGCTTGGCCCACTCGACGACGTCATAGCCGGAGTGGGCGCGGCCATTGTCGTAGTAGGCTTCCCACTTGCCGGGCCAGGTGCGGCTGCGCTTGGCCTGAATCGACAGCACCATGCACTGGCTGCCGAACGCCTCGGCCACCTCGGTGATAAGCTCGGGGCGCTTGATGGCCGCCGTGTTGATAGCCGCCTTGTCCGCACCCATCGACAGGATGTGGCGCACATCCTCAACGCTGCGCAGCCCGCCGCCCACGCAGACCGGGATATAAACGTCGTCCACGGTTTTGCGCACAATATCGCTTAAATTGTTGCGGTTGTACAGGCTGGCGACGATGTCGATATAGAGCAGCTCGTCTATCCCGGCCTCATAATATTCTTTGGCAAACGCATTCGGGTCGCCCAGCTTGCGCAGTCCCTCAAGCTGGATCCCCTTGACAAGGTTGGTGTCCTTGACGTCCAATCTTGCGATAAGTCGTATTTTTTTGCTCATAGCTGAACCTTTCTAAAGCCTTCCCCTGTGGGGGAAGGTGGCCGCGCGAAGCAAGGCCGGATGAGGGGCGCGTATGCCGCGATTGCCCGCAAACGGGTTGCCGCGGAAAGTCCCCCCTCATCAGTCCGCTTCGCGGACAGCTTCCCCCAAGGGGGAAGCCTTTTCGCTCAAATTTCGTGGTGCGTTCCCCTCGGGTCGCCCCACAGTACCTCGCTGTCGCCCTCGTAGGGGGTGTGGCGGAGCTTCCACATATTGTCCTCCCACTTCCAGATGTGGGGGCTGCGGAAGCGGTCCGCCAAGTCCATAAAGTAGTCGCGGTCCATCCTGGGCTGCTCAAACAGCTGGCTGGCCCAGGGGAAGTGCTGGCGGTCCAGCGAAAGATATTTGAAGATTTCCTTTTCAAAGCGGTCCGGGTACTCGCCGTCAAACTTCTTGCAGAGCGCCTTGCCCTCGTCCAGCGTGATCTCCTCGTTGCGGATCTCCTGCGCGGCGTCGTAGGTCGTGCGGCCAATGCCGTACTTGATGTAGGTCGTGTAGTAGAAGAAGTCATCGATCTTGTCATCGATGGAGTTGTACTTGGAGTAGGTGCCCTGGGTGCGCTCCGGCGCGGGGCGGAAGCCGCCGTGCTCGACGCTGTAGTAGTACGCGCCCTGCGGATGCCACTTCTCGTAATAGCCCAGATACCGCACCTGAATGTGGTTTTTCTCAAGGTTGGAGGTCTCGGACGGCAGGTAGATGGCCAAATCGGCCTTGTCCACTTTGTAGTCCTCCTCCAGCTGGCGCAGGCTGACACCGCCCAGATAAATGTGGTCGTAGTCGTTGACCGCAAAGAAGTGCTCATCGCGCAGGGCGGAGTTGTTGTCGGCAATCGGGTTGCCGAACTCGGCCTCGTTCTCGCCGTAGAACACCAGCGGGATGCCGAACTTCGCGGCCATCTTGGGCGCCAGCTGCTTCTGGCCCAGAATGAACGGCTGGAACGGGTGGAACAGGTTCTCCGTCGCAAGGCGGGTCAGCAGGCGGTGGGTCATGCCGTTGGGGGTGCACAGGTAGTTGTCAAAGCCCGCGTGGATCCACGCCTGCATGTTCTCCCAGCCCCAGGGCGTGTAGATGTGCGGGGCCCAGGTGACGGTCAGCGGGTGCATACCGTACTTGTATTTCAGCAGGTGCGCGGCGTAGAAGCTGTCCTTGCCGCCGGAGCCGGGCACAAGGCAGTCATAGCTGCCGTCGTTCTTGCGGTACTGGTCGCAGAGCTCACGCAGCTCCTTCTCGCGCAGGGCCCAGTCGATATGGCCGTTGGCCTTGTTGTGGCAGGCATGGCAGGCATCACAGACGCCGTCCTCCTGAATGACCATCGTTTTCTTGATGGAGTTGATCGTGTGCTCAAACTCATAGCAGGAGTTGGGCTTCTGGTTGCTCATAACACATTCCTTGCAGAACTGTACATGCTTGGGCAGGCCGTAGTAGGCTTCGAGCTGGTCCTCCGGGATATCGGGGGCGTATTTGCTGTAATCAATGTCCACATGGCGGGGAATCTTTTCCATATTCTTTACACTCCAATCGGCTCTGTATCAAAATGAAAAGGCGCCGTCCGATAGCAATGCTATCAGACGGCGCCTTTGCCGTATGGGGGTATTATAGCACAAGGAAAATCATTTTGCAAGGGGTGTTATTCCGCAACCTGCACGCCGTCGATAAATACGGCCCGCACCTCGGTCATGACCTCGAAGGGGCAGCCGTTCGTGATGACGACGTCCGCGTCCTTGCCCACCTCCAGCGAGCCGACGCGGTCTGCCACGCCGATGTGCTCCGCCGGGTTGATGGTGATGGCCTTCAGCGCGTCGAACGGATCCATGCCGGCCTTGACCGCCATGCCTGCGCAGAGCGGCAGATACTGCTGCGGAATGACCGAGTTGTCGGTGATGATGGACACGTGGCAGCCCGCATTGGCCAGCACGCCGGGGGTTTTCCAGGATTTGTTCTGCAGCTCAAACTTGCTGGCAAACGTCAGGCTCGGGCCGACAGCCATCGGCACGTCCTTTTCTTTTGCCAGCTCGTCCGCAATGAGATGCCCCTCGGTCACGTGCTCCAGCGTCAGGCGCAGGTCGAACTCCCGCGCAATGCGCAGCGCCGTAAAGATGTCGTTGGCCTGGTGGGCGTGGGCCTTTAAGGGGATCTCCCGCGCCAGCACCGGCAGCAGGGCCTCGAGCTTCTGGTTGTAGGCGGGCATTTTGGTCACGTCACCGTTGGCCGCCTGCTTGCGCGCGCCGTAGTCCCGCGCCTGCATCAGTGCACCGCGCAGGAATGCCGCCGTGGACATGCGGGTGGAGTCGCACTTGTCACGGTAGCAGTGCTTGGGATTCTCGCCAAAGGCGCACTTCATAGCGACGGGGTCGCGGACGATCATGTTGTCCACGCGCTCACCGACGGTTTTCATCGCCAGGAAGGTACCGCCCAGCACGTTGGCGCTGCCCGGGCCGGTGCAGACGCAGGTCACACCCGCCTTACGCGCGTCGGCCAGCGAGGGGTCGCGCGGGTTGATGCCGTCGATGGCGCGCAGCTGCGGCGTCCAGATGTCGTTCATCTCGTTGTAGTCGCAGCCCTCATACCCGATGCCGTAGCCGTCAAGGCCGATATGGGTGTGCGCGTCCACAAAGCCGGGGAATACATCAAGGCCGTCTGCGTCGAAAACCACGGCGTCCGCCGGGGCGGTCAAATCGGTTCCGATGGCGGCAATTTTGCCGTCGGCCAGCAGAATGTCGGCCTTGCAGGCGTCGCGGTGGACAGCGTCATGGATGAGGCCGCCGCGGATGAGGGTGGTGGGCATTTTCATTTCCTCCTACATAAAATGGGATGGTTGTCCCATCCCATTTTGCTTTTTATTGAAAGTTCTCTGCCGCGGGCATTTCCGCCGCGTTGTAAAGGAACAATACCAAATCCGGTTTTGTTTCCTCAATGTACGAGGCAATCGTCTGCGGGAACGCGCGCTTGTCAATCGTGTCCAACTCCGCGCACGCCTGCGCCAGATACGGCGTAAACGCACAGGCAAAGCTATCCCGCACCAGCAGCACCCGCTTGTCATTCGGCGGCTGGTGATTCACGATATGGCAAAGGCCATAATCGCCGCCAATGTAGCCCGCGTAGGGGTTGTCAGTGTACAGGTCTTTCTTTTCGAACATTTCGGGCACAAGCAGCGTGTTGACATAGTCGCCGCTGCGGTCTATGCCCTTATCCGGGACTGTCAGCGTAAAATCTGCGGCGTAGTTTGGTGTGATGACCGAGAAGTCATCCAACCCAGCGTACACCGTGCCGACGCGCTTGCCCTGACTGCCCAAAAAACAATTCGGATAGGTGGTCACTGTGTAGTTGTTCAGATTGGTGATGGCGTCGTCAAACACAAAGCCATACTCGCTCTTAAGGATTTGCGCCACCTGTCCCCAGCACCAGAACGCTCCTTCCGGTGTCCAATGGTGGTCGGTCTTAAAGAAGAAGTTGTATTGGCTTATACCATTCTCGTGGATGACCTGCCGCAGGTCTGTACAGTGCACCTGTCCACCCAACTGCGCCAGAAAGGCATCCGCCATCGGGTTATAATTATCCTGCACACCGGTGGGCAGCTCCGGGTCATATTTACTGATTTTCTGCGGTGTCAGCACAAAGTACAGCTCTGCGCCGTTCTCCTTGCAGGTTTCCTGCAGCGACAGAAGTGACCGAGCACTCTCCGTCACATCCGCTGGTTCACAGACAAAGGTGAGATAGCCGTTTTTCAGCTTGACGACCTCGTCACCCTCGGCAGTGTCCTCAATTACATTTTTGCCCAATGTCATCTGAAAAAACGTGTTCAGATTGATCATTCCGTGATAAAACGGCACGCTTTCCTGCGCTGTCGTCTCCACCATGTCCGTCGTCAGGGCTGCGGCATCGGCGGCCTGCACTGCGAGGTTTTTCCAGGTCCGTACACTTCCGCTGCCCAACACAGCCATCATCAGCAGCATCGGCAGGGCCTTCCACCATTTTTGCTTCATGTCTGCACCTCCCTTAAAAATCAAAGTAAATGAACGGATTGTATCCGCCCTTTACAATAAAGGAGAGTGCAACCAGAAACACTGCCGCGCACCAGACCGGGCGCAGTCTCTCTATCCATGCCCCACATCTGCCTGCTTGAGCACGCAGCCAGACCGCAATGGGCAGGGCAGCGGCCATACCGATGAGCAGAAACATTTTATATTCTGCAAAATAGTAAACTGCCTTCTCGTCCAGCAAACCCGTAGTGTGGATATTGAACATTGCCAGCAGATATTTAAGCGCACCTGTGACATTCTCTGACCGGAACACCACATTGCCCGCGATGAAGAAGAACACCGTATAAATCCAGCCAAGCCAGCTTTTCTGCCCGGACAAATTCAAAATGCGCTCCACACACAGAAGCACGAAGTACATCATGCCCCAGACAATGTACGTCCATTTGGCGCCATGCCAGATGCCGGTCAGCAGCCAAACCATAAAAATGTTGAAGTAGAGCCGCCGTTTTGCAGCCACACGGCTGCCGCCCAGCGGAATGTAGACATAGTCGCGGAACCAACTGCCCAGCGAGATATGCCACCGCCGCCACAGCTCCGTGATAGAACGGCTGATGAAGGGATAGTTAAAGTTTTCCAGAAAGTGAAAGCCGAACATCTGCCCCAGACCGATGGCCATATCCGAATACCCTGAAAAATCAAAGTACAGCTGTAAAGAGTATCCGACAGCCCCGATCCATGCCATGGAGAACGACAAATTTCCCACAGAGGAAAACGCAGCGTCTGCCACATAGGCCAAGTTGTTGGAGAGAATGACTTTTTTACCAAGTCCTATAGCGAAGCGATACCCTCCCCTATTCCAGTTTTGCAAGCTTTCCTGTCGGTTATGAATCTGGTCTGCAAAATCAGAATAGCGGACGATGGGGCCGGCAATCAATTGCGGGAAGAAAGCAATGTACAGCATGACATCCCACAGGCTTTTCTGTGCCGCTTCCCCACGGTACACATCGACCACATAGGAAATTGCCTGAAACGTAAAGAAGGAAATGCCGATTGGCAGTGTAATTTGCGGAACAGGAAGCCGCACAAACGGCAGGCGGTTCAAGTTTTCCGTAAAGAATCCGAGATATTTAAATACGAAGAGCACAGTCAGATCCACACTGACCGCTACAAGCAGGAAACCCTTCCGGGCACTTTTTGCCGACGCCTCGATTTTACGGGCAAAGAGCCAGCTTGACACGATGACCAGCAGCATAACCAACACAAAGCGTGGTTCACCCCACGCATAAAACAGCAGACTGGCCCCTGTCAGAAAGAGGTTTCTGGCCGCCGTGCAGCGTTTTGGAATCAGATAGTAAAGTAAGGCCACTACCGGTAAAAATGCAAACAAAAACGTGGCACTGGAAAAGAGCATTCGGTGGGTCTCCTTACTTACACGTTAAAATCCAAGCACGTCCTTACCGCGGTGTACGGTCTTACCTTGCCGTCTGCCACGGCGACGTGGGCGGGGTGGGTGGAGTAGCCTTTGAGCGCGGCGGCGTCGGTGAAGGTCGTGTCCAGCATCAGGTCAGCGTTGGCAGAGCTGGGCAGGGCGTCGGTGTAGACGCGGACATCGAGCAGGCCGGGGATCTTACCGGCCAGACCCTCCAGCCCTTCCTTGATGCCGGCCTTGACGGCGGCCTTTTCGGCGTCTGGCATCTCCTTTAATTTCCACAAAATAACGTGACGTACCATTACTTGTTTTCCTCCCAGATGGGGTGCTTGAGCTGCCACTCGCCGTACTCGTTCTTCTCGAACAGGTCGCGGTTGTAGAACTTGTCCAGAATGGCCCAGAACTCGGTCTCGGTGTAGCCGCAGAACTCACAGAAGTCACGCACGCAGAGCGGGTCAAGCTTGCCGTCGCGCTCCTTGATGATGGGGATAGCCTCCTCGCGGGTCATCATGCCGTAGCGGATGTAGCGGGCCGTGTAGTCGGTGGCGGCGGCGTGGCCGAACTTGGGATACTTGAGCCAGCTGTGCACCAGATAGGCGCGGGAGTCAATCTGGTCAAAGTTCTCGGCGTGGTGGGTGCGGTCCCACTCGTGAGTCAGATCGTGGAAGCCGTGGGCCTTGGCGATCTGGTAGTTCTTGTAGCTGTTCCAGGGCACAAAGTAGCTCATGTAGAACGGGTCGAGCTTGGCGCGCTCCTCGGCGCTGGGGGCCAGCGTCAGAGAGAGGTCTTTCTCGGTCACGCCGTCGCCCAGCAGTTCCTCCATCGGCATACCGACAGCGACGCCGTTCTCGATCTGGCCCATGGCGGAGTAGGTCTCCTTATCGGCGTTGCCGCCGTACTCAAAGCTGACGTTCTCGCCGTAGCAGAGCATCGGGGTGTTGAACTTGGCGGCCATGTGCAGCGGGAAGGTGTAGATCAGGCGGTCCACGTACCAGGTCGGCTTGCCGTACTTCTCAAAGAATTTGCGCATCAGCGTCTTTTGCACCTTGATGTTGGGCTTGCAGGAGATGATCGTGCAGCCGAACTCCTCGCTGATATTCTTGAGGTTGTGGATGCCCGCCTGCGTCATGGGGAAGTTATCCTCGACGCTGAACAGGATGGGGTTCATGTGCATGACCTCTTTCAGCATCCAGACCTGGAAGTGGCTGTCCTTGCCGCCGGAGACGGCGACGGCACAGTCATAGCCGCCGGGGCCGTTCATGCCGCGGTACTTGTCGCAGTAGGCCTCGAACTCCTTGAAGCGGGCATCCCAGTCCACATTTTTGCGGCTCTCGTAGTGGCGGCAGGCGCTGCACACGCCCTCCGCGTCGAAGGTGATCCCGGGTCGGGTGTCGGGCATCGTACATTTTTTGCAGTAACGCATAAGAACACTCCTTTATTTATATATGTAATGGGGTTGGATTTGTTTAGTCTTCTTGCCTCCCTCTGCGAGGGAGGTGGCCCCGCAGGGCCGGAGGGAGAGAGCCTTGCCATGACCCGAAATATTTCGGGTCGCCGCAAGGTTCTCTCCCCCACCCGCTGCGGCGGGAGCCCCCTCCCAGAGGGGGCCAAGGGGGGGTCACCTCGCCGCCGCATGCACGGCGTCCGCGCCGGCGAAGTCATAGATGACGAACCGTCCGTCGTTGTAGACCTCGGTGCATTCGCCGTTCTGCACAAGGCCCGCGTTCTCTGCCGGGCCGTCGGTCTCGGTGTCGATGAGCAGGAACGGATGCTGCGGGTCGGTGGTCAGGTGGTCCTTGCGCTGCAGCCAGTTGGGGACGTAGTCCTCATCCAGCGATTGCAGCGTCCAGACGTCCAATTTCCCGTTCGTCAGCTCTGTCATGGCGTTGCCGTTCCAGAACGTGGCGTAGCCTTCGGTGTAGCCGTTGTCCACCAGCCAGTCGGCGGCGGCGTCCAGCCCCTTGTGGGCGAGATACGGGTTTTCGATCTCCTGCCGGACGGTGTTGACGGCGCAGACCGTGAAGCAGCCTGCCAGCACCACACCCAGCAGCTGCCGCGCGCCTGGCAGGCGGAAGTCCTCGGTTTTCAGCTCCACCGCCATGACCGCAATGGCCACCGGCATGTTCATGAGCCAGAAGTAGAGGTAATACTCGTGGAAGTAGGCGTAGGAGATGCCGCAGACCGCCAGCATGGCGACAAGCAGCAGCACAAGCAGCTGGTCGTTCGTCTCCAGCTTTTTCAGCCGCAGCAGCAGCCGCACGATGCAGAAGAACATCCACCCGCCCAGCAGCAGACCGATGCCCGCCGCAATGCCGCCGAAGTGGAAGATGCCGGAGCCGTTCTGGTAGCCGAACTCATGGAAGAAGTCCATCAGGATGCGGTCCAGCGTGAACCAGTTCTCGTCGCGGTCCCAGACGATGAAGCTGTAGGACTTGAAATCATACAGCCGCGACATGACGCTGTTGCTGATGAAATACCCCGCCGCGCCTGCCACCGCCGTGACAAGCGACGCCGCAAACAGCCGCACCTGACGGCGGCAGTGCTGCAGGGCCGTTTTCCAGTCGGACGTGCCGCTGTCATGCAGTGCAAGCACCAGCAGGATCGCCGCGGCAATGCAGAGCGGCGCGTGGAACACCATAAGCTGCTTGACGCCGTTCATGCCCGCGATGGCCGTGACGATGCAGGCCGCGAGCCATTGCAGTGCGCAGTGCTTTTTGTCGGCGTCGAGGCTGCTCAGCACCAGCGCCAGCACAAGCATATAAAAGAAGGTATAGACGAGGTAGTACCCGCCGTAGATGGCGTAGACCAGATAGTGCTGGCCGAACGGCCACAGCAGCGTGCCCACCATCCAGAGGCCGGGCCGCCCGAGCCTGGCGCATTTGACAAAGAGCAGCATACACACCGCGTACAGTGCCAGCGTGACGGCCATGCCGAACGCGCGCGCCAGATGCCAGTCATCCGGGAAAAGCAGCAGCCCCAGCCGGTAGAACCATTGCAGGTTGACGACCTTCAATTCCGTGGAGTAGAACCAGTTGTGGCTGATGATGCTGCCCTCTTTGTTGAGCAGGTCGGAGAGGATCATCTCCGACGCGAGGTCGGAATCGACGATCCATTTGCCGGGCACAAGCTGGTACCACAGGTCAAACAGATACGCCGCCGCCATCCAGAGCCACGGCAGCGCCTGCCAAAGCCTGTGCAAAGCCCCGCCCTTTGTTTGTTGTTTCATTCGGTTTCTCCTGATTCAGGTTTCTAGTTATTTAAACTATACCGCATTTGGGCGCAAAGCGCAAGGTATGCAGGGCAAAAAAGCGCCTTGACGCTGTGCGGCATTCATGCTATAGTGGGGGTAACGGCCCGTTTTTCCGCGGGACTGTGCGGGCTTTTCCAGCAATCGGAGGGCCCGCTGCTTTTATATTTGCTTATCGGATTTGCTTATCGGAGGGCGGCCATGCAGCAGCTACGCAGCGCCATACACAATGCCATTGCCAGATTTTTGAAAAATCAGCCACCGGCGCGCATCATTGCCGTGGGCTTTGCGCTGCTGATTTTGCTGGGCGCGGCGCTGCTGATGCTGCCGTTTGCCGTACACCCCGGCGCACACGTCGGCCCGCTGGACGCGCTGTTTACCGCAACGAGCGCCGTCTGTGTGACCGGGCTGGTCGTGGTGGACACCGGCGACACGTTCAGCCTGTTCGGGCAGGCTGTCATTGCGATTTTGATACAGATCGGCGGTCTGGGCGTCGCGTCCATCGGCATGGGGCTGGCGTTGGTCGCCGGGCGGCGCATCAGCTTAAAGGGCCGCTCCCTCGTGCGGGAGGCACTGAACGTCGAGAGCCTGGAGGGCATGGTGCGCCTTGTGCGGGCCATCCTGCTGGTGACCCTGATCTGCGAGGTCGCCGGTGCGGTGCTCAGCTTTCCCTCGTTTGCCCGCGATCACATGCCGCTGCAGGCGGTGTGGCTGAGCATTTTCCACTCGATCGCCGCCTTCAACAACGCGGGCTTTGACGCACTGGGCGGCGGGCAGAGCCTGATCCCCTATCAGAGCGATCTGCTGCTGAACCTCGTCACCGATGCGCTCGTCATTGTGGGCGGCATCGGCTTCATGGTCATTCTGGACGTGGGGCGCTGCCGCGGGCAGTTCCGCAGAATGGCGTTCCACACCAAGGTCGTGCTCTCCACTACGGCGGTGCTGCTGGTGGGCGGCGCGGTGCTTTTGCAGCTGACCGACCACATGGGCTGGCTGGCGGCGTTTTTCCAGAGCATGACGGCCCGCACGGCGGGATTTTCCAGCGTGGATTTAGGCAGCATGAGCAACGCAGGTCTGCTGGTCATCATGATCTTAATGTTCATCGGCGCATCGCCGGGATCCACCGCCGGCGGAATCAAGACGACCACTCTGGCCGTTCTGATCTCCTGCGCGACTGCCGTCTTTGCCAGAAAGGACAGCCCGGAAATGTTTAAACGGCGCATTATCCCCGATATTGTCGCCACAGCGATCGCGATCCTTTTCATGTATACAAGCCTCGGTATCCTGTGTGCCATGACGCTCAGCATTCTGGAAAGCCTGCCTCTTATACCGTGTCTGTTTGAGGCGATTTCTGCGCTTGCTACGGTAGGCTTGAGCTTCGGGATCACCCCGACACTTTCCGTTCCATCGAAGCTGATCCTGATCGCATTTATGTTCATCGGACGCGTTGGCGGACTCACGATCATCTACGCGACCATGTCCGGGTACAAGATTCAGTGCGGAAAATTCCCGCAGGAAAAAATTTCCGTCGGATAATATATTTAAGGAGAAAATTATGAAATCAATTCTTTTGATCGGCCTCGGCCGTTTTGGAAAACATGTTGCCATGCATCTTCACAACCTCGGACATCAGGTCATGGCCGTTGACAGTACGGAGGAACGCGTCAACGCAGTCCTTCCCTATGTGACAGAAGCACAGATCGGTGACAGTACAAACGAGTCCTTCCTTTCCTCTCTGGGAATCCGCAATTTTGATGCCTGCATCGTCGCGATCGGCGATAACTTCCAGAGTTCCCTTGAAACAACGTCTCTCTTAAAGGAGCTCGGCGCAAAGCTCGTTGTCTCCCGCGCTTCCAGTGATGTTCACCAGAAGTTTCTTCTGAGAAACGGTGCCGATCAGGTCGTCTACCCGGAACAGCAGCTTGCGAAATGGACTGCGATCCGCTTCAGCTCCAACCACATTCTTGATTTTGTCAATCTGGAAGGCGACTACGATATCTATGAGGTAGATCTTCCAGAACGCTGGGTCGGTATGAGCGTAGGTGAGATCGATATCCGGAAAAAATACGGCATCAACATCATTGCCGTCCGGCGAAACGGCACCCTGGATTTCTCCGTCAAGCCGGAAACCGTCTTTGAAGACGGCAATACGATCCTGGTTCTCGGACAGTATCGAGAGCTGCAGAAATGCTTTAAGATTTAATATCCTGTTTGCTCCAGTGCGCGCCTGCGAAACCTGCCGCCGGCAGCTTCTTTCGTATGCATGGCAGCATAAAAAGCCATTTTATGGATATCTCCTGAATTTTAGGACTTTCCCATAAAATGGCTTTTTATTGACATTTTTATTTCACATCTGTTATTTATCTATCCACATATTCCCCATAGGCGATCAGCGGATCCCCGGCTTTCACGCCAAGACTCACCGTCTGGTACAGAACGATTCCCGGATAGTCTGCCCGATACTCCAGTAAAAGGTTTCCCCAGATATCTCTCACCGTTCCCAGAACCGCACCTCCCGCGAACGTA
>OGQU01002320.1_pt1 | contig 12405 bp, 10 predicted proteins | sample 1553341 | NCBI WGS metagenome assembly OGQU01 (sample SAMEA2579920, study PRJEB22360) | human gut metagenome | biome: human gut; feature: human-associated habitat; material: faeces | place: Denmark | collected 2008/2010 | reverse complement strand
GGTTCCATGTGTAACAACCTCATATATATGCTACGGGCACCTTTATGATATCCTCGGTACTGGTATGCTTTCAGAATCAAAAGAAAATCCTGTCTGTCCCGTTCCTCCCTTTCCATTCGCTGGTTTTCTGTTGATAGATAATGGTAATATCCCGAACGGGATACTCCTGCTATTTCGCACATGGCAGCTACATTCAATAGATTATCGCTTTTTTGCATGGTATCATAAATAATCTGATACTTTGCATGTGCTGGTATTTTCATTATTCCGGAGCCTCCGGATCTAAAGATACAATTTTTTTTAGAAACTCTATCTCCTGATTTTTATATGCCAGTTGCATTTCTAAATATTTTATCCGATTTTCAGCCGAAAGATATCCGTTGCAACCCTGTGCATATGTGTTAAGATCTCGAAAGCCATTTCCCTTTTTTACTTCGTTTCCAATCATGGTTTTCAAACCATTTATCCTGGAATCCCCTAGGATATTTGGATCTATTCCAAGAGTCGAAACAATTTCACGTGGAAGCCTGCCCTTTGACAGTTCCTCCCAAAACAGTTTTTTAAATTCTGCCGAGAAATGTACAATGCTCGGTGATACATCCAGCACATATTTGCTATTTCTCAGTGTGAGCATTTCCTGTTCTGTAAACTTTTTGTTTGCCATAATTTCCTCCAATTCATTTTTATTGTAATATCAATCTGAATTGGAGTCAAAACCGATTTTGTCCCAAATAAATGGTTTTATCAGCACCATGTCCGAAGTTAAGGGTTCCCTGTAAACTCATTGTCTAGATTTAAGGGTTTTCATTAAAACTTACTGTCCAATGGTAAGGGTTTTAAAAACTCAAACTGTCTAATCTATAGGGTACATTTTATTTTTACCCCTTCTTGCTGAAAATGTTGTATACTGTTAATCATAGAAACATCTCTTTCTTTTGGTTTTTGTTTTGTCAACTTAATCCTAACACAGAAATAGGTGTTTCTTTTTTATTTTATTTAATTTTCCTACAAAAATTTTACCCTAGCTTTTATAATTAATACAAAGTCTTTAAGGAGGAACATGCGATGGATAATTTAGATTTTGCACTTATCGGGAAAAGAATTAAAGAAGTCCGTACAGACCGCCATTTAACGCAAGAATATCTGGCTAATGCTTCGGATGTGAATGTTAGTCATATCAGCAATATCGAAACCAACAAAGTCAAAGTTTCTCTGACGCTTCTGGTATCTATCTGCAATGCTATGAATGTTACTGTTGATTATATACTTGGCAATGAATATAAAGCTCCTACTACTGCCTATGAAACCGAACTGCTTAATGCTGTAGATAAACTGGATTCTTCTAAGAAAGAACAGCTTCTGCGTATTGCAAAGGTATTATAAACAAGCTATTCTTTAATCCTACCAACATATCTGTAATAAGTACTCTTACTCTTACCAAACTGCTTCATCAATTCAAATGGGCGAAGTTCTCCCGACAACACTTTTTCATAATGCTCTGAAAATTCTTCTTGTGACATTATCGCTGGACGACCATAATCATCCCACTCACCACGATTTTTCTTAGCATCAATACCCTCACGCTGACGCTTTTCTTTCTTTTCAATCTCTGCCTGTGCCATAGCTGCATATAACTCAATCAGCATATTATTGATGGTTTCCATCAGCATCCTAGCCATAGCATTATCAAGCTTTGACAAATCCATAAGCGTAGTAGGAAGCTCCAGTATTTTTACACGAATACCATTATCCCTGTAATACTGCAACTCTTTTAGTGTCTCCTGCTTATTTCTACCAAGTCTATCATCCTCAGTAATAATTAGCTCGTCACCAGCTCTTAATACATCCTCTTTCAATACCTGATACCTCGGACGATTAAAATTCTTGCCTGTCTGCTGGTCTGTAAAAATCTTTTCCAGCTCCAAACCATTCTGCTCACAGTATGCTGTAATCTCCTTAATACCTCTGTCTAAATGCTGCTCTCTTGTACTTATTCTGTGATAACCATATCTCTTCACGATTATTTGCTCCTTTCCTTTGTCTTAAAATGCTTACATAAAAAATGAGACCTCCCATAATGGAAAGTCTCTACTTTTTGGCACTGATTTTATGCCCTTATTATTCAGTTTCTAAATGTACACTTTTCGGCACCCCCCTCCTTAAAAAATGAATACATAAAAGAATGTATATTTCAGCCTTTGATTTATCGTCATAAGCGAAACAGTGTAAATACTTAAAAGTTTTGGTTATACCTTTTACTTTATTTCAGTTTTTCCCCAAGGAACATTGTATTCTGATATTTCTACCTTTTTCCAGTATTCTTGTGGTATATGTAATCTTGATAAAATATCTACATTCGCAATTAATGCCATGCTAAACAAATTCTGATTATTAATACCATGTTTTATCAAATGTTGTGTCAATTTTTCTATCGTCTCTCCTGAATTAGTTAAATCATCAATAATTAAAATCTTTTTATCTTTAAAATTTAATACTTCGTCAGGCACAAAAATTGTCCATTTTGATGTATCAAAACTCGTCCAATTTTGCGGATTAAGAAAGTTCTTATTATATCTTCTTTTTAATAGGCACATATACACAGGATATTTATTATCCAACTCTGTAACTACTAAGCTACATACTATTGAGCCTCTACCTGAGAAAGTAATAATATAGTCAGGGTTTATTTTTTCTACTTTTTGAGCTAAATCCTCTATCCCTTCCTTCATAATTTTCTTCCAAGAAATATTCTTTCTATATTTTATCTTAGTATATATAAAATATACTGCACTTGGTCCCCCCAAAACAGTAACTATCCATCCTATCGCATTCATAGCGATTCCTACTCCTTACAGGATATGCCATCCATAAGTACATCAAGTGTATACTGCACCGCCTCGTCAAATGTAAGTCCCGCGTCTATCAGGACTGTAGTCTCCATATATTTCTCAAGCGTGGCCTCGAACATCGTCTTGATGACCGGAATCGGAATATTCCTTATAACACCCTCGGCAATTCCGCGCTTCAGAAGCTCTATGGTATTATCCCACTGCTGCTCCATCATTACTCTCACCCGGGCAAATATCCGTGGATATGAATTCTCCAGTTGGTATATCTGCCGCCAATCCAGCTCGCTATAGCTGTCCGGCATGGCTATGAGAATCGCCTTTATCTTCTCCACCGTGGTCAGGCGGTCGTCATCCATGACCGCCTGTTCACTTCTCTTGATCTGCTCGTATATATATGTCGCCGTGTCAAAGAACAATGATTCCTTGTCCCTGACGACCTGATATATGGTTTTCTTGCTCACTCCAAGTCGCCTTGCCATATCGTCCATGGTGAATTTGAACCCTTTCTCCCGGAACTCCTCTATGGTCGCCTCATAATTTAAGCTGCTGCTGTGCTTCTCCGTCCATAACTCCCTCCTGTCCATCCGTGTCTGTCAGCTTCCTGTACATACTTCCCGCTCAGGAAACTCAGAAACTATTTTTAGTTTCCCCGTTTCCTTAATAATAACATTTCTTTGTAGATATTGCAACAATAAAAATGCGTTATCTCTATTTATGTATAATTTTTGCACAATCAACACAAATCTCAATTATTAGCTGGCGAATAATTTACAGAGTTCTGACACTCACAATTACATTTCTGCTCAGGCGTACCATCTGCCATATAGCAACAATAAAAAATACGGCATCTCCCAAAGCGGAAATGCCGTATAGTACATCATATATGTTCAGTTGGAATCGCGATTTTCCCGAAAAATATTTCTAGATATAATATTTCTGTCTTTGTATCACTCCTATGGCTGCTCCACATCAAGCACATACAGCTCATGGAGTGCTCTCGTACAGGCTATATAGTGCGCATGTCTTGTGACCATGCTTCCGTCGTAGGTTCCGTCCGTCATGACGTACACTGCATCGAACTCCATTCCCTTTGCAAGGAACTTTGGAAGTACGACCACACCGCCCGCATAGACAACCGACTGATTGGTGATGAGCGTCACCTCGGTGTACTCCGAAAGCTGCTTGTACACTTCGTAGGCATCAGCCTCGTCATTTGTCAGGATAGCTATGTTGTCGTAGGCGTCCATGTCTCCGTAGCTCAGCTTGTCATTTATGAACTCCACAGCTTCATCCAGTGACTCACACTGTATCTCCTCAGGCACCCTGCCGTGTCTCTCCACAGTGTTGCCGCCTACGCCCTCTCCGCCAAGTATACCGTTGCAGAACTCGGTGATCTCCGCCGTGGATCTGTACGACGCGAACAGCTCCTTGAGCTCATAGCCGCCCTGTCCGTTCCTCTTTGCAAATATCTTCGTCAGAACATCCACAACAGTCTCCTCAGGATCATAGAAGAGCACCTGATACCTGTCGCCCAGGATAGTCTTCTTGCAGCCAAACACCCTGTCTATCACCGCATACTGGAATATATTGTAATCCTGCATCTCATCTATGACGAGGTGCTTGATATTGTTGTAGGAATGACATCCGTAGAAATACACCTGCAGGTAAAGTATAGGAAGGATATCCTCATAGCATATCTTTCCATATTCATTTCTGTACTCCGATATACCCGGATATTTCTTCTCCATCTCCGCCAGGAATCCAACATACAGCTCAACCAGATTCCTCTCTGCAAATAAATTTACCATCTGCTTCTGTATCTGCCTTGCCAGATTACGCTTCTTCTCGTCCGGGAACTCCTTTGGTGAATTATCCTCCACCCTGTCTACTATGAAGTATGCTATGTTCTCGAATCTCTCATACACAGGTTTTCTTGCAAATCTTCCATTGAACATGGCAGCTATATCCTCGCCTGTATACTCCACCTTCTGATAGTGGAAATTTCTGAACTTTATACCTGACACATACCTGTCCAGATACTCATTGAAACTGTCGTAGAAAGAGATGGACGACTTGACCTTGATATTTCTCATCCTCTGGTTGTCCTGATCGCCGCTGTCTATAATGAACTCCGACTGATCCAGCTTGCTCTCATATTCCTCCTCTATGAAAAGAAGCTCCTCAAGCAGACTGTCAAATTCCTTCTCAGGCACACTGTTCTCCTCGAGCTCCGGGAGAACCTCTGATATATAATCGCCAAATATACTGTTTGGAGACAGTATCATGACATTGTCACTCTCAAGTGTCTTGTAGTTGTACAACAGCCACGCCAGTCTGTGCATGGCTATGACCGTCTTACCGCTTCCGGCGCGGCCGTCCACTATAAGGTTATACGCCGTGCGGTTTCTTATGATCGCATCCTGCTCCTTCTGTATGGTAGCCACCACATTTTTCATCTTCACACCACTGTTGCCGCCAAGGGTCTCCAGCAATATGGCGTCGTTGATGTTGGAGTCAGTATCCACCGCGTCTTTAAGTCTGCCATTTGACACCAGAAACTGTTTCTTCTCCACTATGTCTCCAGAAAACTCGTCATCTTCCATGTCATCCACATGAACATTGTAGGATGCCGGTCCCTTTTCATAAGCATAATACATAGAGGATACAGGTGCTCTCCAGTCGTACACAAGCTGCTGCCCATTCATATCTGACTGATAACCGCTCATACCCACATATACCGGGAGATACTCTTCGTCATCTTTATATTTGAATACAAATTTGCCAAAGTACGGCACCTTCTTCTGGTGCTCATTCACCTCCAGGCGCTTCGCAGCTCTTCTGAGGAACGCCTCATCATTGTTCACCGACTGCATGTTCTGCAGGAACTCCTCGTCGTCCATGTCTCCATGGCTGTCACGCATGTACTTCTTCTGTTCCTTTATATTGTCCTTTCCAAGCTCCATGGAGCCCTCAGTTATACTGATGCTGTAGTCGAGCTCCATCTCCACATTGTCAAAATAATCCTCTTCATCCTCCATCGTGGAGATCTTGTATCCTTCCAAATCCTTATTTTCTGCCATCTTATCTGCCTTTCACTATTTTACCTTTACGCGCTGTATACTGCGGACAATTCATCGGATGATACAGAGGAGCCGCCATAAATGGTCTTGCCGCCAACTCTTCTGTAGGTTCTCATCCTCACATAATAATATTTTCCTGAGAACAGTGAGCTTATCCTGCGTCTGAGTTTTGTGGACTTATTTATCGTTGCCACCTTATATCTGTCAAATTTCGACGATGTACTGTACTGGATCTGATACCCGCTGACATACCTGACCTTGTTCCATGTTACATCCATCGTCTTTCTGGAATTTGATCTGACCGTTTTCGCCTTGCATCCCGGCATCCTGTACAACCTGACCCCCACAGTATCATACGAGCTTGCAGAAGTACCCTTGAACGCCTTGACCGTGTATGTATAGTTTCTGTAATTAGTCACATTCTTATCGACAAATGTGAGCGTTCCCGCTGACAGCACCTTGTACTGCTTCCATCCGTTCTGCCCCGGTGCCTTGCGGTATATTTTGTATCCACTCGCGCCCTTTACTTTGTTCCAGGATACCTTCACGCCGGAATATGCATTCTTCACGTTGTACTTCGGCTGGTTAAGTCTGACCAGTGCCTTTGTAGCCGCCGGCTGTCCCTCGGTCGTGCCGTTCACGCCCCTCACCGCATATCTGTATCTGATTCCAGCCGCCGCAGTCTTGTCAGTGTATGTTCTGACTCCTGAACCTTTTATCTCAGCTATACATTTGTATGCGCTTGTCGCAGTTTTCCTGTATATCTTATACCCACTTGCATTATCCGCCGAAGTCCACGACAGTCTCAGTCCATCCTTCGAATTTCCAAGACTTTCCACCGCACAGGTTCCAACCTTTGTCTCCAGATGTTTTCCGCCAAATGTATTAGCAAAATAATCCGCCATGTATGGACAACCGTAACCGTAGTATTTATCCTTTCCCGCTGTTCCCAGATCCACGGAATATGATATCAGTCTGCTCTTCAACTGACTACTGTCAAGCTCTCCGCCAGCTTCACGTAGGCCGCCGCCGCTGATATATGCGGAGCCGCCATGGATGTTCCTGAAGTGGAAAACCCATGATTTGTTCCGGTCTTCCACGCCGATGTTATTTTCGTTCCGGGAGCGGAAAAATCTACAGCATTTCCATAGTAAGAATAGCTATCGTCAAATTTCACCGCATCCGTCGATATCCTGTCTGCTGTCTCCTCCGTTCCAGCCTTCTGCATAAGCCCCGACACTGTTATCACATCACTGCTGTCCGCAGGATATGACACACCTTCCACGTCGCTGATCTCCCAGTTGTTCACAGTGCTGTTCGTATTGCCTGCTGCCACACACATGATGACGCCATCTTCTTTTGCACTTTTTAACAATTCGTCAAGCATCGACCTGGTGTTGTCACTTGCATTTTTACCATAGAAGCAGAAGCTCATATTGATCACGTCCGCACCGCTGTCAAGCGCAGCCATGATTCCCTGCTGTACCGTTGACACTGTGGTTGCTCCCCGGCTTGTGAAACATTTGATGATCGTGAGCTGGACATTGTCCGGTGTCGCATCCGCTATTATGCCCGCCACATGACTTCCATGTCCCATGTTGTCTCCGTAGTCGCTCCGGTCTTCGCCCTCGCAGCAGTTCATACTTCCTTCCTCATTTATCCTGCCTTCAAACAGAGTATCCGAGGAATTAACTCCGGTATCTATGACCGCCACATTTACCTTAGCATCCAGCTTGTACTCTGACACCTCCGCCTTGAGCCTGTCCATTCCCATGTACCTTGTGCCCCAGCTTACAGCCTTATATGTCTCCGATGCGGCAAGCATGGCATCAACGTTCCGCTGTGCAGCATACGAATTTGAATCCAAATCCGCCAACACATCTTCTGAATATATGACCTGATCAAGCATACATTTTTCAGGCTCGTACTCTTCCTGAAGCTTTTCGTATGCCTGTTTCGTCGCTTCCTCGGTATCGTAGCCAAGCACATAGTAATCGTATTTGTCATAACAGATGACTGTTGTCGCGCCATAGGTCTCCGGCACTTCATCTGTATACAATATGATCCTGCGAAGACTGTATATGTCGGCTGACTCACTGCTGTACATTGCCGCTGCGTCGACATCCGCTCCTCTATCCATCACATCGGCCGAGTTTACCACATCAGCTTCGTCCATGGAATCTCTAAGCTCTGACACACTGGTTACGTATTCTACATTTTCATAATCCTGCGCGTACACCTTGGTATATGTGCCAGGCGCTGCCAGCCCACCTGCCAGCACCACACAGGCAATCAGGTACGACCACCTTTTCCTTCTCACCTATATTCCTCCTGTATATAAAAACAGCTCTTTAAACCACATAGTTATCTTTTAGTATAACATAAATGGGTCACAGATGGTGAGTAATATCTGTAACCCAAAGCCTCCACAGCACATATTTTATATCAGAGGTATATAAACCTCTGACAACACAATACGGAGGTAAAGTAATGGCAACATTCACTAATCAGGCAACTCTGTCCTACAGCGGAGGATCCACCAATTCCAATATCATAACTGGAGAAATCATTGAAGTCCTCACAGTCTCCAAGACGGCTGTGGTGGACACCTACCGAACACCGGATAAGATCACGTATGTGATAAGTCTCATCAATTCCGGAACTACCACACTCACAGGTCTGTCTCTCACAGATAATCTGGGAGCATATGCAGTGGGAAATACAACAGTATATCCTCTCACATATATTCCGGATTCCATCAGATACTACACCAATGGAACTCTGGTAGCCGCTCCGGCTGTCGGTGCTGCAGCTCCGCTGACACTCACTGGAATCTCCGTTCCAGCGGGCGGAAATGCTACTATTATATATGAGACAACAACAAATGAATTTACACCTAGAGGCAATGAGGATTCCGTGACCAACACTGTTACAGTAACCAGCGCAGGACTTACCAACGCAGTCACTGCAACTGAGTCGGTTTCCCCTGTTGCAGCTCCCGATCTCGCCATCACAAAGTCTGTGAGTCCTAGCATAGTTGCAGAGAATGGTCAGATCACTTACACCTTCCTTATAGAGAACTACGGCAACACCGAGGCATCCGCAAGTGACAACGTCATCATCACAGATACCTTCAATCCGATCCTCACCGGAATCACTGTGACATACAATGGAAATGCATGGACAGCGCCAGCCAGCTACACCTACAATGAAGCAACAGGCGAGTTCGCAACAGTTGCCGGACAGATTACTGTTCCAGCGGCAACATTCACACAGAATACAGCCACAGGAGTCATCACCACAACACCGGGAACAGCAACCGTGACTGTCACAGGAACCATCTAGCTGGCATGAGCCTGTCCGGGTCGACAACCTGACAGCTTTGGGAACATTTCCCACAAAATAGCAAAAAAAGAAAATTTTGTGCTCAAACTCCCGGATTCCCACTGAAAAGATACACAACTTCTAATCCATGTATCCTTTTCAGGGATTCGGGGGATTTACAGCACAAAATTTTCTCTTTTTTCAATATAATACCTGAACACAGCTTGACACATCACTCCACATTCTTGAGCGCCTCGTCCATAGGAATCTTCTTTATCCTCTTCATCTGCAACAGTGAGATCACCAGATAGCCGGTAAAGCTGAGCACGAACATGAGTGGGAATATCCATGGTGCCATGTATATCGGCATCCAGCCGCTTAGCATATCTATCAGCATTGCCCTGTATATCACCTTGATCGACAGGTAACTGAGCAGTATATCGAGCAGCGTCACCACCGCAACCATGACAGTTGTGGATGACAGATACAGCTTACTGATCTCCTTTGTGTCATATCCCAGTATCTTAACCATGGATATGGACACCGTGTTCTTCTCCACTATTAGTTTTGTGAGCAGATATACGAGAAGCATGAACATAACAAGTGAAAATACAACCACTATGTAGAACATACCTCCCATGGACTTGGTGAGCTGTCTGGACACCTTTATCATGTCATCCTTTGTGATCTCTGACACTACATGATCCTCTATATCGGTCAGCTTGTCATTCGAGAAATAGCCGGTGAAGTAATCCTCGTCCTTGTCAAATATTTTTCTGAAATCACCCTCTGTCACGAACACCGCAAGGGCTGCCGGATACACCACAGAACCCGTCACCTTGAGATCATATGTGTCATCAGTATAGCTCTCCTTGAGCTCAAGTTTGTCGCCATCAACTATCTCATATTTGTCTGCGTAGCTGTCAGATACCAGCACATCTCCGTCGTCCAGCTTAACCGGGAAATATTTACTGTCCGAGTGTATTCCATACACCATCTCATCATCTATATCTCCGGTCGTCCTTAGCGTCTTCATACAGTAGGTTTCCGCATTATTATTTGCCGTCTCCACCTGTGAATCCAGAACATACTGGTGGTCAGCTACCATATTATCCAATATGTCATTCTGATAGTGCTTCAGCATAGGATTCAACATAAGTCCGAACATCAGAAGAACCTGTGCGAAGTAAATTCCAAGAAGCATGACCACATATCCTGGAATGTTCTGAAGTATGACACGGGTCTTGAACCTTGTCATGAACTTCCAGTGAGGCAGCTTCACCGCCTTCTTTCTCTTTGATCTGCTGAGATCATGCCTCAGGAACCTCAGTGGTGAGAGCTTCAGTTTGCTGTTTACCACTAACAGGTTCACAACGATCATGATTATAAGAGGTATGACTGTGGTAAGCACAAATGCATCGGCATTCCAATACGTCACATACTTAGTGAGGGAATAGCTTCCATAGTAAAGCTGCGCACCCATATCCTTAAACACCGAATAGCCCAGCACGTTTCCCACCACTGATGCCACAAATGTAACTATGACAGGAAGTGATATGTAGTGAATAAGCAGCTCGCCCTTCGTATATCCTGAAGCCCTCAATGTTCCAATAACCGACGCTTCCTTTGTCAGAGTGTTGCTGATGGTTACCGCAAATATAAATGCAAGTATAACTATGACGATGTATTCAAACCATTTCATCATATTTGTATCACTGCCAATATCATTCCCTGCAAAGTTGATCGCCTGGTTCTGATACCTTGGAATGTAGTTCTCCACCATAATGCCGTTCATGACCGCCTGTGTATACACAATCTCAAGAAGGTCATCCGCCAGCTTTTTCTCATCGTTCTCCTCATCCGGCATTCCATCATCGTACATCCATGAATACGACCAGGTCTTATTTTTCTCTGGAAGATCATCAAATTCCTCATTTGACACAACCGCAATTCCGAATATCGTGGCATCAAACATGGTATCATTGTTGTTCTGGAACATGGTACTGTAGTCGGAGAGTGCCACAAATCCGCACACGCTGTATACCTTGTCACCCGCTTTTATATCATCACCGATCTCTATATCGTTGTTCACCGCATACATTCTGTCAATGGCGATCTCATCAGTTCCTACAGGAAATTCACCATCCATCAGGCACATTTTATTTACATCGTGTCTTGGTGCGAATATCCTCAGTGTCCTTCCCCCATCATCTGCAGCATCATTTACAGAATTCACCGTATCATCTTTTGTCTCTGCATTGCCTTCCACATTACCACTATTGCCATCAGAGTCTGATCCGATTTTACTCATAGGCAGTTCATAATACGACATATCATAGAGCTTCACGCCCTCATCCTCTATATTGCCCTTCATATTGTCTGACGCCTCATCCGACAGATCAAAATGTCCATCCTCCACGTTGTATTTGTCAAATGTATTGTCGTAGGTTTTCTTCATGCTCTCACCTGCAACCATGAAGCCCGACACCATTCCCGTCGTGATGACCATGAACAGGAATATGACTATATATTTTCCAAGCTCTTCCTTCAGTTCTTTTGGAATTCTTCTCCACAATGGATTTCTCATAACAGATCCCCTTTCATATTGAACATCTACCCCGTCTGCCCAATTACCAGTCAAGCTCTACAGCGGATATCTTGTTCTCATTTACAATGTTGCGTCTTATCATGCCGTCCCTGAGCTTCACAGTCCGGTCCGCCATATTCTTGATGGCATCATTGTGGGTGACCATGATTATTGTGTTGCCATACTTCTGGTTCACATCCTCTATGAGCTTAAGTATCTCCTTGGAAGTGTTGTAGTCAAGGGCACCTGTCGGCTCATCACAGAGAAGTATATCAGGATTCTTCACGATTGCCCTTCCAATTGAGGTCCTCTGCTGCTGTCCACCCGACAGCTGATTTGGGAGCTTATGTCTGTGCTCATAAAGCCCCAAAGTCTTTAACAAATCATCAACATCAAAAGGATTATCACTAAGGTATGCTCCAACCTCCACATTCTCCTTTACATTGAGATTAGGTATGAGATTATACATCTGGAATACATAACCGAGATGCTTTCTCCTATATCTGGTCAGTGTCTTCTCATCCATATCCCCTGTCTTCTCTCCATCTATGGAGATATAACCGGA
>OGQU01002318.1_pt1 | contig 12409 bp, 6 predicted proteins | sample 1553341 | NCBI WGS metagenome assembly OGQU01 (sample SAMEA2579920, study PRJEB22360) | human gut metagenome | biome: human gut; feature: human-associated habitat; material: faeces | place: Denmark | collected 2008/2010 | reverse complement strand
CCAGGGCGCCAAGAACGAAGCCCTGCAAATACTCTGCGCCACGCTGCTGACCCCCCAGCGGGTCGTCGTGCGGAACATTCCCCGGATTCTCGATGTCATGCAGCTCATCGAACTGCTGCGGCGCATGGGCGTCGTCGTCGAACAACTCGCGGAGGATGCCTATGCCTTCTGCGCCCGAGACATCGACTTCGAATACCTCCAGTCGGACGACTACCGCCAGCGCTGCACCCGCCTGCGGGGTTCGGTCATGCTGATCGGCCCGATGCTGGCGCGCTTCGGCGTGGGATACATCCCCAAGCCGGGCGGCGACAAGATCGGCCGCCGCAGGCTCGACACCCATTTCATCGGATTCCAGAAACTCGGCGCGAAATTCAACTTCGACGTTGCCGACGAGTTCTTCATGGTCGAGGGCCGGGAGCTGCGGGGAACCTACATGCTGCTGGACGAAGCTTCGGTGACGGGTACGGCCAACATCATCATGGCCGCCGTGATGGCCCGGGGATTCACGACGATCTACAACGCTGCGTGCGAACCCTACATCCAGCAGCTGTGCAAGATGCTCAACCGCATGGGCGCCCGCATCTCGGGCATCGCCTCGAACCTGCTCACGATCGAGGGCGTCGGCGAACTGGGCGGCACGGAACATACGCTGCTGCCCGACATGATCGAGGTGGGCAGTTTCATCGGCATGGCCGCGATGAACCGCTCGGAGCTGACGATTCGCAACGTGTCGTTCGAGAATCTCGGCATCATCCCCGCACAGTTCGCCCGCATGGGCATCCGGTTCGAACAGCGGGGCGACGACATCTACATTCCCCAGCAGGACCATTACAGCATCGAGACGTTCCTCGACGGGTCGATCATGAACATCGCCGACGCCCCGTGGCCGGGACTGACGCCCGACCTGCTGTCGATCTTCCTGGTGGTGGCCACGCAGGCCAAGGGCGCCGTGCTGATCCACCAGAAGATGTTCGAAAGCCGCCTGTTCTTCGTCGATAAGCTGATCGACATGGGGGCGCAGATCATCCTGTGCGACCCCCACCGCGCCACGGTCATCGGCCACGACCATCAGATGCGCCTCCGGGCCACGCGCATGACCTCGCCCGACATCCGTGCGGGCGTGGCGCTGCTGATCGCAGCCATGTCGGCCGAAGGAGTCTCGACGATCCAGAACATCGACCAGATCGACCGCGGATACAAGGACATCGACGCACGCCTGAACGCCCTCGGAGCCCGGATCACCCGCGTGGACGAATGCGACTCCCTTAAAACGGGAGGATTATAAATAAAGGATTCTTACAGCTTATGTTTTTGGAAAACGCCAGCCGCAAAGGCTGGATCGAAGTTATCTGCGGCTCGATGTTCTCGGGAAAGACCGAAGAGCTGATCCGCCGCCTCAAACGGGCCAAACTCGCCCACCAGCGGGTCGAGATCTTCAAACCCCGCATCGACGTGCGCTACTCCGAGGAGGAGGTCGTGTCGCACGATGCGAACGCCATCCGCTCCACGCCGGTCGAATCGCCGCAGAACATCCTGCTGATGACCTCCGACGTCGATGTGGTGGGGATCGACGAAGCGCAGTTCTTCGACGACAGCATCGTGGACGTATGCCGCCAGCTGGCCAATAACGGCGTGCGGGTGATCGTCGCGGGACTCGACATGGACTACACCGGAAAACCCTTCGGCCCGATGCCGGCGCTGATGGCCACGGCGGAGTACGTCACCAAGGTGCACGCCATCTGCGTGCGCTGCGGCAACCTCGCCCACCATTCGCACCGTCTCACCAGCGACGAGAAGCAGGTGATGCTGGGCGCCCAGGACTCCTACGAAGCGATCTGCCGCCACTGCTTCAACAAACTGACCGAAAAACCGTAGCCGCCGGCGGCCGCTCGCGGAAACGCCCTACGCAGAAAATTCCCTGAAAATCCGAAAAAACATCCGACTTTTTTGGATTTTCATTTTATCTCACTATATTTGTCATACAAATAGGATTATTCAGTCTATTATTAAAAAAACTTATGAACGCCCATACCATGATCAAACTCTCCGGACTCATTCCAGCCGTATTCACACCGTTCGACAAGAGCGGCGCAATCAACCTCCCGCAAATCCGGCCCTATGCCGACAAACTCGCCGCCGACGGTGCCGACGGCGTATTCGTCTGCGGTTCGACGGGCGAATGCACCTCGATGACCGTCGCCGAACGCAAAAGCGTCCTCGAAGCGTGGGTCAAAGCCGCCGCAGGCCGCATGCGCGTCATCGCGCACGTAGGCGGCACCTGTCAGGCCGACTGCATCGAACTCGCGCGCCACGCCGCCGAACAGGGAGTAGACGCCGTAGGCGCCATCGCTCCGTTCTATTTCAAACCCGCATCCGTCGAGGAGCTCGTAGACTTCTACAAGCCGATCGCCGCAGCCGTCGATCCGATTCCGTTCTACACCTACCACATGCCTTCGGTAACGGGCGTCAACCTGCCGATGAAGGAGTTCCTCGAAAAAGGCTCGCGCGCGATTCCCAACCTGAACGGCATCAAATTCACCTCGAACAACTTCATGGAGATGCTCGAATGTATCCGTCTCGAAGACGGGCGTTTCGACATCCTCAACGGTTTCGACGAAATGCTGCTCTGCGGCATGGCCGCAGGCGCCCGCGGAGGCGTGGGCAGCACCTATAATTATTCGCTGTCCACCTACCGGAACCTTTACGACGCATTCCTCGCAGGCGACATCGAACGCGCCCGCGCCTTCCAGCAGGAATCGGTGGACATCGTGCACGTCATCATCCGTCACGGCGGCGGCGTCCGCGGCGGCAAAGCCATCATGAACCATTTGGGCATCGACTGCGGCGACTGCCGGCTGCCCTTCGCACCCTACACCGAGTCCGAGATGCACCAGCTGGGCGAAGAGCTCGACCGGATCGGCTTTGCGAAATAACGACACCCGCCAACCTCTTCCGACCTATGAGAAACCTGACACTGACCCTTTTCCTGCTCCTCGGCACGGCAGTTTCGACGGCCGGGGTCCCCGCGACGCAGCTGACGGAAACCGATGTCATCCGCTGGGACACCTCGCTCAGCCTGCCGCAACTCGACGGGACGCCCAACATCGGAATAGCCGGTGTCTTTTCGGGACGTATCGACGGGAAACTGCTGATCGCAGGCGGCGCCAACTTCCCCGACCGCACCCCCGAAGCGAACGGAGAGAAACGTTATCACCAGGATTTATACCTCTACGACGCCTCCCGGGGCTGGCAAGTCATCCGCGACGCCCTGCCTGCACCCCGGGCCTACGGAATCTCGGTCACACTGCCCGAAGGCGTGCTCTGCATCGGCGGCTGCGACGCCTCGGACTGCACGGATCAGGTATCGCTTCTGACGCTCGACGGCGACCGGCCCCGCTTCACGCCCTGGCCCTCGCTCCCGCGTCCCCTGGCCAATGCCGCAGGAGCTCTGGTCGGCCACCGCATCTACGTGGCCGGCGGAATCGAACAGGGGGGGGGGGGGAACCGCCGCCACCCGCAACTTCTTCATGCTCGATCTCCACGACCGCGGACGCGGATGGCAGGAGCTGCCGCCGTGGCCCGGCCCGGCCCGGGCGTTTGCGGTAGCGGCCTCGCAAAGCGACGGATTCGACAACTGTTTCTACCTGTTCAGCGGCCGCGACTTCTCGGGCGATTCGCCCTGGACCGTTCACAAAGACGGGTACCGCTACAACCCGCGGCTCGGGAGCTGGGACCGCCTCGAAGGAGAATTTCCGGTCATGGCCGGAACGGCGGCGCCATTCGGCACCAACCACATTCTGCTGATCGGCGGCCGCAACGGGACCAATTCCGACGACCGGATGCTGCGGCTCTACCACACGATCACGGAAACCCTTACGGAAGTTCCTGTCTCCGATGAAATCGACCTTCCGGTCACGACGAACGTTCTCCCGGACGACGACGGCATCCTGATCACGAGCGGCGAAATCCGCCCGGGCGTGCGCACCCCCGTCCTGCTGCGGGGAACACTCCAAAGCACCATCCACCGCCTGACGGGGCTCGACATCGGCGTCATCACCCTCTATTTCCTCTCGCTGGCACTCATCGGCTGGTACTTCTCGAAAAACCAGAAGACCTCCGACGACTACTTCAAGGGAGGGGGACGCATCCCGTGGTTCATCGTCGGGCTGAGCATCTTCGGAACGGCGCTCAGCGCCATCACCTTCATGGCCATTCCGGCCAAAGCCTATGCCACGGACTGGAGCTACCTGCTCTTCAACTCGGGCATCGTGCTGGCCGTACCGGTCATCGTGCTGCTGTTCATCCCCTTCTACCGCAGGCTCAATGTCACCACGGCCTATGAATACCTCGAAGCACGGTTCAATCCCCTCGTGCGCATCCTGTGCAGCATCGCTTTCATCCTCTTCCAGATCGGACGCATGGGCGTCGTGCTGCTGCTGCCATCGATCGCCCTCAACGTCGTCACGGGTTTCGACATCTTCCTCTGCATAACCCTGATGGGCATCCTGAGCCTCGCTTATACACTCATGGGCGGTATCGAAGCCGTGGCGTGGACCGAAGCCCTGCAAGTCGTCGTGCTCCTGGGCGCCGCCGTCACGGTGCTGATCATCGTCTGCCTCCAGCTCCCCGAGGACCTCGGAACCATCGTCGCCTCGGCCTCCGAAGCCGGGAAGTTCAACCTCGGATCGACGGCTTTCGACCTGCGTCAGCCGACCGTGTGGACCGTGCTGATCGCAACCTTCTTCACCAACATCACCACCTACGGCACCGACCAGACCATCGTTCAGCGCTACCTGACCACCGCCACCGAACGCGAAGCCCGCAAAGGCGTCTACGTCAACGCCGCACTGACCATTCCGGCCACCATCCTCTTCTTTCTGGTGGGCACGGCGCTGTGGGCCTTCTACCGCCACTATCCGGCGGAGCTGAGCATGGCCGTCCGCGACAGCGACGCCATCCTGCCGTGGTATATCAGCACCCAGCTCCCGTCGGGCGTACTGGGACTGATCATCGCCGGCCTGTTCGCCGCCGCCATGTCAACGCTCAGCAGCAGCATGAACTCCGCCGCAACGGCTTTCGTCACGGACATTCACCGCAAACTCAGCCCCGCGGCACGCGACGGCCGCGCGCTGCTGCGCACGGCACGCCTCTCCACCCTCGTACTGGGGCTCGTCGGCGTAGGATTCGCATTGATGATGGCTTCGTGGGAGATCAAATCGCTGTGGGACGAATTTTCGAAGATCCTCGGCATCCTGCTCGGCGGTCTGGGCGGATTGTTTCTGCTGGGCCTCACCACCCGGCGCGCCAATACGTTCGGCGCCCTGTGCGGCATCGCGGCCAGCATCGTCGTGCAGATTCTCGTCGCCCGCAGCGGGTATGTCAACCTGCTGCTCTACTCCACGACCGGATTCCTTTCGTGTTTCATCGTCGGTTATCTGGCGAGCCTCTGCGCACCCCGCAGCGACCGCGACACCGATTCGCTGACCATCTACGGAAAACGAAAACCCCGGACATAACCCGGCCGGAACCGCTTCTTCACAGGCATATTTATCTTATTAAACAAATGAATAACAACCAACCCTATATCATGCAACCAAAAATTTCCGCCAAATGAAAAACTCTACTACCAAGAGGCGTTTCGACTCCGGATACGGAGGATGGAGCGTCGCATCGAGATGCCTCCTCTGTCTGGCGTTTCTGCTCGCAGGCATGAGCGTCTGGGCTCAGACCCACCGTCTGACGGGCCGGGTCACGGACGACAAGGGCCAGGCCGTCGTCGGAGCCTCGGTCATCGTCAAAGGCACGACCCAGGGCATCACCACGGACTCGAACGGCAGCTTCGCACTCGACCTGGCGAACGGCGACATCACGCTGGTCGTATCGTTCATCGGCTACCGGACGCAGGAGGTCGCCATCCCCCGTTCGCAAAGCCGCATCGACATAGAACTGGCTCCCGAGTCGATCGCCGTGGACGAGGTCGTGGTGGTCGGCTACGGCGAACAGTCGCGCCGGTCGGTGACCTCCTCGATCGCCAAACTCGACGGAGAGGCGCTGCAAAACATCCCGATTTCGACCGTCGGCGAAGGTTTGAAAGGCAAGATCGCCGGTCTGAAAGTCACGCAGACCAACTTTTCGCCCGGCGGCGGATTCTCCTACCAGATCCGCGGCGGCTCGTCGATCAACGGCTCGAACTCCCCGCTCGTGCTCGTTGACGGCGTCGAACGCGACTTCTCGGCCATCAACCCCAACGACATCGCCTCGATCGACGTACTGAAAGACGCCGCGTCGTCGGCCATCTACGGAGCAAAGGCTTCGAACGGAATCATCCTCGTGACCACCAAGCGCGGCGGTTACAACAAGGCTCCCCGCATCACGTTCGAAGCCAACTGGGCCTGGCAGGACACCGAGACCGAAATCGAATTCCTGAACGCCCGCGAATACATCGAGGTCGTCCGCACGGCGGTCGCCGAATACCTGAACATCCCTTCGCGTGCATCCGACGCCCTGAGCTACCTGAACGGAGCCCACTCGGCCGGTGTCGGCAACAAACCCAACGGCATCTTCTCGACCCGCTATTACGATCCCGCAACGGACGTGCTGCCCGCCGGATACAGGACCATGCCCGACCCGATCAACCCCTCGAAAACGATCATGTACCGCGACACCGACTGGCAGGCCCTGCTCTATAACGGCGCCTGGTGGCAAAACTACTACCTGGGAATCGACGGCGGCGGCGAACGGGTCCGCTACTCGGCCAGCCTGGGATACACCGACGACGAAGGCGTGGCTCTCTCGACGGGCTACAACCGCGTGAACTTCAAGAGCAACCTCGACGCCAAGATCACCAAGCGGCTGACGGCCAGCTTCGGCGTGGATTTCGCCCGCACCGACACCGAAGCCTACGCCAACCAGCGCAACACCATCTCCCGCGCGCTGGCCAATCCGCCGACGATGAACGCCTACTACGAGGACGGCACGCCGGTCGAGGGTTACAACTCCTCGTCGCAAACCCCGCTCTTCTACGACAAATACTACGACCGGAGCAACCAGAAAAACTACCTGTCGCTCATCGGAGGTCTGAGATGGGAGATCATCGACGGCCTGACGGCCAACGTGCAGGGTTCGTTCTTCCGCACCGACTCGAAGACCAAGCAGTTCATCAAGGCCAACGTCTTCGACGCCACGCGGAAATCGTCGTGGGGCCAGACCATGACCGAACGCCAGAAGCTCGAAGCCTACGTCTCCTACAAGAAGACGTTCGCCGAAAATCACAACTTCTCGATCATGGGCGGTTATTCCTACCAGAAACGCGACTACGAAACGGTCAGCGTGGCCGGATCGGGCGGCACCTCGGACAAGGTAACCACCATCAACGGCTCCTCGGTCTTCGAACCCGACGACATCACCTCGTCGGAGCAGGCCGAATGCCAGATCGGATTCTTCGGACGCCTCAACTACGATTACAAGGGCAAATATCTGCTGACGGCCACCTTCCGCGAGGACGGATCGTCGAAATTCGCCAAAGACGACCGCTGGGGCTTCTTCCCGGGTATTTCGGGCGGCTGGGTGCTGACCGAAGAGCCCTGGCTCAACGGCATCCGCCAGCTGAATTTCCTCAAACTGCGCGCCAGCTACGGTTCGACCGGAAACAACGCCTCGGTGGGGATCTACGACGCCTACGGTTCCTACGGCGCCAGCTACATGTACAACGGAAATTCGGGCATCAAACCCTCGGAGATGCCCAACGAGAGACTGCAATGGGAGACCTCGAACCAGCTCGACATAGGCATCGAAGCCGGCCTGTTCAAAAACCGCATCTACGTAAGCGCCGATTTCTTCGACAAGCGCACGCGCAACCTGCTCTACGAACAGAAGCTGCCCAACACGACGGGCTTCTCGAAGTTCTGGACCAACCTCGGCAAAGTCCGCTTCTGGGGCTATGAACTGGAACTGACCACCCGCAACATCGTGAAGAAGAATTTCAGCTGGGAGTCGAAACTCGTGCTGAGCTACCAGCAGAACAAAGTGCTCAAACTGCCCGACAACGGGATCGACAAGAACCGCACGGGCGGCATCGCCCTGGGCGACGGCACGTTCTTCGGCGGCATCGCCGAAGGCGAACCCCTCAACCGCTTCTACGGCTATGTCGCCACGGGCATCATCGAGACCGAAGAGCAGGCCGCCAACGCCAACTACGACGCCCTGTCGCGCCTGCCCCAAAAAGGCGCCAAACGTGTCGGCGACTACGAATGGGCCGACCGGAACGGCGACGGACAGATCACCACGGCCGACCAGTTCTGTCTGGGAGTCACCGTCCCGCCCTTCACCGGCGGTTTGCAGAACTCGTTCCGGCTCAAAAACTGGACCCTGTCGCTCTATCTGGACTGGGCCACGGGGCACTCGATCTTCGACGAATCCTATTCGCGCTACTTCTACGGCACCTTCACCAACAACTACGCGCTGGCCAAGGATGTGCTGAAAGCGTGGAAAAAGCCCGGCGACAAAACCAAATACGCCAAGTTCTACGCCAACGACTCGAACTGGGGCAACGACAACTACAACCGCAGTCCGACCAACACGTTCACCTACAAGGGCGACTACCTCTGTCTGCGCGAAATCACGCTGCAATACTCGCTGCCGTCGAAACTCTTCACGAAAGTCGGCCTGAAAGGCGTCACGCTGACCGTATCGGGCAACAACCTCTGCTATCTCACCGAGGTCAAGGGCATTTCGCCCGAAACGGGAGCTTCGACCACCTACGAAGGATCGGGCGACAACGCATACTACAACTATCCCCCGATCCGCCGCTTCTCGTTCGGCGTACGTCTGATCTTTTAATTCAACTTCAAGCAAGAACCGTCATGAAAAACAGACTCATACAATTCGTGCTGCTCGCCGCGGTCTCAGCGAGTTCCGCTTCGTGCCTGGGCGACATGGACATCATCCAGAAAAGCAAGATCACGACTTCGAACATGTGGCTCGACGAAGGCGACGCCACGGGAGCCCTCTACGGCATGTACCACCAGTTCCGCGCAACGTTCCAGACCGCCATGATCTACTGGGGCGACTACCGTGCCGGAACCTTCACCAACGGAGCCGGCGGCTCGGGATCGGCCGACAAGATGTTCAACAACGCACTCGACAGCAGCGAAACAAAAGGCACCAACTGGGGATCGAGCTACACGACGATCAACAACGCCAACCTCATCCTGCGCCACGTGCCGGGAATCGCGTTCTCGGACGAAAACCAAAAGAACCTCATCCTGGCCAACGCCCATTTCGTGCGCGCCTACACCTATTACAACATCGCCCGTGTATGGGGCGACGCACCGCTGCTTCTGGAAGGTTTCGAGTCGAGCGACAACGACCTGCAACCTTCGCGCAGCGACGCAGCGCTGATCTACGAACAGGTCGCCCGCGACATCGACGATGCGCTCCGCCTGATGCCCGCATCGGCCGCCGACTGCACCATCGCCACGCGCAGCGCCGTCCAGATGCTCAAGGCCGACTACAATCTCTGGCTCTACCAGACCCGCGAAGGCGGCGACGACGCACTCACGGCCGCCGACGAAGCTCTGGCCGAGGTGTTCAAGGATTCACGGCTCGACCTGATCGGCTCCTATGCCGACATCTTCGACATCACGAAAAAGAACAATGCCGAAATCATCCTCACGCTCCACTTCGGACAGGGCGAATACGAAGGCGGCTACGCCGAGACATATCTCATCCCGCAAACCCGCTTCCACTCGGCCAGCGAACATATCGAAACGCACGTCAAGCTGATGACTGCCAACGACCAGCGCTTCATCTTCTCGCCGAGCCTCGTGGAGCTGCTCTACAAGGACGAACGCGACACCCGCACCCCGGTCAGCTACGGCGACTGGACCGACGAAGAGGAGGGTTACCGCTACACGTGGGTCAACAAGTTCGCCGGCAAGTGGGCCGACAACAAGCGCTACTTCATCTCCGACCTGCCGCTCTACCGCTATGCCGAAGCGTTGCTCTTCAAGGCCGAGATCGAGAACGAACGGGGCAACGTCCCGACGGCGCTCGCATACCTCAACCGCGTCGCCAAGCGGGCTTACGGCATCGACAACTATTACACCGCCTCGGACTACCACAGTTTCAAGGAGTCGCTGATGACCGAGTATCTGAAAGAGTTCGCCGGCGAAGGCAAGAGCTGGTGGAACTACATCCGCCTGGGCTACGCCTTCACGAAGATCGAATCGCTCCGCGGCCGCCAGAACGAGACCAACATCCTGCTGTGGCCCATCACGACCGCCTGCATGAACGAAAATCCGAATATCCGTCAAACGGTAGGTTACAACTAAAAAACACGCCACGATGAAAACCAGAATACTGAACCTCCTGCTTCCCGTGTTGGCCCTGACGGCCGCCGCCTGCGGCGACTCCTTCGAGTTCGGCACGCCGACCCACGATCTCGACGAAGGAACCGACCTTTCGGCCGGGACGACACAGGTGCTGTGGAAAAACAAGGGAGCCGTCTATCCCACCAAACGCATCCATAACTTCCGCATTCCGGGGCTGGTCCGGACCCCGCACAAGCTGATCGCTTTCTGCGAAGCCCGCGAAGAGACCGGCTCGACCAACAAGGACGGCGGCGACATCGACGCCCTGACGCAGGCGGCCACCTGGTCTACCGGGTCTCGACCGACGACGGCCAGACCTGGGGCCCCTCGCAGGTACTGTTCGACGACGAGGACAACACCTGCGGAAACGCCTGCGCCGTCTGGACCGAAAGCGGCCGTCTGGTGGTGTTCTGCTGCTGGGCGCGCACCGGAACCACCGAAGCGAAATTCAAAAGCAACTACTTCTCGTTCGAGGAGTCGCAGAGATACCACAACCACGTGGTCAGTTTCTACTCCGACGACGAGGGCGCGACCTGGTCGGGTCCGTTCAAGTGGTTCACCGAAAACCGCAATTCGGACCCCGATCGCTACCTGTGGACAGGCTTTTTCAAAGCGGGCCCCGGACACGCCATTCAGTTGAAGACCGGCGAACACAAGGGACGCATCCTCGTCGGCTGCGATCATAAATATCAGGTATTCGGCGGAACGGCCGTGCCCGCGGATTCGGAGGATGAAAACTACTACGGTTCGCACGTCGCCTACTCCGACGACAACGGCGAGAGCTGGCACATGCTCGAACTCGACGAAGAGCTGCACTACGGCAACGAGTGCGTACCGGTCGAACTGTCCGACGGCCGCATCTATCTCGACATGCGCAGCACGGGAGTCTACAAAAAGCAGCGCGGCTGGAGCGTCAGCGAAGACGGCGGCATCACCTGGAGCCGTTATACACCGAACCCGCTGCGCACGGACCCGGGATGCCAGGGGTCGATCGTAAACTACAATACGAACGGCGTTCCTTCGTCAGTCATCCTGGCCAGCAGCAACAACAGCACGACCCGCGACCATCTTTCGATCCGGGCCAGTCTGGACGACTGCGCCACCTGGAAAGAGGACGTTTACCAGATCACCGGCGGCAAATCCGGTTATTCGGACATGGTCGTCTTCGACGACGGCAGCGTCGGCATACTCTATGAAAACGGACCGACGCATTACAGCGAGCAGATCTCGTTCCGCAGGATTCCGGCAGCGACGATCGCAAAATACATCAACGAATAAACCCTCCGAGTCATGAAAAAACGAATCATAAGCCTCCTCTGCGGGCTCCTCGCCACGGCATGCTCCCCCGATCTGCACGACGAGAACAGCGTATTGGAGAACAACCGGCAACAGGCCGAAATGAGCGTCGAAGTGCAGGTCAGCGGTACGATGATCTCGACCCGCTCGGCCGCTTCGGCCGAAGAACGGGCCGTCACGAGCTACGACATCTATATTTTCGACGTTACGACCAATGCCCTGCAATACTACAAGCAGGGAATCGTCCCCGCAGAACCGGAAAAGATCGCCGGAACGCAAAACTACCGCATCGGCAGCGAGCAGATCGTGCTTCCGACCTCGGGGCAGAAACATGTCTTCGTGCTGGGCAATGCCGGCGGCAGCGTCACGCTTCCGACACTCGTCACGCTCGACGAAGCGACCGAAAGCGCCCCGGCCACGGCGCTCGACGATTTCCGCAGCAGCGTCGTCGTGACCCCTGCCGGACCCAAAGCCCCGGCAGCCCCCTTCGTCATGGCCGGCACGACCTTCATCGCCAGTGCCGCCAACGCCCATGTGCCGGTATGTCTGGCCCGGACCGTCACCAAAATATCGCTTCGCAACCCGCTTCCCGGAGAGATCGTCCTCTCGGATGTCTCCGTTTCGGGAGCCTCGGCGAGCGTCTATCCTTTCGTAAAGACCATTTCGGTCGATCTGCCGACCGCCGACTACACCGCAGCCGCCGATCTCGCTGCCGGCGAAGAGGCCGGGGCTTTCTACCTGCT
>OGQU01002310.1_pt1 | contig 12446 bp, 10 predicted proteins | sample 1553341 | NCBI WGS metagenome assembly OGQU01 (sample SAMEA2579920, study PRJEB22360) | human gut metagenome | biome: human gut; feature: human-associated habitat; material: faeces | place: Denmark | collected 2008/2010 | reverse complement strand
GCCGGGGTTTCGGGATAAGCTGGCACGGGGCGCGGGAAGCGTGGGAAGAAGAAAGTTCGGAGGCATCTTATGGGGGATGGGGCAAAGCCGCGCCGCAGCCGGCCTTTGGTGGTGCGCTATATCGCTCTCATGACCGCGGTGGCGGTGGTGCTCGTAGCGCTGTTCGGCTGGATGTCCTATCAGGAGCAGTCGCGCCATATGGAGGAGCAGATGCTCGCCGAGGCCCGGATTCTGGAGAAATCGGTGCGGGCGACGTGGGATTTCATCGACTACGAACAGCCCAATATCAACTATGACCGCGACGGGACCTACAACTTCAAGGGGCTCTACTGCTCGCTGGTGGGAAAATCGGTGGGCAAGCTGTTCACCTTGAGCACCGACGGCCGCTACACGCTCCGCTATACGCGGCTCGATCCCCGCAACGCCCTCGATGCCCCCGACGAGTTCGAGCAGCGGGCCCTCGACGCGTTCTACCACGAGGGCGCCTCCGAGTACACGGGCTTTGTCAATGCCGCGGACGGTTCCCGGGAGTACCGCTATGTGGGGGCCATCTACCTCACGGACAGCTGCCTTGAGTGCCACGGTGCCCCGGCCGGCGAGCTGGATGTGACGGGCTTTCCGAAAGAGGGGCTTTCCGCCGGCGATATCGGCGGTGCGGTGAGCATTAGCATGCCGACGGATCTGTACCAGGCGGGCATCAACCGGAACACGGTGCTCATCATCGGCTTTTTCGTGCTCTTCCTCACGATCACATTTTTGGCGAGCCTGCTGTTCTTCCGCCGCCGCGTGACCGAGACGCTCACGTCTCTGGAGGCCGCCGTGGAGCAGATGGGTCAGGGGAATTTCAGCACGCCTGTGCCGGAGGGCGGTTATTCCCGCGAAGTCGACGAGCTCGTGCAGGGTGTGAAGGCCATGGCCGGCGAGCTCGATTCGCTGTACACCACCCTTGAGGAGAAGGTGGGCTCGCGCACGCGGCTCTATCGCGAGGCCAACGAGATGCTGGAAGAACAGCGGGCCGCCCTGGCGCGCACCAACGAGCTTCTGGAGCAGACCAACGGCAAGCTCGCCCAGGAAAACGAGTACCGCACCAACATCGTGGCCATCTTGAGCCACGAGCTGCGGACGCCTTTGACCTCCATCCTCGCCTTCGTTGATCTGTGGGAGGCGTCGGGGGAGGAGCACAGCCCGGAGAGCCGCGAGTGCCTCGAGAAGATCAAGACCCAAAGCCAGGTGCTCCTCGAGATGGTGAACAACGCCCTCGATATGGTGCGGGTGGAATCCGGTGCGCTTGAGTTCGCCCGGGACCCCGTCGACGTGACCGACCTGGCGGCCGTGACCGTCGGCGCGGTCGGGCCCATTGCCGAGCAGAAGGGCGTGGGGGTCGACTTCGCCATCGCGCGCGAGGTCCCCCTCATCCGCGGCGACTGGGCGCAGCTGGAGAAAATCCTCACCAACCTGCTGAGCAACGCCGTGAAGTTCACCGGCGCCGGGGGCATGGTGTGGTTGAAGGCAAGTTATGACGGGCGGAGGCGGGAACTCACGCTTGCCGTCGAGGATGAGGGCATCGGCATCGCGAAGGAGCGGCAGGAGGGCATATTCGACCGCTTCGTGCAGGCCGACGCCTCCATTTCCCGGAAATACCGGGGCAGCGGCCTGGGGCTTTCCCTTGTGAAGAAGACGGCGGAGGCCCTGGGCGGGTCGGTATCGGTGGAAAGCGAGCCGGGGCGGGGGAGCACCTTCACCGTCACGCTGCCCGTCACCCCCATCGAGGAGGATGAAGATGAAGATTCTCATTGCTGACGACGAGCGGGACATCTGCGAGGCGGTGTGCAAAATCGTCGAGCGCGCGGGGCACACCTGCCTGTGCGTCTACGACGGCGCCCTGGCCCTCGCGGCCTTCGAGCGCGAGCAGCCCGATGTGGTCATCCTCGATGTGATGATGCCTGAGGTGAACGGGTTCGATTTGTGCCGCGATCTGCGCGCCCGCGACCCGCATGTGCCCATCATGATGCTCTCGGCGAAAAGCGACATCGTCGACAAGGGCGTCGGGTTCGCCGCCGGCTGCGACGATTACGTGGCAAAGCCCTTCAACAGCCAGGAGCTGGCCATGCGCATCGAGGCTTTGCTGCGCCGCGCCCGGCTGGCCGACGAGGGGCGCGAGCCGCGCCGGAGCCGTGCGGTGGTGCGCCTGGGCGACATGGAGATTCGCCTCAAGCGCAACGAGGTGCTCGTCCACGGCCGCTACGTCAACCTCACACCGAAGGAGTTCCAGATCATCGCGTTTCTCGCCAATCATGTGGGGGAGGTGTTCTCGGCCCAGGACATCATGGCCAACGTGTGGGGCGAGGCCTATCGGCCCGAGTCGGCGAGCATCGCCGTGTTCGTGCGCAAGATTCGCAACAAGATAGAGGACGACCCCAACAAGCCCCGCTACCTGCAAACCATCTGGCGCGAGGGCTACCGCCTCGGCGACGCCTCGATGATCGAGGGAGACTGACGAAGGAATCGCCGCGGCGCACGGCTTCGAAGCGCGGCGTGTCTGCGTTAGCATCTCGGGGCGCCTCAGCTCGAGAATGGGGTGCACCCACATTTCTACTCTCCTCGACAGCACTACAAAAATTTCCTGGGAGGTTTTCGGCAACGTTTGTTTGGCGCACGGGGCACGGCAGCGCTATAGGAGTCATGAGAAAAACCGTCAAATAGGGGACTGTTGCGCCGCGACCGGCTCTGGCTCGGGCTTGGCGGCAGGGAGGGGTCGTCTCGGCAGCGTGGTTGCGCAGAAATGCCGCACCAGAGACACAGTTTCTCTGCGCTAGACACAATTTCGGCTGAAATCCTTCCGTATTAGCTACATAGAACGTGGTATTCTTTCTGTGTTGGAAACAGTTACCTGATGAAAGCGGTGTTTTCCATGGCTGCAATTCGACGTAAAATGCTTCAGGTACTTGAACGCTGGAACGAAAGCAAGGCAAAGAAGGCCTTTCTGCTCGTGGGAGCGCGACAGACGGGAAAAACTTATATCGTGAGAGAATTTGCTCGCGAACACTTCGCTCATCTTGCCGAAGTGAACTTTCTGGAGGACGAGAAGGCCATTCGGGTTCTTTCGGAAGCACAGGATGCGGAAGACTTCGTCTCGCGTCTCTCTCTGATTTGCGGCATGCCTGTAATTCCTGGAGAGACGCTTGTCTTTCTCGATGAGATACAGGAGGCACCCGATCTTATTACCGCTGTGAAGTTCCTCGTCGAGGATGGCCGTCATCGGGTGGTGATCTCCGGATCGATGCTGGGTACCGAAATGAAGGGCTTTCGCTCTTTCCCGGTAGGCTATGTGCAGATCGAGCGCATGTTCCCTCTCGATTTCGAGGAGTTCTGCTGGTCGCAAAACGTGCCACAGGCGATCATCGACGACATCAGAGAGGCGTTTGATGCTCGAAAGGGGCTGGATGCAGGACTTCACGAGAGGCTTTCCGGCTTGTTCAGGTACTTTGTAGCTATTGGTGGAATGCCTGAGGCGGTGAGTGCGTATCTCGACTCCTCCTACGACATGATGGCGGTGCGCGCTGTTGCTTCGCAGATCGTGGAGCAGTATCGGTTCGATATCGCGAAATATGCCCAAGGTCGCGCACCGCAGATTCGGCGGGTATTCGATGCCGTCCCCTCGCAACTCGATAAGGTGAACAAGCGCTTTCGCATGGACGCTTTGAAAAGCGGGGCCGTGTACGATCGCTACGCCAACGATTTCGCGTGGCTCATCGATGCGGCGGTTGTGCTGCCGACTTATCAAGTGAGCGAACCGAAACGCCCGCTTAGGCGAACGGCCCAAGAGAACAAGTTCAAGCTTTACGAGGCCGACACGGGGCTCTTGCTATCGCAGTACGCGCCCCAGACAATGCTGGATGTCATCGCCGACGCACCCTCGGTGAACTTCGGCTCGGTCTACGAAAATGCCGTCGCCCAGGCGCTCAGTAACGAGAACCCCGATCTGTTCTATTTCTGCAGCAGCCGAAAGGGCGAGGTGGATTTCATCGCGCAGCGCAACGACGGCGCTCTTGTGCCCATTGAGGTCAAGTCGGGGAAGGACTACAAGCTGCATACGGCTCTCAACAATTTGTTGGGCACGCACGACTTCGAGATAGGGGAGGCCTGCGTGCTCTCCTCGGCGAATGTGGAGCGGCGTGAGCGCGAGGGTAAGCCCATATGGTATCTGCCTCTTTACATGGCGTTCTGCATTGCCGAGCAAACAAGTGGCACCTTCGGCTCCATGCATCTGGCTCCTCCGACGTTTTAGAAGGCCCACGACGTTCTGAAGCGTTTACGCCGGGGCGGCTTCCAGGTCGAGGTCGGAGGCTGCGGCGGCTGGTTCGGCCAGACGGTCGGCAGCGGCCTTGCGCAGGCGCAGGACCACATAGGCGCCCATGACAACCGAGTACACGGCGATGGAAAGCACGGCCACCTCGTTGCCGGCCACAGCACTGGGCATGAGCAGCAGCGCCAGATGCACGTAGGTGAGCACGTAGAAGGGATAGGGGAGCCAGATTCCATGGAGGTGAGCAGGAAGAGGGGAGGGGGGAGCCGCTGCACGCGCTTCCAGCTGGCCGCCTTCATGGCGTGCTTCACGCGCTGGGCCGAGGTGACCCACAGCACCACCATGAGCGCGGTGATGAGCGCCGCGAGCCCCAGGGAGAAGGCCAAGTTGCCGGAGAAGGCGCTCGCCAGGCGCGGCAGGTAGGAGGCGCCGTAGAAGGCGATGTGCCCGCAGGCGAAGCTGCAGGCGAGGATGGACCCCTGCCGGCGGATGGGCATGAGGTGGGTGCGCAGCGGGTTCCCCTCGCCGAGCACGCCCACGAACATGACCACGGTGAACAACAGGAAGGCCAAAGCGCAGCGCTGCATGAGCGGCTGGAAGTAGGACCAGGCCTCGCCGCGCACGCCGGCGGACACGCCCCAGAAGTACAGGGCCACGAGCGCCACAGCGCAGACATAGAACGGGACGGGGTGCTTCTTCAAGGGTTTCGCACAGGCCCAGACAAGGGCAAAGGACACAACGAGGGCTACGATAAATCGCATGATGACTCCTTCAATTCAGATAGACCGATTGCAACGACTATCTCCCTCTGCTCGATAAGGTACCACAGGAGGAATTATCCGGCAACGAGAATTGTTTGAGCGGTCTTAGTCTTGAGAAATACGCTTGGAAATCTAGAATACACCAATAGGACACTATTACAGCAGAGAGAAGATGCGAAAGAGAGAGTAATTACTTGCAATATTGGGCATCAATAGTAGTTGACTGTCCTAGATTTGCATGATAGTATGGGCGCTGTAACCGTCATACAAGTTTAGGACGGTTGCACCTATGCATGGGTCGTACTGGAGAAAAGAGGGGAAACGACCTTGCCGAGGGAGCTTTCCCTGCGATCGGAAGAGGAGGGTCATGTATGAGTAATGAACTGACTCGACGCAGCTTCGTCAAGTGGGGCACTGCCACTGCGGGCGCCACGGCGCTGGCAGGGCTTACCTCCTGCGCTCCCGCAAAGGAAGAGGAGCTTTCGGAGACGGGCGGCACAACCCAGGATTTCGGTTATCCCGGCGAGAAGGGCAACGGGCAGTGGCTCACGGGGGCCTGCATGAACAACTGCAGCTGCGAGCACTCGCGCTGCCTTCTGCGGGTGTACGTGGAGGACGGCGTTCCACTGCGTATCCGTACCGACGAGGAGGAAGACTCCATTGAGGTTCCCCAGCGCCGAGCCTGCCCGCGCGGCCGCGCCCAGATCAGCAACATGACCTCCCCGGCGCGCATCAAGTATCCCATGAAGCGCAAGGGTTGGAGCCCCGACGCCCCCAATGGCGAGATGCGCGGTCGTGATGAGTGGGAGCGCATCAGTTGGGACGAAGCGCTCGACTATATTGCCGCGGAGATGCAGAAGGCCTACGATAATTGGGGCCCGAAATCGATCCTCGCTGCCGCCTATAGTGATATCGGCGAGGAATACTTCGATCCCATTGTGTGCCTGCTGAACGCCAAGGGTGGCGCGGTACATCATGACTTGGGCACGGTGTCGCTGGGCTCGTGGCCCTGTGTGGAGCTGTTCATGACTGGCAGCATCTTCGAGGCTCCTGATGCCTTGAGCCTCGCCGAAAGCCAGCTGCACTTCCATTTCGGCAACAACTGGGCGGCGAACAAGGCCGGCAACACATCGCTTCAACTGAATTACGCCAAGGAACAGGGCGGCAGGCTTGTCATCATCGACCCGTGGCTCAACCAGACGGCTGCCGCCATCGCCGATGAGTGGGTGCCCATTCTGCCCGGTACCGATACGGCGTTCTGCCTCGGTATGATGTACCACCAGGTGGAGAACAACCTGCAAAACCAGGAGTTTCTGGACACCTACTGCGTGGGGTTCGATGCCGAGCATATGCCCGAGGGGGCGGACCCCAAGGAGAACTTCAAGGACTACCTGCTGGGCACCTACGACGGTGAGCCGAAGACGCCGGAATGGGCCGAGGCTATCTGCGGTGTACCTGCGGCCACTACGCGCCGTCTCGCCGAGGAGATCGCTAAAACCGAGAAGGTCGATTTCTTCGCTGGTCAGTCCACCACCAAGATTCCCGCTGGCGAGATGTTCGGTCAGGCTTTCTACACCTTGGCCTTCATGCACGGCGTGGGAACCCCGGGCAACTATGTGGGATGGCTCGGTATGCACGAGCACGGCTATTCCACTACACCCTACTGCTTCGCGGGGGATGCCTCCAACGGTGCCGGCAAGAACCCTGTCAACCCGCTGGCTCCCCCGGTCATCGTGCTTGTGCCCAATTGGGCTGAAATTACCGACAAAGACTCCTGGGAAAAGGTGGACTACACCGAGTGCTGGCAGTCCATTCTCGACGGGGCCTACGGACGCGACACCTGGCCCGGCGGCAAGAAGCCCCTTGACATCCACGTCATCTACACGGGCGGCTACGAGAACAGTCTGAACTCGCTGCCCAACGCGAATGCCGGCATCAAGGTCTTCCGCAAAGTCGATTTCGTGTGGGGCGCCGCGCCCTTCTTCGATGCCTCGCGCCAATACTGCGACATTGTGCTGCCCGTGGCAACGTGGTGGGAGAAGGGCAACATAGCCTGGAGCGTGAATGCCGAGACGGTGTACTGGGCCGACCGCATTATGGAGCCGCTGTACGAGGCGCGCCCTGAGACCGAGATCGCCGAAGAGCTGGCGAGCCGCCTCGGCCTCGATCCGAAGGCCGTAAACACCATGACCGACGCCGAGCGCACCTACTATTCCTTCGCCGGCGCCATCAAGATGACCGACCAGGCAACGGCAGCATACGAGCCGCTGTTCACCATCACCCAGGAAGACATTAACGCCCTGGGCGTGGAGGGCGAACCGCAACAAGGCAGCATCACCATCGCCGAGTTCAAGGAAAAGGGCTGCTATAAGACCCAGCGATCCAAGGGGGACGCGCTCACCTATCGGCCGTTCGAGGCATTCATCGCTGATCCGGTAGCCAATCCCGCTGCCACGGCATCGGGCAAGTTCGAGATTTACAGCGCGACGCTCTCGGCAGTTGTAAGTTCGCTGGGCTATTCCGCCATTCCGCCCATCGCGAAGTGGCAGATCGGCGACCCCGAGCAGGGTGCTGGTACTCAGACCGACGCCTATCCGCTGCTGCTGTGGACGCCGCACTCCCTGCGTCGCTCCCATACGGTGAACGACAACGTTGTCTCGCTGCGCGAGGCATTCCCCCAAGAGTGCTTCATGAGTACCGTGGATGCCGAGGCCCGGGGCATCAAGAGTGGGGACACAGTGTTGATGACGAGCCCCTACGGCAAAGTGCTGCGCCCGGCCAAGGTGCTGCCCACCATTGTGCCCGGTGCCGTGGCGCTGCAGGACGGCGCCTGGATTCGCATCGACGAGGAGACGGGCATCGATTTGGGTGGCGATCCGAATATTCTTCAGGCGCCGAAGGCGTCGGGGCAAGCCTCCCAGTCGTGGACGGGCACGCTCGTGCAGGTGGAGAAATACGATGGGCCGCTGACACTTAAGCCCGACAAGGACATGCCTATAGTTATGCCTGTAGGCATTGAGGAATAGGGGGCGCATCATGACTCAATACGCATTTCATTTGGATGGTGGCAAGTGCACTGGTTGTAAGACGTGCCAGGTTGCATGCAAGGAAACGTATAAGTTGCCAGTGAGCAACCTCTACCGCAAGGTGTACAACTACCAAGGTGGCTCATGGAAACCCACTGAAGCTGGCCACTATGTACCCGACGGTGTGTTCGGTTATTTTGTGTCTCTGGCCTGCAACCACTGCTCGAGCCCGGCCTGCGTGGCGAACTGCCCCACCGGTGCCATGCAGAAGGACGAGGAGACCGGCATCGTTTGGACCGATCACGACGTGTGCATCGGCTGCAAGACCTGCGAGACCGCTTGCCCCTATGGCGCGCCGACCTACGGCGAGGAAGAGGGCTACATGTTGAAATGCGACATGTGCCGCGGCGAAGTGGCCGCGGGCGGCAAGCCTATCTGCGTAACCGGCTGTCCCATGCGCGCGCTGGACTTCGGCACTCGCGAGGAGATGATCGAGAAGTACGGCGAGGGAGATGTTGAGGTGGAGCCGCTGCCTGCCGACACCACGGGCCCCAACCTGATCCTGACGCCTCATCGCGACGCTCAGAAGTCGGGATCGGGCACTGGCTCAGTGGTCAATCTCGAGGAAGAGCTGTAGCGGTTTCCGGGAAGATACTCGCTCGGTGCGAGAGGACTGCGAGGGGCGCAGATCGCTGCGCGAAGCAGTAACCGTTGCGGCAGGATCTGTGCCCCTTTCATGAACCTTTCCAATACCGAGAAGAATGCTTTCCAACCCTGTATAATCCCACGTTAAGGCGGGCACCGGACAGATTCACCCCCCTCCCTCCCGATTTGCCCGGTGCCCCGCCCTTTCTTTTTTCCGAGGTGCCCCATGAACACTCCTTTTGATTCCGATACGCTGGCTGCGGCCGAGGTCTGCTTTGCTGTCGCCTCGCAGTTGCTGTACCTTGAGCCGGAGATCGCGCCGGTGGCCGAGCAGGTCGCAAGCCGTCAGTTCGCGAGCGCTCCCTTTGGCGAAGGTAACGACGATGAGCGGCAGGGCCTGCATCTTCTTGACGGGTGGTGTGCAGTCGCCCTGAACGCATCCGAGGTGCCCGAGGAGGCAAGCGCCGACGAAGCGGCCGCGCGTCCCGTGGAAAGCCCGCATTCGCCGAAGCCGTGGCTGAATTGCGCCGCGAATGGCTGCGCCTGTTTGTCGGCCTGGGCACGCCCGAGGCGTCGTGCTTAGAGTCGTTCTACGTGGAGCCCAACAGCCATATGTTCGGTAAGAACGTCATCGCCGTGCGCGAGGCCTATCGCCGCCATGGCCTTGAGATTGAGCGACTGCACCGCGAGCCTGATGACCATCTAGGCCTCATGCTGGGCTTTCTCTCGCGCCTGATGGCCGAGGAGCGCGAGGCCGTCGAGGCCGGCGATATGCAGCAGGGCGCTGCACTCGCTGACGAGCAGGACGCGTTCCTGACCGAGCATGTCCTTCCCTGGCTGGCTCCGTGGCGCTATGCTGTCGAGAAATACGCGCGCACCGATTACTACCGTGGTGTCGGAGCGTTCGTTTTCGGCCTGATTGCCTGTTATGCCGAGCGTTTCGGCATTCGCTTCGACGGAAAGGCCAGCGCGTTCAAGCGGAGGAAGTAGCGTCGGTGCCTTTGAGGGGAGGCGCGTATGTTGGGGACGTTCGTGGTGCTGTACCTGTTTCTAGGCGGATGCGGGGCTGCCGCGCTGTTCGTGACGGCTGTATGGTCGCTGCTGTTCCATCGCACGGAAACGCGCACCTTCCAGCAGAGCCGCGCCTTCTGGGATCTGGCGGGGAAGCTTTACCTCGCTAGTTTCGGGCTTCTGGCTCTTTCGGCATTCTGCCTGCTTCTTGATCTTGGTAGCCCCCACCGCTTCTTCCTGTTGTTCCTGCGCCCGACGGCATCGCTGCTGTCGGCGGGCTCGTTCGTGCTGTTGGCGGCACTGCTCGCCTCAGGCTGCTTGGCAGCGGTTCATGCTCTCGGCTGGCCTGCGCCCTCATGGGCGCGCAAGGGGTTGGAAGCGCTTTGTGCGGTGCTGGCGACGGTGCTGATGGTATATACCGGCCTGTACCTGGCGTGGATGGAAGCCGTGCCCCTTTGGAGCAATGGGGCGCTCCCGGCTTTGTTCGCGCTCTCGTCGCTCTCTTCGGGAATGGCTGCAGTGCTTCTCGCGGCGCCTTTTGTGCGCGATTGGGCACTTTTGTCCGGCTGGATAGGCGGCTTGCACCGGGCGCATCTGGTGGTCCTGGGACTCGAGTTTCTGGCGCTTGTCGTCTTTCTCGCCCTGGCCGCGATAACCCCATTCGCCGGTCCGGGCCTCGCGCAGCTTGTTTCGCCCGATGGCCAAGCCCCCTGGTTCTTCGCGGGGTTCGTACTGGGCGGCATCATCGTTCCCTTCGCCGCTGAAACGCTGCGCCCCTTCACGGGCCGTGTCGCGCCCGTGGCCGCATCCGAGGTGCTCTGCCTCTTCGGAGGACTGATTCTACGGTTCTGCCTGGTGCTGGCCGGAAGTCACTGGCTCGGGTGATACAATGCGAGCCGATGTGAAACCGACGCGCCCGATGGGCGCGCAAGCAGGAAGGCACAGGAGAGCCCATGGCCCTGTTCGAGATAGACGAATCAAGCGGACTACCCGTTTGGGTGCAGCTGCGCAACCGGTTCGTGTATCTCATCAAGACGGGCCACTACCAGCCGGGCGACCAGCTGCCCAGCGTGCGCACCCTGGCCGCCGAGGCCGCCATCAACTACAACACCGTGAGCAAGGTGTACGTCAATTTGGAAAGCGACGGCTACGTCGAGTCCGTGCGCGGCCGGGGCGTGTTCGTGCGCGACATCGGCGGGAAGGCCGATGACGTGCGTTCCATCGCCGACACCGAGATCGAGGGCTGCATCCGGCGCTGTCTGGCCCTGGGAATGACCATAGACGAGGTCACCCTGCGCATGATGGACGTGGCCCACCGTTTGAAGGACGAAAAGTCCTGATCCTCGAAGAGGGGAGAGTTCCATGCTAAACCGCACTGCGAAGACCGAGCGCGAGGGCCGCACCCGTCGCGCCGCCGGCATCGAGAAATACAATTCTAACGTCGACCGTCGCACCTCCCAAAACGGGCCGCTTATTTTCTCGGCCTTCATCGCTGTGGTGGTGTTCTCCTGCGTGTTCGTGGGCGGGTTCGCGCTGATGGGGGAATTCAACGTCTGGTGGCTTTTGGGCGCGCTGGTAGTGGCCTGGGCTGCCACCATGTGCGTGCACATCGCCATGCAGTGGGAGAAGGTGGTCATCTTCCGCTTCGGCAAGTTCGACCGCATGGCGGGGCCTGGGTTGTATTTCACCATTCCCTTCATTGAACAGACGGCGCTCAAGGCCGATCAGCGCATCATGGTCACCGGCTTCGGCGCCGAGGAGACCTTGACGAGCGATCTTGTGCCCATCAATGTGGACGCCGTGCTGTTCTGGATGGTGTGGGACGCGAAGAAGGCGTGCCTGGAGGTGGAGAACTACTACAACTCCGTGTCGCTGGCGGCCCAGACGGCCCTGCGCGATGCCATCGGACGAGCGAGCGTGTCGGAGGTGGCTATCCGCCGCAACCAGCTCGACCAGGAGCTGCAGGAGGTCATCGAAGAGCGCACGAGCGTGTGGGGCATCACCGTCATGTCCGTGGAGATTCGCGACATCGTTATCCCGCAGGAGCTGCAGGAGGCCATGTCCGCCGAGGCCCAGGCCGAGCGCGAGAAGAACGCCCGCATGGTGTTGGCCGAGGTTGAGAAGGACATCTCCTCGATGCTGGTGGACGCCGCCAATGTGTACGACGAGAACGAGTTGGCGGTGCGGCTGCGTACCATGCACCTGCTGTACGAGTCGGTGAAGAACTCCGGCGGCACGGTGGTCATTCCGAGCGCCTATTCCGAGGGCTTCGCCGACGCCGGCCTCGACCGCGCTCCGGACAGTCTGAAGAGCGGAAAATAGAACGTTCGAAACCGGCTGTCTCCCGCGGTCGGGAGGGCAGACCAAGGTCTGCCCCTACGGGGTGTTGCGATAGGTTGTTCTGCGTTGCGCGAGCCTTCTATCCGTAGGGGGGGCGGCCCTTGGTCCGCCCTTGAAGCGTGGGAGGCATTCAGCCGAAGTACTGCTCGTGCCAGATGAGGAAGCAGTAGGCTGACCAGATCTTCTTCATGTGGGAGCAAGCGCTGCGCTGGTGCTCGTCGAGCAGGGCATTCAAACGTTCGGTGTGGAAGAGGCGACGGGCGCGCTCGCTGTTCAGCACCTCGCGGACCTGGGCGTTCCACGGCTCTTCCCTCAGCCACTGGGCGAGCGGGGTGATGAAGCCCTGCTTGGGCATGG
>OGQU01002301.1_pt1 | contig 12508 bp, 8 predicted proteins | sample 1553341 | NCBI WGS metagenome assembly OGQU01 (sample SAMEA2579920, study PRJEB22360) | human gut metagenome | biome: human gut; feature: human-associated habitat; material: faeces | place: Denmark | collected 2008/2010 | reverse complement strand
CCGGGAGTAGCCCCGACGGTTGACAAAACTATAGGAACACCCAACGGCTACGTCCAATCAATCCGTGCGGGTTATATGCAGGTTTGCCTGCGCACGCTATCATGTATGGGTTAGACCGCAACTATGTACCCCATACGCGAAGGGATGCGCATGTATCTGAAGATCGACATGTTCTAGCCGGGCTTACCCCCGCAGTGGCGCCGCGCGCCCCATCAACTCTGCCGATTTTCACCTTCACGCACATAAAGGAGTCCCGCCATGCGCGACAAGCTCGAAAAGATTATCAAGGCCTACGAGGAGCTCGAGAAGAAGCTCTCCGATCCGGCCGTCGCCTCTGACATCAAGGAGTTCACGCGTCTCAACAAGGAGTACGCACACCAGTCCGACCTCATCGCCGCCTCGCGCGAGTACATCGGCGCGCTCGATGACATCGAGGCCGCCAAGGAGATGCTCCGCGACACCAGCGATGCGGACGAGAAGGAGATGCTCCAGATGGACATCTCCGAGAACGAGGAGAAGCTCCCGCAGCTCGAGGAAGACATCAAGTACATGCTCATCCCGAGCGACCCCAACGACGACAAGAACACCATCGTCGAGATTCGCTCCGCCGCCGGTGGCGACGAGGCGGCCATCTTCGCCGGCGATCTGTACAAGATGTATCAGCGCTTCTGCGAGTCGCGCGGCTGGAAGACCACCGTGCTCGACTCCAGCCCCAGCGAGGCAGGCGGCTTTAAGTCCATCGAGTTCAAGGTCGAGGGCGACCGCGTCTACTCCGTCATGAAGTTCGAGTCCGGCGTGCACCGCGTCCAGCGCGTTCCCAAGACTGAGTCCCAGGGCCGCATTCAGACCTCCACGGCTACCGTCGCCGTACTTCCCGAGGCCGAGGAGATCGACGTCCAGATCAACCAGTCCGACCTGCGCATCGACACCTACTGCGCCTCCGGCCCTGGCGGTCAGTGCGTTAACACCACCTACTCCGCCGTGCGCATCACCCACCTGCCCACCAACACCGTGGTGCAGTCGCAGGAGCAGCGTTCCCAGATCCAGAACCGCGAGGTCTGCATGCAGATGCTGCGCGCCCGTCTGTACGAGATGGAACTCGAGAAGCAGCAGGCCGAGCTCGGTGCCGAGCGCCAGAGCCAGATCGGCCACGGCAACCGTTCCGAGAAGATCCGTACCTACAACCAGCCCCAGGACCGCGTGACCGATCACCGCATCGGTTTCAACTCCACCTACAACGGCGTCCTTCTGGGCGATCAGCTCGGCACCGTCATCGAGGCGCTCGCCGCCGCCGAGCGAGCCGAGAAGCTGGCACAGGCCGTTTAAGTTACGGCGTTTTACCAAACGCCGTAACTGCTCGACGCTGCGCGCCACCCAGAGCGACAATTTGGCATTCAAAAGGCAAGGCATGACCAGAAGGTCTATGCCTTGCCTTTTTCATGCCAACTTGTTCGCTCTGGACATCGCTCGCTGACGCTTGCTCAACCTGCGGTGTCATAACAATTCTGTCCAGCTGTTGGCTTTGCGGCATTTGCCCAGATAAAACCTGCATAATAAACCTGTCCCTTTTAGCAGGTTTTAGAGCTCCACGCTTTCGGCGCCGTTGATGGTTAGGTTTCGCTCGTAGAAAGCCGTGAGGGCGCGAATGGCGTACATCACGTCGCGTACGCCGCCGGTCTCGTAGCTTGAGTGCATGGCCAGCTGCGGCAGGCCCACGTCCACGGCATGCATGCTCGCCTGCATGTTCGACAGGTTGCCGAGCGTGGAGCCACCCGCCATATCGCTCTTGTTGGCGAAGGCCTGCGTGGGCACGTCGGCGTCATCGCAAATAGCCTGGAACACTGCGCGGCTAAAGGCATCGGTGCAGTAATGCTGGTTGGCGGCTTCCTTGATAACGATACCGCCGTTGAGCACAACCTGATTGCGGGCGTCGCACTTCTCGGCGTGGTTGGGGTGCACGGCATGCGCATTGTCGCAGCTCACAAGCATCGAGGCAGCAAGTGCACGATGGTACGACTCGTCGTCAAAGCCCAGCGATCCGTTGATGCGGCGCAGTGCGTCGGCCAAGAACGTCGACATGGCGCCCTGCTTGGTCTCGGAACCAACCTCCTCGTTATCAAAGCAGCAGAAGACCGAGACGTCGCGCGCGTTCTCGGCACCCAAAAATGCCTGCAGTGAGGTGTAGGCGCAGGCCAGGTCGTCGAGCTTGGGCGTCGAGATGAACTCGTCAGCCCAGCCCCAAATGCGCGCATCCTGGCGGTTGACCAGGAACAGATCGCGGCTCAGGATCTGCTCGGGCTCAACGTCCAGTTCGTCGGCAACCAGGGCATCAAAATCGCCCTGCTTAAGCTCACCGGCGCTGATGAGCGGGCACAGGTCGACGGCGCGGTTGGGCGCAAAGCCCTCGTTAACGCCGCGGTTCATATGGATGGCAAGGCTCGGGATAATCGCGACTTCGCGCTCGGTGGCAAGCAGGCGGCTCTCAATACGGTCGCCTTCGCGTACCAACACGCGGCCCGCGAGCGCCAGCGGGCGGTCGAACCAGGTGTAGTCGATCATGCCGCCGTAGGCCTCGGTGTTCAGGCGCAGCGTCTCGCCTGCGCCGTCGAGCTCGGGCACGGCCTTGACCTTAAACGTCGGCGAATCGCTGTGCGACGCCGTGAGCTGAAAATGATAGTCACCGGCAACGCCGTCCTCGCCCCACGTCGCGGTCAGGTCCTCGCCCACCTTAAAGGCAATAACGCTCGAGGTATTGCGCTGCGTGTAATAACGCCCGCCCGGCTCGATGTCCCACGCCGCATTCTCGGGCAGGTAGGTAAAGCCCGCCTCGTCGAGCTCGGCCATAATGGTCGCCGCCGTATGAAACATGCTGGGGCATGCCTCGATAAAGTCGATAAGGTCGTTGGCGGCCTCGATATCGTCGGCCGTCACGTGCGCGCGCTCGGGCGTTTCCTGATCCGTCATGCTCTCCCCTTTCGCTGGGTTGATGGTCCCCTCCAGCATACCCCGCCACGCCAGCGCCGCACTCTTCATTCCGTGCTTAATTCCGCACCGCTCACCAAGTTGAGCCATCATGCCCGCGCCCCTTTTGCGACAATTGCGCTAACAGGACGAGAGGAACCGTCATGAAGCCACGTAACATTGCCATCGCCTGCGGTGGCGCGGGAGTCGCCGTCCGGCTTGGCCCCGGCATCTACGCCGGCATCGTTTACCGCAAGCAAATCAAGTCCGCCGCGTCGCTCAGACGCTTGACCGGCTACGCGGATGGCTATGACCTGTACGCAATCGACATCGCCTACGACTACGATCTTGATCGCATCATCGCCGCTGGCGTGCGCGACGACCAGGCCTACATCGATGCCGTGGTGGCGCAGGTGCTGCCCGGTGTGCCGGTACATGTCCAGGCGCCCCAGTTTGCCTGCAGCGCTTTTGTCGCCGTAGATGCCGAAGGCCGCGTGCGCACCGGTCGCAATTACGACTTTAAAGACGACACCTCGGCGCTGCTGGTGCGCAATCACCCACGCGGCGGCTATGCCTCCATCGGCTTTGCCGCCCTCAATAACCTGGGCGCCAACACTCCGCTTGACTCCGTCACCGGACGCGCCGCGGCGTTGATGGGCCCGTTTGCCCAGCTCGACGGTGTTAACGAATGCGGCGTGTCCATTGCCGTACTCACCCTGGATTCCCAGCCCTGTGACCAGGACACGCAACGGCCCGTCATCAACACTTCGCTCGCCATCCGTCTGGTGCTCGACCGCGCGGCTACCACGCAAGAGGCAGTCGACCTGCTTTCCGCCTACGACATGCACGCCATGGCAGGACGCGATTACCACTTCTTTATCAACGACGCCGCCGGTGACGCGCGCGTAGTAGAGTGGGATCCGCGCGATCCGGACCGTGCTTTCAAAGCGACTCCTGTACGCCAGGTTACGAACTTCTACGCCTGCTATGGCGACGAAGTGCTGCCCAACCAAAAGAATGGCGAGCTGGGCCATGGTAAAGAGCGCGCCGTCGCAATCGCCGATGTCCTTGACGCCCATGTCGGTGCCCAGGACGAAACGATTGTCTGGAAAGCCCTGCGTGCCGCAGCGCAAGAACCCAATCCGGAAGACATCACCAGCAATACGCAATGGTCGGTCGTCTTTGACAATACCGAACCCGCCGCCGCCATTACGCTGCGCCGCCACTGGGGCGACGTCGACGCCTTCGCACTGTAAGGACCCAGGCTCGTCGACCTTACGCTCGCCTGACGTTGTTTACATTTCTATACGCTTGAGCTAACACGTTTTACCCCCGTATCAACAGTGTGCGGGGGTAAACTTATGCGCATGTTATAACTTGCCCGGAAGGATTCATCATGCTTAGGATCGGTCTTCTTACCAGTGGCGGCGACTGCCAGGCGCTCAACGCCACCATGCGCGGCATTGTCAAAACGCTTATGACCAATAGCGAAGAGCCTATTGAGATCTATGGTTTTGAGGACGGCTACCAGGGCCTTATCTACAGCCGGTTCCGCGTCATGACGCCCGCCGATTTTAGCGGCATCCTTACCCGTGGCGGCACCATCCTGGGCACGAGCCGTACGCCGTTCAAGCGCCTGGATATTCCCGAGGCCGACGGCGTCGAGAAGGTGCCGGCAATGGTCCACACCTATCATAAGCTGCAGCTCGACTGCCTGTTTATGCTGGGCGGCAACGGCTCCACCAAGACCGCCAACCGTCTGCGCGAAGAGGGCCTCAACGTTATCGCCCTGCCTAAGACCATCGATAACGACACCTGGGGCACCGAGCTGACGTTTGGCTTTACGAGCGCCATCGACGTCGCCACCAAGTGCATCGACGACATTCACACCACCGCTTCGAGTCACGGCCGCGTGTTCGTTATCGAGATCATGGGCCACAAGGTTGGCTGGATCCCGCTATACGCCGGCGTCGCGGGCGGCGCGGATGTCATCTTGATTCCCGAGATCCCCTACGACATGGAAAACGTCATCAAGACCATCGAACATCGCATGGAGACCGGCAGCCGCTTTACCATCGTGGCCGTCGCCGAGGGCGCTATCTCCAAGGAGGACGCGGCTCTGTCCAAGAAAGAGTACAAGAAGAAGCTCGCCGAGCGCACGAGCCCGTCGATTGTCTACGACATCGCCAAGGAGATCGAAGCCAAGACCGGTCGCGAGACCCGCGTCGCCATCCCCGGTCACACGCAGCGCGGCGGTCAGCCCGACGCCCAGGACCGCATCTTTGCGACCCAGTGCGGCGTCGAGGCGGCTCTCGGCTGCCTACGCGGCGAGTTTGGCTACATGATTGCCCTGCGCGACGGCAAGATGTGCCACATGCCGCTCGAGGATGTCGCCGGCAAGCTCAAGTATGTCGATCCCCAGAGCGATCTGGTGCGCGAGGCCAAGGCGTTGGGCATCAGCTTCGGCGACGAATAGCCTCGGCCGAAACTGCTCTCATCGGAGGCCCCAGGGCTTACCTCCCAAATCGTCCTCGGACATGTCAGGATCCCGCCGTGTGCTTCGCGCGGCGGGATCCTTCCGTCCTGCGGAAAGATTTGGGAGGTAAGCCCTGGGGCCTCCTGCGGTAACTAGGGAGGCCGTGGCTATTCGTCTTCTTGCTGCGGGTGCCTGGGGTAGGATGCGGCGTGCATTTTTGGGAGTATTCAGCAGCCGAGGGTGCCTGCATACTGGATTTTGGGCGAAAGGCAGGCACCATGGGCCGCATCCTGTAAAAAAACGAGCGGCTCTAGAGGCGTTGGGACTCAGAATCGGGGCTTTCAGCGCGGTTTTGTGCACCTGCCCCCGCGCCCGCGGACCCCGGGATGCTGAATACTCCGGAATTTGCACGGCGCCCCCTGGGGTACCTGTGGGCAAAAAGCAACCGCCCCGTCAAAGTATGCATTTGGCGGAGCGGTTTATGCAAAAATACTGCTGCGGGCGCGTCGGCAGCTCGCTAGAACTTGAATCCCAGGACAGGTTACTCGGCGCTCTTGAGGGCGCCGACCATGTCGATTTTATTGAGAGTTCGGTTGGTGGCGAGGTTGACGATGATCGTAAAGCCGAAGGAAAGCACCACGGCAAGCACGTAGCTCAGCGGCTCGACTTCGACGTCAAAGTACAGCGACGGCATCTGCAGGATGTACGTAAAGCTCTCGGCAAGCAGGCCACCCAGCGGCACGCCCAGTGCGGTGCCAATCGCCGTGAGGATCAACGTCTCCTTGTTGACGTAATGGTGTACCTCGCCACGGCGGAAGCCCAGCACCTTGATGGTCGCCAGCTCGCGCTCGCGCTCGGAGATATTCGTGTTGGACAACGTAAACACCACCACAAACGACAGGCACGCCGCCATAAAGGTCACGAGCACCACGACGGAATTGATGATAGTGAAGTTCGCCTCGTAGTTCTGCCAATGTTCGGCCGTGCTCGAGATGGTGAGCCAACCGTCACTCTTAAGATTCTTGCTAAACGCAATCTGGTCGGCCGACGAGCCCTTAAGCAGCACAAAGATGCCGTTAAGACGCGCGCTTCGGCCGAACGCGCGCTCATAGGTGCCCTGCGTCATATAGAGCGTGTTGCCCAAATAGTTGAGCGAGATGTCGCTGACTTTGACCTTGGCGACGTTGAGCGACGAATCCTGGACCTGCGCCGTGTCGCCCGGCTGAATCCCAAGAACCAGCTGTGAACTCTTGCTCAGATACACGTCTCCGTCACGCAAAGACAGTGGCTCTTTGGACTCATCCTCGAGACGCGCGTAGTCGTCCAGGTCGTTCGTGCGGTCATCGGGCACCACGATCAGCTGCACGGTCTCGCTCTTGCCGCCAAATGTAAAGGTGACGTTGTCGGTCATAATCGGCAGCGTCGAAGTCACGGTCACGTCGGAATCCTTGGCTGCGCTTCGCTCATCCAATGCCGCGCACGTCTGCGAAAAATCGTCGGGATTGGCAACCGCCAGCAGGTCATAGCGCGTGATATGCCCGTACTGCTTGGGCGAAAGCGCCACCGACGTATCGCGGATGCCCATGCCGCAAATCACAAGCGCCGTACAGCCCGCGATGCCAAAGATGGTCATAAAGGCGCGCTTTTTGTAACGGAATAGGTTGCGTGCAGCGACCTTGTTCAAAAAGCCCATGCGGCGCCAGATAAAGCCGATGCGCTCGAGCAAGATGCGCGAGCCAGCGCGCGGGGCCTTGGGACGCATAAGCGAGGCCGGGGTCTCGGCCATCTCGTGGCGGCAGGCGATAATCGTGGCGCCCACCACGCCCACGGCAAACAGCGCCACCGAGACGATCGAGGACACGATGTCGTACGAAAGCAGCATCTGGGGCAGCGAGTACATGTCGTCGAACACCGTAAACAGGAACAGCGGCAGGCCCACAAATCCGATGATGTTGCCGAGCACGCCGCCGATCAGACAAGCCCACAGCGCATAGTCCACGTATTTGGACAGGATGCGTCCGCGCGAATAGCCGAGCGCCTTATACAGGCCGATGAGCGTGCGCTCCTCCTCGACCATACGCGTGGCGGTGGTAAGGCTGATGAGCACGGCGACGATAAAGAAGATGAACGGGAACACCGTGGCGATGGCTTCAATTGACGAGCTATCGCTCTCCACGCTCGAGTAGCTTGCGATATTGCCGCGGTCCTGGATGTACCAGGTGCATTCGCCCAGGTCGGAAAGCTCGGCGCGGGCGTCGGCAAACTGTTGGTCGGCGGCGGCACGGCGCTGGTCCAGGTCGGCTTGCGCCTGCGCACGCTCGTCGCTGCCCTCGGCCATGCGATTGATGTTGTCCTGCTCGATCCCAAAGAGCATGGCGGCCTGACGCTCGGCCGCATCCAAGCTTGTCGGCGTGTCGACCGTCAGCTCCTGAGCGCGCGCCTTCTCACGCTCCTCGCGGATCTTCTCTATATTGCCCTTGACCTCATTGATCTTTGCCGCGTAGGCATCCGAATATGAGTTGAGATCCTTGGCTCCCTCGACGACCACGTGGACCGCGGAGTAGGAAGAAGATGTCGCGGCGTCCTCGCTCACATAGAACTTATAGTCCGCCGCCGAGGCGGCACGGAAGGCGTTGACCGTCGAGTCGGAGCTCACATCAGTGGGATCGAGAACCTCGGCCGTGATGGTGTAATCGCCATCGGCAAACTGATCCTTGGCGCTTTGGTTCGACGAGCTCGCATCGTTGGCAGCAAAGCTCACCGTATCGCCGAGCTTTTTGCCCGAAGCCTTCAGGAACTTCGAAGTCACCGCGACCTCATCGGCGCTCTCGGGCAAATCGCCGTTCACGAGCACTGGCTGATCGATATTCTCCTTGGAGAGACTTTGCACGACCACGCGCTCGCGCGTTGTGCCCACGGCGGTGTAGGCGGTCTCGGTGTAGATGCCCTCGGCCGTTTCGACGCCATCGACCTCTTGGATGGCGTCGAGATCATCGTCAGTCAGGCCATAGGTCGACTGCACGTTAATGTCATAGACATTTTGCTGGTCGAAGTAGGCGTCAACCGAATCGCACAGGTCCTCGCAACCCGCCTTAAGGCCGCACATCACGCTCACGCCGAGCGCGGTGATCACGACGATAGACAAGAAGCGTTTGAGGCTGCCGCGAATCGTGCGGTAGACACCGCGGCGAAACACCGTCGGCACCATATCGTTTGAGCTTTGGGCAGTGCGGTAGGTCGTAAAATCCTGCTCGCGCTCCGTGTTCTGCGCGTCGCGGCGTTGGCTGTTTTGGCGGTCCTGATCCATGGGCGCTACCACTCGATCGTCTCGATAGGCACGGGATTTTGCTGGACCGTCTCGCTCTCCACGCGACCGCTCTTAAAGCGAATCAGGCGATCGGCCATGGGCGCGAGCGCGGAGTTGTGCGTGATGATGATGACCGTAATGCCCTGCTTGCGGCAGGTATCCTGCAGCAGCTGCAAGATCTGCTTGCCGGTTTTATAGTCGAGCGCGCCCGTGGGCTCGTCGCACAGAAGCAGCTTGGGGTTCTTTGCCAGTGCGCGGGCGATGGACACGCGCTGCTGCTCGCCGCCCGAAAGCTGTGCCGGAAAGTTGCCCAGGCGCTCGCCCAGGCCAACCTGGCGAAGCGTCTGTTCGGCATCGAGCGAATCGGGGCAAATCTGAGCTGCGAGCTCAACGTTTTCGAGGGCCGTCAGGTTGGGGACCAGATTGTAGAACTGGAAGACAAAGCCGACGTCGGCGCGGCGGTATTCCACGAGCTGCGCCTCGTTAGCGGAGCTCACGTCGCGCCCGTCCACCGTCACGGTGCCGGAAGTTGCCGTGTCCATGCCGCCCAAGATGTTGAGCGCCGTCGTTTTACCGGCGCCTGAAGCACCCAAAATGATGGCGAGCTCGCCGCGCTCGACCGTAAAACTCGCGCCGTCGAGTGCGTGAATGCGGGCGTCGCCCTCGCCGTATGCCTTGATGACGTCTTTGAATTCGATATAGGCCATCGATTAATTCCCATCTGGTCGGATAACTCTTTAGTATTACCCATTTCGCACCGACCAAAAAGGGGCAGGTTCATTTTGGCAGGTTTTAGAGGCGGACGGTGAAGGTGATCTGGTTGCCGTGGCCGCAGACAGAAGCGCTCCCACCATGGGCTTCGGCGATGGCACGCACCACGGATAGGCCCACGCCCGAGCCGCCCGTCTTGGAGCTGCGCGACACGTCCGCACGATAGAAGCGGTCGAACAATCGATCTAGGTCGCCTTCGGGCAGCTCGTCCACGGCGTTCGAAACGACAAGCTCGGCCGAACCTTTGCCTGCACCGCGTGAGACGGCACGCAGACTCAACTCAATTACACTGCCCTCACTCGCATAGCGCGTGGCGTTATCCAGCAGCAGCTCAACCACCTGCGCCACCGCTGCAGCATCGGCATGGGCCCGCACGCCACTCGCAATCGACGTCGACAGACGCTTGCCACGCGAAACCGCCACCGACTCAAACGGCGACGCCGCCTTGTCCACTGCCTCCGAAAGATCGATCGATATCATGGTAAAGCCCGCCGAACCCTCGTCCATGCGAGCCAAAAACACCAGACGCTCCGTGAGCGCCGTCAGCCGCGCGACCTGCTCGTGAATGCTCTGCGTCCACTCACTCTCGCCGCTCTCGATCTCTTGCACCTCATTGGCGGCGTCAATTACAGCCAGCGGCGTCTTGATCTCGTGGCTCGCATCGGTAATAAAGCGCTTTTGCTTGCTGTAGCTCTCGACCATCGGTCGAATCACCGCGCCCGAGGCACCCGCCACAATTGCCAGCACCGCCAGCCAGCCAATGCAACTGATCGCCACGCTCGCGCTCAAAAACGAATGAAAGCTTGCAAGCTCGCGCGAGCAGTCCACGAACACATAGGTGGTCTCATCGTCTTGAACGTCAGTCGTATAGCGATAATTGCCAGAAAAACCCGAGATCCAACCCTTGGAATATAGTCCTGCAGCGATGCGTGCAGCACGCTTGGCACCCACCGCGGCAATGCGGGCCGTGTTGACATCGGTCACCTGCCCACCGGCAATCGACACCGTAAAGTAGCGCGTGTCGAAGGGAGACTCCGCCGTCATACCTTCGAAGTGCCCGGTGCGCATGACCACCCTGTCACCGGCAGCGGTCTTACCGGCGCCCACATCCTGGCCGGGGTCGGTCTTAGGCTCATCCGTCCAATCAATGCCGTTCTTGCCCGCCAAGATATAGTCCAGGCGAGCATCGGCCATCTTGCAGATATGCGAGTAGTTGACGACGTTGATGCCGGCAATGATGAGCGTAAGCACGACGGTCACGGCACCCATGGCAACCAGGATGAACTTGCGACGCAGACGACGTCCCATTGCACTGGCAGCATCGACGCGCCCCGGATTACCCGAGTCCGCTCCCATGCCGAGCTTTGTCGCCATGCGCTTCCACCACGCGCTCGCGCTCACGCTTATTCGCCCTCCTCGACAACCTCAAGCGAATATCCCTGATTGCGCGATGCGCGGATGGCCACGTTGGCACCCAGCGCCGTCAGCTTTTTGCGCAGGTACGAGATATAGACCCACACTACGTTGGCGCCTTCGGGCGCATCCTCACCCCAAACCTCGAGCATCAGACGTTCGGTGGGCATACGCGTGCCGGCGTTGCGCATAAAGAGCTCCATAAGCTGAAACTCACGATTGGCCAGGTGCTCCTCGCCCAAGGGACCCACAAGCGTGCACGATGCCGTGTCGAGGCGCATATTGCCCACACTGAGCGTCGTGGCGTCAATTGCCGTCGCGGCACGCGTCATGGCACGAATGCGAGCGAGCAGTTCCTTGGCGGCAAACGGCTTGGTCAGATAATCGTTGGCACCGGCATCCAGGCCCTCGACCTTATCGGACACCTCGCTTTTTGCCGTGAGCATGATGATGGGCAGTCGCTTACCGGCGGCACGTGTGCGCTTGAGCACCTCAATTCCATCCATGCTGGGCATCATGATGTCCAGGATTGCGGCGTCATAGTCGTTGGCGAGCAGATATTCGAGCGCCGTCAGACCGTCGAGCGCGGTGTCGACCTCGTAGTCGCTATGTTGAAGAATCGCGGTAAGGGCGCGGGAGAGGCCGGGTTCGTCCTCGGCAAGCATCAGTTTCATGGTTGCTCCTTTGGCGCACGGCTATACAAGTTTCGATACTGCCGATGATAGCGCACCGTCAGCCTCCTTAGCGCAGCCTTAGCTGCTCAACCTGCGCGTTTTCAAATACGCAGGATATGGCTTAGCCAAACTTAAGGCGCAGACGCCGAGCGCCTGGACGCATGCCAGCCGCGAAAAGACAGCGACTCGTCCTTTCGCGGCGTCCTAGTTATGCAAAGTGTTCGAGCGTTACTCCTCGTACGCGCCCTCAAGCCGCAGCAGCCACTCCTTGCGGTCGAGGCCGCCGGCATATCCGTTGAGCGAACCGTCGGCGGCAACCACGCGATGGCACGGCACAATAATCGAAATGGGATTACGCGCGACCGCGGCCCCCACAGCACGGGGAGACGCAACGGGTGCTTCGTTTCCCGGTACACGATGTCGAGCCGCAACACGCTGGGCGATCCCACCATACGTAGCGACCTCGCCACGCGGGATAGAAAGCAGCTCAAACCAAACCTCGCGCTGAAACGCCGTGCCAATCATATGCAACGGCGGCGTAAACCGAGGTTCCTGCCCTGCAAAATAAGCATTCAGCCAAGCCCAGGAACGCTCAAGCACCGAAGACGCCGCACCATTTGCCGGACTCACCGACGACATGCCGCCAGCACCAGAAACTGCATCGGCGCCTTCAACATGTTCGGGATCTTCTTTGAGAAGCGTGGAGCCAAAATGCTCCTGCCCCTCAAACCAAAGTCCCGTCAGACCGCGGCCATCAGCGGCAAGCAAGATTTCGCCCAAAGGCGAAGCAAACGTCGTCGTGACCACCAGCGGCTCCTTTTCAAAACTCCGCAACATAATACCGCGAATTGTGCAGACAACCCCAATCGACCCCAAAGTCACCCAAGGCAGCAGGCGCGCAGCGCC
>OGQU01002298.1_pt1 | contig 12526 bp, 15 predicted proteins | sample 1553341 | NCBI WGS metagenome assembly OGQU01 (sample SAMEA2579920, study PRJEB22360) | human gut metagenome | biome: human gut; feature: human-associated habitat; material: faeces | place: Denmark | collected 2008/2010 | reverse complement strand
TTTTGCGCCTGGCCAAAATGAGGCGGTCCTGCCGCCAGCTGGCGGCACCTGCCCCCTACTGGGAGCCGCCGACCTATAAAACAGGAAGCTGCTGCTTCTGCGGACAGCTTCGCGTTTTACCCTTCGCGGCACCGACGCAGGAAGAAGCGGACCAGTACGCAACCGACAAATGCGACTGCGAAATCGGCAAAGCCTGCCGCCGCCAGCGGGAAGAACGGGAAATCATTGCGGGGCTGTTCGCTGAATTTGAGCCGGACACCCTGCGCCTGCTGGAAGCTACTGCCGATATGGTCCGCAAGGACTACATAAAAGGCGGCACGGCCATTAAGCTGGCCGAAAACGTGACGGCGAAATTTAAGATTAAGGACGGCACGGTGATTGTGACCCGCAGCGAAAAGCACGAACACCAGCACAGCCTTTAAGCGGGAAGGGAGTTGTTTTTATGAAAATAAGCCGGCACTGCCCCTTGTTTGACTGCCCGAACTGTGGAAAATGCGGAGCCTGCAAGCACGGCCAGCAATATGAGCGCATGGCATCGAAAATCCAGCGTTTACAAAATGAAAACAGGCGGCTGAAACGTGAAGCCGCCGCCAAGAAGGGAGCGTAGCAGCATGAACATGGGAACAAGCACCAGCTTTGCGGAACAGGAAGCTGCCGCAATGGAAAAGAACCGGGAAGCCTTTATGGCCCTGTGGAATGAATACGTTAAAGGCCGCAAGGGCGACAAGGCCGTGCTGCGCTACCTGGAAGAAGCCGGCTTTTTCACGTCGCCCGCGTCCACGAAATACCACGGAGCATTCCCCGGCGGGCTGTGCTACCATAGCGTCAACGTCGCAACCGAAGTTCTGGGCATGATGGCACAGCACCAGCTTGAAGACGAAAACATGAACGCCAGCGCCGTAACCTGCGCCCTGCTGCACGACATTTGCAAGGCGGGCGCATACCGGCAAACCACAAAACGCCAGCGCGGCCCCGACGGGAAGTGGCAGGACGCGCCGCCTATGAGTACGACGACAGCGGCCTGCCGCTGGGCCACGGCGAAAAAAGCCTGTTCCTGCTGCAACGCCTGGGCATGGAACTGACCGACCAGGAAGCGGCGGCAATCCGCTGGCACATGGGCGCATACCGCGACCATGACTGCTATAACGAAACGGGCAAGGCATTTGAACGTTATGCGCTGGCCCTGTTCTTGCACCTGGCCGACATGACGGCAACATACTGGTGGGAATCGTGAGGGCGGCGCAATGGATAACTGTATTTTGTTGAGTATCCGCAAGAACTGGGCGGCGGCGATCCTGTCCGGCGAAAAGAAGCTGGAAATTCGGAAATGTGCGCCCAGTTACAACCCAAACACAGAAAAACGCGCAGAATATCCCCTGCGCGTTGTCATGTATGAGACCAAAGCCCACGGCGGCGCGGGGGCTGTTGTCGGCTTCTTCGACTGCCCCGGCTTTATCGGAACCGCAGATCCAGCCGACGAAACGATGGCGAAGCTGTCCGGCCTGTCCGTCGAACAGCTGGAAGAATACCGCGACGGCGGCTGGCTGTACGGCTTGAAGGTGCAGAACCCCCCGGCGGCTGCCGGAGCCTGTGCCGCTGGAAGCCCTGCACCTGGACTACCCGCCGCAGAGCTGGCGCTGGCTGGACAGCATAAACGCCGACGGTTTGGCAGAAATCGCGGCGGCCCAGGGGGTGAAACTGTGAAAGCCCCCGCAGCGCTTCCCTTCTACCTGTACGACTTCGGCGCGATACGGCCCGACAGCTTTCTGCAGGGTGACAGCTTCAAGCTGCTGGAAGGGGTGCAAACCGAAACCGTGGACATGGTTTTTATTGACCCACCATATTTCATCAAGAAGGCCGAGTGGGACACCTTCGAGAACCAGCAGGAATATAACAACTTTATGGCCCGCGCCTTTTGGGAAGCGGAAAGAATTCTGAAGCCGAACGGAACGCTGGCCTTTTGGCACAATGACCTGCAACAAGTGGCCCGCCTGCTGTGCTGGTTGGAAAACTGGACACAGTTTATTTTCAATTCCTGGGCCGTATGGGTGAAGCCGAATTTTCGGAAGAAGCTATGGGCAAACCCCGGAACCGGGAACACTTTGCGAAGCTGGTTTAACATTACAGAATTTTGCATTGTACTGGTAAAGGGCGAACCGGGCACGGCCTGGAACAAGTCGGGGCTGGCACTGGCAAAGCTGGACATGAACAACTTCGGCCCGCTGCGTGAATATTTCCGCGCCGCGCAGAAGTACACCGGCAAAACCAAAAAGCAGATAATCGACGCTTGCGGACAAGCAGCAGACCACTGTTTCCGTTGGGGAAGCAGTCAATGGCTTTTGCCAACGCGGGAAACCTACCTGGACATTGTGGCGAAGTTTGAACTGGACAGCTGGGAAGGATACCGAGACTTCGACAGCCTGCTGGAAGAACAGGCCCGGCTTGTGCAGCAGTACGACGAACAGATACAGGCGGCAGACAATGCCCGCTTTGTCCACAACCTTGACGCGAACCATTGCAACGTTTGGCTGTCGAATGAACCGACGGGGGGGCATTCAATCCACCCGACGCAGAAGCCTGTTGACCTGCTGGAACGCGCAATACGAACGCACACAAAACCGGGCGCGGTTGTCTGTGATTTTTTCGCGGGCAGCGGCAGCACCGGCGTGGCAGCCCTTAAAGCCGGGCGGCGGTATATCCTTATTGAACAAAGCGCCAGCTACCACGAAAAGGGGCTGGCATGGCTTGAGGAAACAAAAAGCGCCCTTTGCACTTGACTGCAAAAGGCAATAAAGAAAGCCGCCCCTGTGGAGAGGGGCGGCCTACAACGTGCCGAGGTAAAAATATAACACCTTCATTATAAAGGAATTGCGGCACGTTGTCAAACATTCGCGGGCGGCCAGGGCCGCCGTGAAGGGCTTGTATGGGGTAGTAAAATAGCGACGGTTATTTCCTGCCGGGGAAAGGGGTGCAGGGGAAAACAGAGGGCGGCCAAGCAAGGCCACGGAAAGCAGAGACTAAGACAGGCCGCCCGGCGTTGTCCCTTGCAAGCGTTCCCTTTTCGTTTGTCTACCCAGAAAGAAGAAAAATTCTATCCACCTACCGAAAGCAGAACCTTCCGGGAAATGCAGAAAGGCAGAGTATGGGCACAAAATCTTTTCAACGTGAGCGCCGCTTTCTGTGCGGCACAAGTAAGAACGCCGCGAATTACCAGGAAGTCGAAATTTACCCCATGAACGGAACAGAGCAAAGCCGAACGCTGGACCAGGAGCTGGCAAGGGCTGCCGACTTGCGCAGATCGTCGAAGGCGCAGCAGAACCAAAACGCCAAGAACGCCCGGCGACTATTCCGCCAGCTGGTAAATACCAACTTCACCGAGGAAGACACCCACACAACGCAGACCTATGCGCCAGAGTATCGCCCGGAAACCGAAGAACAGGCGTGGGCGGATTTTAGGAACTTCTACCGCCACATAAAAGAGAAATGCAGGGCGCAGGGATTGCCGAAGCCGGAATGCCTTGCCGTGATGGAGTGGGCAGAGGAAGACCCAGACACCGGGCAAAAGGCCGTTGCCCCACATTTTCACACAATTTTGCGGTGCGATTTGACCCGCGACGAAATAGAAAGCTGCTGGCACCGCAAGGGTGTGCGCCTGGGCCGCGTGAACACTGACCGCCTGCAAATGGACAAGAACAGCCTGGAAGCCCTGGCAAACTATATGCTGAAATACCCGAAGCGAAAGCACCGATATTTCCGAAGCCGAGGAATCAAAAACCCGATAACACCGCCCCCGGCGGACGGGAAATGGACGCACCGCCAAGTGCAAAAAATCTGCACCGACGGGCGGCTGTACGACCCGGAATTCTGGGCGAAAAAATACCCGGGCTGGGACTTGAACGAAGCCAGCGCGAGCTATAACGAATTCATGGGCTGGCACATAAGCCTAAAACTTCGACGAAGGGGGCCGTGCCGTGGGAATCGACATTGAACGCCTGGGGCCTGCTGCACAAAAGCAGGTGCGCGAAGAATTGGAACGCAGGCGCAGGGCGGCAGCTGCCAAGGACAGGCAGCAGAAGGCCAGGGACGGCCCGGCGCTTCGGCCCGGCGGGTCTGATCGTGGCAGCGCACTGGAAGAAGAATACTACCGGGCATATATATGGCCCAAAGAACTGGCCGGAACCGTGGCGAACGTGGAACGGCACAAGAAATTTGAACTTCTGCCGAAAAGCGATTATTGCGGCCTGCGACTGCCCGCTGCACACTACACGCCGGATTTTGTAATCGAATACACAAACGGCACTGTGGAAGTTGTCGAGGTAAAGCACGAAGCAATCCGCGCCTTGCAGGGGTCCTATGTGTACCGCCGCCGCCTTTTTATCGAGAAGTACTCCCGGCCAAATGGCTGGATTTTCACAGAGTACATAAAACACGAAGGAAGGAAATGCAATGAATGATTTACAGAAGGCTTTAAGCCTTATCGAAGCGCAGCAGAAGAAAGCCGGCGCAGGGACGCCCGCCTGGTGCGTAGGCCAGCAGCTTGCCGACATTCTGAACGGACAGCCTGCCGCCGCGCAGATCGTTGCCGAAGACCTGGGAACCACGGGCATGGGGATTGCAGACTGCGAAAAGAAAATCGCGGAATTTGCCAGCAAGAACCGCACGGGCAATGTGGGCTTCTGCGGCCCTGCGGACGCTGACCGCATTATCCGGGAATTTTACGGAATTCCAAAGCTGGAAATTGTCACCGCCAAAACACAGGCGGCCCCGGCGGAACACCGCCGCAAGGCAATCCGCCTTGAAGATTTTCTATAAGGGGGCGCGAATATGGACATACTGGCAGCATTGCCGAAAACGCCGGGAATGGCCCCGGAAGCGCTGTGGGCGTGGCTGAAACGCAACGGGAAGGTACACCCGCAAGAACTGATTCGGTACAAAACCACAAGGCTGGCCGACCCCCTAACGGGCATACGGGAAAAATATGCAGCCTGCAACTGCACGGCCTGCGGGGAATCGTGGCATACAACAATAGCATTGCCGGGTGAGGGCGGCGCATACCCGTACTTTGACACCGAAGAAGGGCCGAGACGCAACGGCGAAACAATACACTGCCCGAACTGCGGCACGGCGGCGCTGGTGGCACACGAAAAGCGCCTTGACCGCTGGCCCATCGTAAAGAAGGCATACCCATGGGAAATCCGCAAAGCGGGCGGCTGTGTTATGTTTATCTGCTGGGCCGTAATTCACGAAACCGGCTACGACTGGGAAAGCACAATCGTGGAGCAGCGCAACGCCTATGTTATCGACCCCGGCGGGCACTGGCACCGATTCACAGCAATGGACCGCAGCGGCTATTCCAGTATGTCAACCATGTATTATACGGGCTGCTGGTACGAAATGGCCCGCTTCCAGGTTGCCGACGGCAATTTTTCGGCAATCCTGCCGCACGCTGCCGACGTATACGAAGGCACGTGGCTGGAAAACGCGAAGCTGGAACTGCTGGAAGAACAGGCGCAGGGCATTGACCTGCTGCACTATGCCCGGATATATATGCGGCACCCGGAAATTGAAAACATTGCCCGCAACAGCCCGGAACTGTGCGCGGCACTGGTGAACTTGACCGCCAGCCAAAACGGCGGCCTGTCCGTCACCGGCTTGGACTGGGTAAACTGGAAGGCGAAGAAGCCGCACGAAGCCTTGTACATGAGCAAACCGGAATACAAGGCCGCCAGCAAAGCCAAAGGCCGCAGAGCGTGGGACATTGGGGTGCGGCAACACGCCGTTGCCGTCTGCCTGCGCAACGGGGCACCCAGGGAGTACGCCGACACGCTGGGCGGCGAAGGGGTGGTCTTTGCGGACAAGTACAAGAACCTTTGGACCGTGCAGCGCTTCGGCCTGGTGCGCGTATGGAACTACATACGGAAGCAACAAGAGAGCGCCCGCAAAATTCACAGCATAAGCGGCACGGTGGGCTTTTGTGTGGACTACTGGAAAGACGCGGAACGCGCGGGCCTTGACCTTAAAAGCGAAGTTGTGGCCTTCCCGCACAGCGTAACCGAAGCCCAGGCCAGGGCAACGGCTGCAATCCGTTACAAGGAAGACGCAGCCCTGCGCGGCAAATTCGAGAAAATGGCAAAGCGCCTGCAAGCACTGCGCTGGGAATACATGGGCCTTATTATCACCCCGGCGGAATCCGAAGAACAGCTGATCCTTGAAGGCAAGGCGCTGGGCCATTGCGTCGGCGGATATGGCAAGGCGCATTGCAACGGCGAAAGCATTTTCTTTATCCGACACACCGAAAGCCCCAGAGAATCCTATTTCACGTTGCAGCTGGACACGGCCACGGGTAAGGTTTTACAGAACCGTGGCCGGCACAACTGCGCAAGAACCCCGGAAGTGGAAGCGTTTGAACAGGCATGGCTTTGCCAAGTCGTCAAGCCGTGGCTGGACCACAAGAAAAAGACCGTAAACCCGAACCATGCCAAGACAGCAGCAGCATAACAGGAGGAACAGACAATGGACGAAATGAAGCAGCTTACCCTTGTAGGGAACGAAACGCCGGAACAGGCAGAAGCCATCGGCCTGCATTATGAGATTGTGAGCGCCGCCCAGGCTGCCGCCAGCAGCCTGCTTGACCTGGGCCGCAAACTAAAGCGTATGCGCGACAGCGGCAAATATAAGGCGCTGGGCTTTGAGACCTTCGGAGACTACACAGAGCAGGCCGTCCACATTCGCCAGCGCCAGGCCTATACTTACATCAGCGTTGTGGAGAAGCTACCCGCGCAGCTTATTGAAGAAAACGCGGCGGCGGGCGTTACGAAGCTGGCACTGCTGGCAAAACTGGGACCGCAGGACCGGGAAGAAGTGGCCGGAGACCTGGCAAATATCACCGTTACCGAGTTGCAAAAGCTGATTGACGAAAAGAACGACATGGCCGAGCAGCTTTCCCTTCTGTCCGCACCGCCTGCCGCCGAAGCGGAAGCCCATGAAGTTGACGTTGAAGCCGAATTGAAAAAGGCCGCCGACCAGGCCCGCGCGGAAGCCGAAGCCAAAGCGGCGGCAGACCTTGAAGCCCTGCGAGAGCAGCACCGCAAGGCGCTGGAAGAATCCGAAGCCAAGCAGGAAGAACGACTCCAGGCCGCCCGGCGGGAAGCTGAAAAGGCCGCCGCAGAGAAAATCCGCCAGGCCAAACGGGACGCGGAAGTCTACGCGATAAGGCGTGAAGCAGAAGCCGCAGACAAGGCCCGCAAGGCCGCCGAACGGGCACAGAAGGAAAGAGACCGCGCCGAACTGGAAAAGGCCCAGCAGGCCGCCGCAGAAGCCAAGGAACAGGCCGAAGCCCTGCAAAAGAAATTGGGGATTCAGCAAAGCCCGGCGGGCGCGAAGGTTGCCCTGCTGTTTGAGGACGTACAGCAAAAGGCGGCGGCAATTATGGACCTGGCCGACGAAATGCGCGACGGTGGACAGCAGGAACTTGCGGACAAATTCACCAGCGCACTGGCCGCTGCGCTTCGGGCGCTGGCCGACCAGGCCGAAGGGAGCGAAGCATAATGCAGCAGCTATTCGTGCAAGGGTTTGTTTGCACCCTGCGCCTGCTTGCAGGGCTGGCGGGCGCACTGGCCGCGCTGGCCGTCGTCCTGCTGGCGGCCTGGCTGATTGTTCGCGCACTGGGCAGGCTGGCCGCTGCCGCCTTCGACGGAGCAACCGCCGCGCTGGCAAAGCTATGGAACAAGACGGGCTACAAACCGAAAACCAAATGGGGGCGGGTAATCGCCGCAGGGGGGCAAACAGGTGGAGAGCGCAAAGAAAAAAGAGATTCTGAACAGCTACCTTGAAGCGTCCAAGGAATGGCGCTACTGGAAGGACGAAACCGAACGGCTTATGGTAGCGGCCACCCGCGCCTTCCCCTTCCTCTTCGGGTATGCCGCACGGCGGCGGTACAGGCACAAGCAAGGTTGAACTTGCTGCTGAATCCCTGGAAGACGCGCGCCGGGAACTGACAGCAGCTGCCAACGCAATGAGCAAGGCGCGCCGCCAAGTGCTGGCCGTTATCAAAACCGCACCGACAGCGGACCAGCGCATAGTCCTGCGCCGCCGCTATATAAACGGCATGAACTGGGAACAGATTGCGGAAGCCTGCGGGAAGTCGCGGCAATGGGCCACAATGACCCACGGCGAGGCTTTGAAAAAAATGTTTTTGACAAGTTAAAACCCGCATAACGGTGCGGAAAACGCGGCTTTTTGCTTGTCAAAAGTTTACAAAACTTTACATTACTTGCTTTTTGTTTACATTCGGTTTGTGATATATTCAAACTGCAAAAGCCAGGCGGGAAAGCCTGGCTTTTTCTATACCCAGAAAAGGAAGAAGGCGGGCCGCATGAAGAACACAAAAAAACAGAAAGAGAAAGAAAAACGCTGCGCCGCCTGCGTATGGCGCGACAGGAAAACGGCAACACCCCTTTGCGCACTGCCGCGCTGCATATACGAGGAACGAAAACCCCGGCGGGACAAAGTGAAACGCTATGGCGAAGTATAACCCGGATTCGTGGCCCGCTGTATGGGTTTTGGAGTTGATTGCAAACGGCAACCTGCACAGCTTCTACACAAGCCGCGAATGGAAACGCCTGCGGCGGGAAGTGTTAAAACATCAGCGCCGCCGTTGCTGGGATTGCGCACACAAAGCGCCGGCGGTGAATAAACGCGGCGTTACTGTACACCATGTCAAGCCGCTGCGCGAACGGCCAGACCTGGCCCTGTCCGAATACGACGAAGCCGGGAACATCAACCTTGTTTGCCTGTGCGCTTCCTGCCACTGGGACCGGCACCACAAGCGGGCCGCACCTGCCACGCCGGAACGCTGGTAATTTTACAGCATACCCCCCGCCCCGTGAAATCAAAATCCCCCGGCGGGCGGAGACCAAGGAACAGTTCCGACAAAGCCGCGAGGTTGCGCGCGCGAGGAAAAAATGGGCCAGCAAAAGGCCGCCAACAAATACGCCCGTGCGCGGGTACCTTATATCCGCAATTTTTAGGGGGTGCTGCAAAAAGCCGAAAAAATCACGCATTTTTGGAAAGAGGGTGCAGAAATTGACGAAGAAGGAAAAGGAAATCCGGGCAAGCCTGGAAAAACAGCTGAAGGACTGCGGAGCCGATCTTCTGCACTATCAAGAACTTTTGGACGATTATATTTTTTTCTTCGGCATGGAGAGGAAAATGCAGGCCGCTGTAAAAAAACAGGGCTTGACCGTCACCGCAGTAAGCGCAGCCGGGAAAGAATACGACAAGGAAAACCCCGCAATAAAGGCCGCTGCCCTGTATAACCAGCGTATGCTTCACATCTTGCGCGAAATGGGGCTGACAACGGCAACTTGCAGGCCGCCAGAAACCGACGGAAGCGGCGACCTGGGATGAATCCAAGAATACAAGCCTATATTGACATTGTGGAAAGCGGCGAAATACCGATGTGCCGCGAACAGCTGCTGCTTATCAAGCGTGTAAAGGCTGCGTTTGAGAATGAGAAAATACACGTTGACGACGAACAGCTGGAACGTTATATGGGCCTGCAAAAATATTTTGAATACAAACTTTTACCATGGGAAGAATTTGTTTTTGCGCTGCATAACTGCACCTACACAGAAAGCGGCGCACTGCGCTGGCCTATTCTGTTTATTGAGGTTGGACGCGGCGCTGGAAAAAACGGCTACCTGGCCTATGAAGATTTTGCACTTGTCACCCCCATAAACGGGGTAAAGCATTACAACATTGACATTTTCGCCACGGCGGAAGACCAGGCCCGCGCGACCTTCGACGACATATACGAATTGCTGGACGGGAACAAGCCTTATTTTCAAAAATTCTTTACCTGGACAAAAGAAGAAATTGTCAACAAGGCGACCATGAGCCGGATAAAATACCACACCAGCGCCCCAAAGACCAAAGATGGCGGGCGGCCCGGCAAGGTGGATTTTGACGAACTGCACGCCTACGAAAATTCTAAACTAATCGACGTTGCGGTGGGCGGTCTGGGCAAGCGCCGCCTTCCCCGCCGCACGTTCATAACCACACAAGGCGACGTGCGCGACGGCCCGCTGGACAAGTACACGGCCAGGGCTGAAAAAGTCCTTGAAGGCAACACCCCGGACAGCGGCTGGCTGTATTTTATATGCCGCCTGGACAGCGACGCGGAAATTATGCAGCCGGAAATGTGGGGCAAGGCAAACTCGTCTTTGTACGACCCAGCACGCACCGAACTGCTGGAAGAAATCAAGCTTGAATTTGAGGAATACAAGGAAGACCCGGCGGGGCACGGCGCTTTCGCAACCAAACGCATGAACCGCCCGCAGGGCGACAAGGAAGCCGAAGTCACCAGCTGGGAAAATATTCTTGCAGCTTCCCGGCCTATCCCGGAAGGAATCGGCCTGGAAACGCACCCGGCGGTTTGGGGCGTTGACTACGCCAGCACACAGGACTTTGTTGCCGCTGGCGTGCTGTGGGAAATCCAGGGAACTTATTACTGGATAACGCACACATGGGTTTGCGCACAAAGCAAGACACTTTCGCGGATCCAGTTTCCGCTTGCCGAAGCCGAAGCGCGGGGAGAATTAACGATGGTAGACGCGCCAGAGATCGACCCGGAAACGCCGGTCAACTGGATAGTAGAACAAAGCGAAAAATACAATTTGTTGCTGGGCGGCATTGACCATTACCGCTATACCCTGCTGTCAAAAGCCTTCGCTTCGGCGGGATTCAGCACCGACAAGCGCACCGGCAACGTAAAGCTAACATACACGCCGGAACAATCCCAGGTTGCGCCCATCATTACAAGCGCGTTTACAAGCCAACGCATTGTTTGGGGTGACAGTATGCTAATGCGCTGGTACACGAACAACGCCTGCCGCCTTATCGACAAGCGCGGCAATATATCGTTTGGAAAGTATGAGCCTAAGAGCCGGAAAACGGACGGCTTTATGGCAATGGTTGCGGCCTTCGTGGCTGCCGTTATCAAGCAGGACGAAATGCAGGCGGCGGACTATTCTTCCGCCGACCTGCCGGAAGTTTACACCTACTAAGCCAACGGAAAGGGGGTGAAATATTGAAATTTGCAAACTTTGTAAGCAGTTTGCTGGACCTGGCCCCGCGCGACGCTTCGGGAAACATCGTCCTGCAAGGTGCAACCGCAGAGCAGCGGTTGAATGTCGAAGAACTGGCTATTTTTTCGACCATTGACCTGATTGCTTCGGCAGCTTCCTTGTGCGAGTGGCGCACCTACCAGGCCGGAGAGCGCAAAAAGGGCGAAGACTGGTACAGCTTCAACGTGGAGCCAAACCAAAACCAAAACGCTGCGGAATTCAAGCGCCTGCTTGTGGCCCGCCTGCTGCGCTTCAACGAAGCGCTGGTTTTCGAGCGCGGCGGCGCGCTGTACCTGGCCGACAGCTTCACACGAACCGAGTACGCCTTCCGCCCGTGCGTGTATACCGGCGTGACCTGCAACAATTTAACGCTTTCCTACACGCTTACGGAGCCGGACGTGTTTTATTTCCGGCTGGCAAACCAGGACGCTGCCGCGCTGCTGGCGAACCTGCGTGGCCTGTACAGCGAAGCAATGAAGGAAGCACTGGACAAGTACAAGAAGTCGGGCGGGCGCAGCGGTATACTGGAAATTTCCGGCCAGGCTCGTGGCAAAAAGACGTTTGAAACCGATCTGGACAAGTTGATGAACGAGCGATTCAAAACGTTTTTCGAGAACAAGAACGCCGTGCTTCCCCTGCTTGATGGCTTCCACTACGTCCCGCAGGACGGAGCAGCCACGCAGAAGGGCGCAAACGAAATAAGCGACTTGGACAGCCTTATCAAACAGGCCCAAGACCGCGCCTGCAACGTCTATCACGTCGCACCCAGCCTGCTGCGCGGCGAAGTCACAAACATTGACGAAGCTATCCGCAGCACGCTGTCCTTCGGCGTAAAGCCGCCGCTGCGGCTGATTGAAACTGAAATCAACCGAAAAGCCTACGGCAAGGACGTGCTGAACGGCTGGAAGATGATGGTTGACACTACGCACATTCGCCTTGTGGACGTTTTCGACGCGGCGGCGCAGGCCGACAAGCTGGTGCAGGACGCGCTTTATAGCGTCAACGAACTGCGCGAAAAGTTTGAAGACGACCCGATCCCCGAAAGGTGGGCAAGCGAATACAACCGCACCAAAAACATGGAAAAAGTACAGCCGCAGGCTGCGGCACCGAAAGGAGGTGAGAAGTAAAAAATGAGAATCGGAATGGAAGCAGTTATGCAGGCCGGAACGACTGGGAAGACGTTCAATTTTTGGCTGGTGGACACTATCGCCCCCGACCAAAAAACGCGGAACTGGTACACCGGCGAGGAAACCACCGTGGAAAGCAAGACAAGCCAGCGCTACTTCGTTGATAACCTGAACGGCGCGGCGGCTGGCGACACCGTGAACCTGTATATCAACAGCGTGGGCGGCAGCGTAAAGGAAGCGCTGGGAATTTACAGCACCCTGCGCCGCTGCCCC
>OGQU01002296.1_pt1 | contig 12530 bp, 5 predicted proteins | sample 1553341 | NCBI WGS metagenome assembly OGQU01 (sample SAMEA2579920, study PRJEB22360) | human gut metagenome | biome: human gut; feature: human-associated habitat; material: faeces | place: Denmark | collected 2008/2010 | reverse complement strand
CCGGGGTCGCGGCGACGAGGCCCTGACCCGGCGCATCCTGCACAAATACTCGATCAAGAACGTCATGGGGCTGAACCTGCTGCCGCTGGTGCGCTTCGACGATCCGTTCGAGATCATCGCCCACCTCATGGTCGGCTCCGAAGGGACGCTGGCGTTCCTGGCCGGGGTCACGATGCGCACCGAGCGCGAATACGAACACAAGGCCAGCGCGATGGTCTATTTCAGCGACATCGGCGAGGCGAGCCGCGCCGTCGTGGAGATGCGCAAGTTGCAGGACGCCGCCGGGGAGCGCATCGTGCACAGCGCCGAGATGCTCGACAGCAAGTCGCTGGCGTCGGTCGGCGATGCCACGGGCGAGGGCCTTACGGCCGTGCTGACCGAGACCAAGGCCCACACGCCGGAGGCGCTGGCCGCCAATGTCGCCCGCATCGGGGAGCTGCTGGAGCGGTTCGCGCTCTACGTTCCCGCACGGTTTACGGACGATCCGGCCGAGCAGGCGAAATATTGGGCCGTCCGTTCGGGCATCTTCCCGGCGGTGGGCGGCAGCCGTCCCGCCGGGACCACCTGCCTGATCGAGGACGTTGCCTTCCACATCGAAGACCTGCCCCGCGCCACGGCCGAATTGCAGGCGCTGATCGCCCGCCACGGCTACGACGACGCCTGCATCTACGGGCATGCCCTCGAAGGCAACTACCATTTCATCATCAACCAGTCGTTTTCGACCCCGGCCGAGGTGGCGCGCTACGAGGCGCTGATGAACGACGTTGCGGAACTCGTCGTCGGCAGGTACGACGGCTCGCTCAAAGCCGAGCACGGCACGGGGCGCAACATGGCGCCCTTCCTCCGCCGCGAGTGGGGCGACGACGCCTTGGCCGTGATGCGGGCCGTCAAGGAGTTGTTCGACCCTGCGGGACTGTTGAACCCCGGGGTGATTTTCAACGACGACCCCCGCTGCCACCTCTCCCATTTCAAACCCCTGCCGCTGACCGATCCCCTGATCGACCGCTGTATCGAATGCGGGTTTTGCGAGGTGAACTGCCTGACGTGCGGGCTGACCCTCTCGTCGCGCCAGCGCATCGTCGTGCGCCGCGAGATCGCCCGGCTGAAAGCCTCCGGCGAGAATCCGCGCCTCGTGCGGGAGCTCGAACGCGGCTACCGTTACCCCGGGGAACAGACCTGCGCCGGGGACGGGCTCTGCTCGACGAGCTGTCCCGTGGGAATCAATACGGGGGAACTGACCCACGCCGTGCGCGCCCTGAGGGTGCCGCCCGGGAGTGCGGGACATGCCGCCGGGGAGTTTGCGGCCCGCCGTTTCGCCGGGCTGAAAAACACCCTGCGCCCCGTGCTGACGCTGGCCGACACGGCGCACCGGGTTCTCGGCACCCGGACGATGACCGCTGCCGCGAAGGGGCTGCATGCGCTGGGGCTTCCCCAATGGCTGCCCTCGATGCCGCGGGCCTACCGTCTGCCCGAAACGCTGCGCACGGCGTCCGCGCCGGAACCGGACAAGGTGGTCTATTTCCCGAGCTGCATCAATCAGACGATGGGTCTCGCCCGCGAAACTCCGGTCGCGGAACCGCTGGCCGAAAAGATGGTCGCGCTGCTCCGCAAGGCGGGTTACGAGGTGGTCTTTCCCGAGAACATGGAACGTCTCTGCTGCGGCACGATCTGGGAGAGCAAGGGCATGGCCGACATCGCCGACCGCAAGACCGCCGAGCTGGAAGAGGCGCTTTGGCGCGCCAGCGGGGAGGGACGCTGGCCGGTGCTGTGCGACCAGAGCCCCTGCCTGCACCGCATGCGCGAGAAGATCGGCCGCATGAAACTCTACGAACCGGCGGAATTCATCTGGACCTTCCTGCGCGACGGGCTGGAGTTCCGGCCCCAGCCGGGACCCGTCGCCGTGCACGTCACCTGCTCGATGCGCCGCATGGGGCTGGACGGAGTGATCGTCGCGCTGGCGCGGCTGTGCGCCGACGAGGTGGTGGTGCCCGAGGAGGTCGGATGCTGCGGATTCGTCGGCGACCGCGGATTCACGCATCCCGAGGTCAACGCCTGGGCCCTGCGCAAACTGCGTCCCGTCATCGAACGCTCGGGCGCGAAGGCGGGCTACTCGAACAGCCGCACGTGCGAGATCGGGCTTTCGGCCCGTTCGGGCGTGCCCTACGTCTCGATCGTCTATCTGGTCGATGCCTGCACGACACCCAAAGAAAACCCCGGAGCCTGAGCCCCGGGGTTTTTCTCATACCAGCAGTTCGTAGTCGATGTGCCATACGCCCGTCTCCCCGGGAAAGACCCGGAACGGGGTGTAGGGTTCGAGGCAGGCCGCCGTGGGGCAGGCCCAGAAGACCATGTGCGACAGCTTTCCGCTGCCCGAAACCCGGATGCCCGCACCCGTGCGGAGGTTGCGGAGACTGAATCCGTACTCCCGGGCCTCGGGGTCATGACCGTGGAGGTCGCCCATGAAGACCGATTCGCCGGGGTTCAGCGGACGGCTGAAAGCGATGCCGTCGGGCGTCAGCGCCACGCTGTCGTAAGCCTCGCGCCACGTTCCCTCGGGGCGGAACGGGAAATGGATCGAGGTGTCGGGGCCCGTGGCCATGCGGTCCGGCGTGAAGAAGTTGTGGTTGTAGACATGGCCCGTGAGCGGCGCGGGACCGAGGGTTTTGAGCGTGTACTCGATCCGCAGGCCCGGGGCGTCGGTCAGCCGCAGCGTCTTGCGGTAGTCGTAGCCGTATTCGTCGCTCAGCAGCCGGTGGCGGAACTCCACGCGGTCGCGCTCGGCGGTCACCTCCCGGATGCCGGGATCGGCGATCTCGTAGAGCCGGAAGCGGTCGTAGGGCTGGTCGGAGAATTTGCGCAGCGTGCCGACCCCGATTTTGAGGAACTCCTGTCCGGGACGCGCCTGTTCGTAACCGATCTGGGTGAATTCGTCCGCGGGGCCCGTCAGTCCGTCGTGCCGCAGGGGATCGTGCCGGGGCTGCCATTCCGAGACGTAGCGGTGTCCCCGGCGGCGCAGGTCGCGTACGACGCCGCTCCAGTCGAAGCGCGTGCCCCGGTAGTAGCCGCATTCGGCGTCGGGGAGGCACACCACGGCCGAGACGTGGCGGTTGGCGATGCGCAGGGCGGGAGCCTCCGACACCCGGGTGCCGGAAGCTCTCGTCGTTGCATTCGGTTGCAGCTCGCGCATGGTTATTTCGTCTTTTCGTAAACCAGCACGGCGAGGTCGTATTGCCCCAGCGTCACTTCGCGGCCGTCGGCCGAAACCCGTGCGCCGCCCAGCGTCGAAGCCTCCGTGAAACGGTAGCCCGGAACCTCGATCACGCCCTTCACGGCGGCTCCCTCCTGCGTGCGGGTGGCCACTACGGCCATGCCGTCGCCGTTGGTGTAGGCGCGCGCCTCGATGCCGGGGTTCGACAGCGTGAAGCCCTCCGTGTCGCGGTAGGTGCCGACCAGCAGCAGGTCTTCGTACTTGCCCTTGATGGCGTTGACCTGGGCCAGATAAGCCTGATAATGCGGCGTCTTGTCGATCAGGTCGCGGCAGCGGTAGATCTCGATGTCGTTGCGCAGGCCCTTCAGCAGCGTGTTGTTCACACGGCGTTCGATGTCCGTGTCGTCGCGGATCTCGCGGTCGGAGATGATGATCTCGGGGAACGTGTAGCGGAACCAGTCGATGAAGCTGTACTTGCCGGCGGTGACCTGATAGATGTGGATGTAGTCGCAGTACTGCGCCGTGACATCGGTCAGCCACTCCGTGCCGAGCGCGAACTCGGGGTCGAAGCTGACGTTGCGGTCGCGGACCATTTTCAGCACCTCGGCCTTGTCGGCGATCACCCGCATGTTGGGCACCGGGAACTCCCGGCTCAGGTCCCAGTTGGTGGCGCGTTCGCCGTATCCGAGCTGGTCGTAGAAGACGCTGTTGGCGCCGTACTCGCGGGCGCGGTCGGCCCATTCGAGCAGCATCTTGCGCCAGATCGGCGCGCGGGTGTCGGCCACGACGAACGTGCGGGCGTTGTAGTCGGCCAGGAACGTGCCCTGACCCGTGAAGCGGTACTGTTCGAAGAGCTCGGCGCCCGTGTTGTCGCGGTAGCAGATCTCCTTGCCCCGGCCGCTCTTGTAGAACTCGCTCTCGCGGTCGATCAGCTTGCCGTTGAAATAGAGCAGCACCTTGCCGCCGTCCTTCTTGTAGTCGGCGATGGCCTTTTTCCAGCCTGCGTCGCCGCCCTGCGCGGGATCGGCGTTGTAGTGGGGATTGCCGTGGTCCATGCCCGTCTCCCACCATCCGAAGGTGAAGACGGCGTCGGCCCCGACGCTCTCGCCGACATCCTTGATGCGGCCCGGCAGGTCGGTGTACTTGAACAGCAGTTCGCCGTACTGGTGGCGGAAGATGATCCGCTGCCAGCTGCGCATCTTCTTGACCCACATCGGCGCGTCGCGGTGGTCCCACCACGTGTCGGCCCAGCGGCGGTAGTGCTTCGAAGTCTCGTGCCACGAACCCGTGTAGGGGGCTATGACGTTGGCGTCGCACGTCCACGTTTCGCCGGCGAAGCAGTGCGGGAACTTGTAGAATCCCGATTCCAGCCGCGTGAATTCGCTTTCGGCGTCGGGGTAGAGGCGCAGTCCGTGCCCCGTGTCCTGGAACGTCGTGTCGTGGCTGCCGAAATAGATTCCCTCGCTGTCGCCCACGTAGGCGAAGCAGTTCGAGGCCATGCAGCCGCCCGTGCCGCCCGTGACGGTGCGCATGGGGTATTTGGCGTCCATCTGGCGGAACTTCTGCGCCGGGGTCTTGTAGGGCGAAGCGTTGCTGTGGCGGAAAATCATGCCTTTGGGATCGTCGTACAGCTGGCCTCCGGTGTGGGTGAGCAGCAGCTTGTGGTCTTCGGGAAGCGGCATGCCGCCCACCAGCGGGTAGTGCAGTTCGCGGACGATCGTGTGGGGCTGGCCGTTCTCGATCTTCGACGCGAAACGCACCTCGTCGCCTTCGAGCGTGATGTCGAGCGTGAGGCGCATGTCGAGCTTCACGGCTTCGCGGGTGGTGAAGTCGGTGGCGTTCAGGCGGTCGTAGGTCAGTGTCAGCGTGTCGCCCCGGTGCGAGATGCGGGGCGTCTGCTCCCCGGGCAGCACCTCGATCTCCTTGGCCTTCTGCGTGTCGTAGTAGAGGCGCCAGAGATAGTCGCCGCCGGCGTAATCCCGGCCGGTTTCGAGGTTCCTGATGCTGGTCAGGCGGCCCCGGTCGTCGATCGAGACTTGCAGTTTGTCGTTTCGGAGCGTGTGCTCTTTCGGAGCTGCCCCGGCGGCCGGGAACAGCAGGATGCCCGTACATGCGAGCAGCAATTTCACCATTTTGTTCATGTGTCTCTTCGCGTTGTCGCCGCACCGGCGCCGGACGCCCCGCGAAGGGCGCCCGGCGGGTCCGGCTTTGTGAGTTAGTAACCCGGGTTGTTTTCCTTGATGTTCTTCATGACCTGCATCGTGGTGGTCGGGAGAGGCCACAGATAGCTCTTCGGAGCCACGAACTTGCACTCGGCGAGAATCTGTGCGTAGGCGTTGCTGTTGAAGAAGTCGGCGGCGCCTTTGGCCACGGGGGCCATGAAATCGACGCATCCGTCCTCGTCCACCTGAGGCACGGCCCCGTGGAACCACATGTTGTTGTCGATATAGGCGCGCTGGAGCTTTTGGTCTTTCTTCGGCAGTCCGATCCAGGGGCGGTTGAGCACCTTCTCGGCGATGCGCCAGCGCCAGATGTCGTACAGGCGCAGGTTCTCGAAGGCGAACTCCATGCGGCGCTCGGTGCGCAGGATCGTGCGGAGCTTGTCCTGCGACCGTTCGGTGATGGCCGGATAGTCGGAGGTGGCCGTGACGGACGCCTTGTAGGCGCGGGCGCGGACCTGGTTCATGGCGTCGAGCACCGTGTCGTCGATCTCGTTCAGCTCGATCTTCGCCTCGGCGTACATCAGCAGGACATCGGCGTAGCGCAGGATGAGCTTGTCGTTCTCGGGCTCGAACGGAGCCAGCCAGTCCTCATCGACGTGCTTTTTCAGCACCAGACCGTTGTAGGAGGCGTATTGGTTCGAGGTGCCCTGAATCTTGTAGGAGCGCGAGTCGTTGTTGACCACTTCCGCCCCTTCGCGCGAGCTGTACACCTTGTCCCGGTCGAAATGCGGGTCGAAGATCACGCCCAGATGCTGCGTGCCGTGCTCCACGATGGTATAGGTGCAGCGCGGGTCGCGGTGCTCGAACGGTTTGTGGGGGTCGTAGACCGTCGATTCGTCGATGGGCTTGCCCTGATCGTCGAGGAACGCACAGAGGAGGTACCACGAAGGCAGGCAGGTCGTGCAGGTCGGGGCTCCCGACAGACGGGGCAGTTTGGCCGTGCAGGCCTGACCGCCGAGATACTGGTATTTCGAGTCGTTCGACAGCGCTTTCGAGCGGGGAATGTTGAAGATGCCCTCGGGCGAGTGTTTCGTGGCGTTGCGGAACAGCTGTCCGAAATCCGAATGGAGGGTGTAGGCATTCAGCTGCATGCAGTTCCAGGCGGCGTCGCGGGCCTCCTTGAAGAGCTTCTCGGCCTCGGCCGGATCGTCGTCGCCGAAACCGCCCCGTTCGGTCGAGTCCCATTTGCGGATCGACGCGAAGTGGAGGGCGAAGCGGGCCTTCATGCCGTAGGCCGCGCCGCGCGTGGCGCGCTCGATCTCGCCTCCGTAGGATACGGGCAGGATCGGCGCTACGTCGTCGAACTCTTTGAGAATGTCGGGAAGAACGGTCCACATGTCGCTGCGGGTCAGTTCGTAGGCACTCTCGCGGCCCTGCTCGGAGTCCATGTCCATATCTTCCGGAACCACGACGGGATCGCCGAAGTGGATCATGATGCGGGCGTAGAAGCAGGCGCGGTAGAAGCGGGCGTTGGCCATGATGCGGTCGTAGCGGGCCTGTTCGATCCGGCCTTCGTGCTTGCGGAGCTCGGTGATGATCTTGTTGCAGCGGTTGATGCCCGTGTAGGTGATGTCCCACATGCGGACCGAGAGCGGATAATCGGAGTTCACGCCGTCGATCAGGAAACGGCCCGGGGAGTTGCGGTTCTGCCCGTCGTCGGTCAGCATGTCCAGCTCGGTCTGGTTGCCGGAGGTCCATTCGTTGCGTTCCATGGGCCAGTAGGTGTGGTGGAGCAGGGCGTTGAGGTTCAGTTCGAACTGCTCGGCCGTCTGGAACCACGAGCCGCTGGCCGCCTTGTCCCTGGGCGAAAGGTCCAGGTCGCTGCACGAAACTGCCAGGCTGCCGGCCAGGGCGAATAATGCGATTTTAATGGTTTTCATATGCTTTTCTCTCTTTGATGCGACGTTAGAATTTGAGCTGTGCGGAGAAGAGTACCGATTTGGTGATGGGATAGCCGGTGGTGCCGACCTCGGGGTCCCAGCCCTCGGGGAAGTGGCTGTGGGTGAAGAAGTCGGTGAGCGTCACGGCGAAGCGCAGGCTCTTGACGTGGATTTTGCTCATCCACTTCTGGGGCAGGGTGTAGCCCAGCGAGATGTTTTTCACGCGGAAGTAGGAGCCGTCGAAAAGCCAGTAGTCGGAGATCGCATAGTTGTTGTTCGCGCTGGCCCACGAATAACGCGGGTATTTGGCACGCTTGTTCTGTTCGATGGTGTTTTTACGGCTCCACGAATTCCCCCCCCCGATGTAGGTGGCGAAGTTATACCACTGACCGCGGAGCGGCTGCACCATCTCGTCCGTCAGATAGGAGTTGCGCTGGCCGACGCCCTGGAACGTCAGGTTGAAGTCGATGCCGCGCCAGGCCAGATCGACCGAACCGCCGTAGTTGAAGTGCGGGAGCGAGGAGCCTAACACCCGGCGGTCGTAGTCCGTCGAGATGAGCGGATTGTTCGGGTCGCCGTCGCCGAAGTTCCGGTAGCGGATGTCGCCCGGGGAGACGTAGGAACCCATGGTCGCCGAATTCGCAACCTCCTCGGGGGTCTGATAGAGGCCCTCGCTGACGTAGCCGTACCACGATTGGTATTCCTCGCCCTCGCGGATGATCTTGCCGTTCGAGATGACCTCCTTGTTGCCGATGTAGCCCATCTTCGAAACGTCGTCCGAAAGGTTGAACGTGAGTCCGTAGCTGAAATCGCCGATGTTGTCGCGCCAGCCGAGGGTGATCTCCCAGCCTTTGGTGTTCATGTCGCCGATGTTGTCGTAGGGGTCCGAGAGTCCCATGATCGGGGCGATGGGGACTTGCAGGAGCATGTCGCGCGTCTTTTTGTAATACCAGTCGCCGGTCACCGACAGGCGGTTGCGGAACAGCGAGAGATCGACGCCCACGTCGAAGGTCGAGGTGGTCTCCCAGGTGATGTCCGTGACGATGGCGGCGGCCTGCGCATAGCCCGACAGGCCCGTCAGGGTCGAACCTACGTAGCCCATCGTGTGATTGTTGGCCAGCACGGCCTGATAGGGGTAGTAGCCCTTGATGCGCTCGTTGCCCAGCTCGCCGTAGGAGAGGCGCAGCTTGCCGTGGTCGAGGACCTTGCGGGCGCCCTCCATGAATTTCTCCTCGGTGAAGACCCAGCCCGCCGAGGCCGAGAGGAACGTGCCCCAGCGGCAGTCGGGAGCGAAGCGCGAGGAGCCGTCGCGGCGGATATTGCCCTGAACGTAGTATTTCGACTTGTAGTTGTACATCAGGCGGCCGAAATAGGAGCGGCGGGCCAGTTCGTTGATGTTCTTCGAGTTGGCCGTGACGCCGTCGGAGTTGCCGGCGTTCAGGTCGGGGATCAGCGAGTGGGCGTACGACGTGTTCTTGGCCACGATCGTACCCTCCTGATACCAGTAGTTCTCGTAACCGATCATGGCGCTGAAGTTGTGGTCCTCGCCGAAGGTGTGCCGGTAGTTGGCATAGACCTGCGTGGTGTGGGCGAAGGTGTCGCCGCGGTCCTCTTCGAGTTCCGTGGTCAGGGCGCTGCTGATGTATTTCGAACTGGTGAGGCTCTCCTCCTGATAGCTGAAATAGGAGGTCTGGCGCTGGAAGTCCTTGATCTTGGTGTAGGAGAACTGGGGCGAGAAGATGCCCGTGACGGTCAGTCCCTTGACGGGGGTGATGTCCAGCTGGAACTTGGCGTTGGCCAGGTACTTGTCGCTCTCCTTCTCGCCGGCCGACATCAGGGCTGCATAGGGGTTCACGCCGTCTTTGCCCGGGGCATAGCGTCCGTCGCTCCATTTGGCCTGATAGATGGGCGGGATGTAACGCATGCGATCCGAAGGCGATGAATGGGGATTGAGCTGATCCACGTAGCGCAGCGAAATATCGGCCGAGGCTTTCATCCACTTGAATACCTGTATGTCGTTGTTCAGACGGGCCGTGTAGCGCTTCCACGAGAGGTTCTTGCGGAACAGGCCGTCCACGTCGTCGAAGCCCAGGCTCAGCACCGAGCTGCGCTTGTCGCCGCCCGACTGGATCGTCAGGCTGTGCGAATGGCGCACGCCCACGTCTTTGAGTATCAGATCCATCCAGTCTACGTTCGGATAGAGGTCCGGATTCTCCCGGTTGAGCATCGCGTAGTTCTCGACGTATTCGCGGGAGTAGTCCTGATACCAGCCTCCCGAGGGCAGGTCGTTGTAGCGCAGTTCATTGACCGCCGCCATGTAGTCGCTGGCGTTCATGTACTCGGGTTTCTGGGACTGGAAATCGAGTCCGAGCGTATAATTATAGGTGACGCTCGCGCCCGACTTGCCGGCCCGTTTGGTGGTGATCAGGATGACGCCTGCCGCAGCCTGAGAACCGTAGATCGAAGCCGATGCGGCGTCTTTCAGGACGGTGATGTTCTCGATGTCGTTGGGGTTTACGTCGTCGATCGAGCCGGCCACGCCGTCGATCAGCACGTAGGGGTCGGACGCGCCGTCGGTCATCGAGGTGATGCCGCGGATGCGGATCGTGGCCGAGCCGCCCGGCGCCGAGTTGGTGCGGGTGACCGTCACGCCCGGCATGGCGCCCTGAAGGGCCTGCGAGATGGTCGGGGTCTGACGGTTGAGGATCGCTTCGCCTCCGATCGAGGAGAGCGACCCCGTCAGGTCCTTTTTCCGCATGGTGCCGTAGCCCACGACGACCACTTCGTCCATCGAGGTGCTCTCCTCCTGGAGCACGATGTCGAACGACGTGCGGCTGCCGATGGGCAGGGTCTGGGACTTGTAGCCCAAGTAGGAGACGAGGAGCGACGCATCCGCGGCGGGCTTTTTGGCCAGCCGCAGGGAGAAGTTGCCCTGAGCGTCGGTCGTTACGCCCTGCTGGGTTCCCGAGAGAATGATGGTAGCGCCGGGAACCGGCTCCCCTTTCTCGGTCTTTACGCTTCCCTGAATGGTGAAGTTCTGGGCCGAAGCGTACGATGGCGAAAATAGAATCGCTGCCAGAAGCGCACAGAAAGCCGCGATCATCCGAAAATCGCACTTTCTTTGAAATTCATCGTAACTTTTTTTCATCTTTTTAGAATTAGTAGTATATTTGCGCTGTACACCACACCACACAACAGATAAGACGGACGGATTTAGTGTGGTTTAGTGTGGTACAAAAATAAACGTAATATTTGATATTCCAAAGAAAAGACGATCTTTTTTGAATTTTTTCGCGGAATGTCACCAAAATGTAACGAGGACCGCCGGGCAGGAGATGCTTATGCACTTCGTCCGGATTGTTGAAACCTTAAACGAACCTTTACTTACACTTATGAAAAAGTACTTGTTATGGATATGCACGGCGGCGGCTCTGCTGGCTGCCGGGGCTTCCTGTTCCGACGACCCGGAAGTCGATAGCGTCGGCCGGGTAGGCATTCAGCAGGAGAGCCTGACCGCCGACGGAGCGGGCGAGGATCTGACCCTCAACGTGACCAGCAACGCCTATTGGCGCATCAATTTCACCGATCCCGAGACCGGCGAGTCGGTTCGCTGGGTCACGGCCAGCGAGACCAGCGGCATGGGCAACACCGCGGTGACGCTTAAAGTCGCCCGCAACCGTTCGACCAGCGCGCGCAGCACCTATGTCAATGTAATCACCGAATCGGAGTCCTCCGCGGTTTCGGTCCTGCTGTCGCAGAGCGCCGGCACGATCGGCGGCGGCGACGGGTACGATTTCCCGATCTCCCAGACGTTCGCCATCGACGCCGCCCTCGCGCTGGACAATGCCTTTATCGAAGGGGCTGTCTGCTACTTCGACGACGGCATGATCCTGCGCCGGACGGGTTCTCCGACCGTGATGGAGTTCAGCACCAAGACCCACACCAATCCCACGACGAACTGGTATTTCCAGCGGGGCGTCGTCATCGGGGAGTGGGAGACCGGCGATGCCCTCCAGCTCGAAATTCCGGTGAAGGAGGAGCTCTCGGGCGACCTGCGCTACTCCTACGGCAGGCGAACGTCTGGGGCGCCGGCCGCCCCCCCCCCGGCGGCCGCCGCGACGGCACCCAGAGTGCCGGGCATGCCTGGGTCTTTGAGTGGAGCGCCGACGGTGAGAGCTGGACGAAGTTCGACGGCACTTGCTCCGGCGGAGTTTCGGACGCCGTCTGGAAGACGATCGACTTCACCATTCCGGCCGACAAGAAGATTCCGGCCGGCGGCAAGCTCTGGATTCGCCACCGCTGCACCGACGGCTCCAAGGCGAGCACCTCGGCCTCGAACCAGACCGTTGCTTATCAGAGTGCGTTCTGCATCACGAAGGCCCAGGCCGAGCCTACGACGGTTCCGGCGATGGACAACGACAAAGTGGTCTTCTCGACCGGTTTCGACGACGTGATCGACGCCAAAGCCGCCTATATCGACATCCCGCTCGACTTCATGTCGTCGTGGAACGACGGAGCCTATGCGCTGCCGCGCGAACAGTCCGGCATCGTGAATGTGGTCTCCTGCTGGAGCCGTCCGGGCTTCCTGCAAGTGGGCCGCGGCGACGAGGCTCTCATCACCCGCTACACGCAGGGGGCCTACACGATCAAACTGGCGTCGCGTTTCGAGGCGATGCGCATTTCGAAGTGCGATCTCAAACTCACCTTCCTCGCTTCGGCGATGATCGACGCCTACGGCAAACCGACCGATCCGGGCGTGGTCGTGAAGGCCGACGCCGAGAGCGGTGCGACGGTCGAAGGCGGCACGCTCGAAGGGGTGGCCGACAACGAGTTCAAGTCCTTTACGGTCTATGTGCGCAATGCGAAGTCCGAAACGGAGATCACCATCACGTCGGCCGACATGGCCTCCAGCACGGACGACGTGCGCTTCTTCCTCGACGACATCGTGCTCGAAGTCGAGGGCGAGCCGCAGCGTCCGAGCGCCGACGATCCCGTGAAGTCCGATATTTCGGCCGTCCGCGCCATGAAGGGCTCCGAAGCGGTGACGATCAGCGACAACTATTATATACAGGGCCGCGTGGTGGCCGTGGACAACGTTCCGGCCGGCTGCTTCGCCGTGCAGGATGCCGACGCCGGCATCTTCGTCGAACTGGCGGATCACGGCCTCGCTGTGGGCGATCAGGTCGAGGTGGTCGTGAAGGATGCCCGGCTCGCTGCCGA
>OGQU01002273.1_pt1 | contig 12623 bp, 9 predicted proteins | sample 1553341 | NCBI WGS metagenome assembly OGQU01 (sample SAMEA2579920, study PRJEB22360) | human gut metagenome | biome: human gut; feature: human-associated habitat; material: faeces | place: Denmark | collected 2008/2010 | reverse complement strand
GAGTTAGTCAGTATTTTGGTTATAAAAGGCGGAAATGCAACCGGCAAGAATGAAGTAGATGCCATTTCCGGTGGTACGATCACCTCCAAAGGAGTTGAAAACATGCTCCGAAATTATTTAACCTATTACGAACCGTTTTTAAAACAAAAATAAAATGAGCGCATTTTTTTCAGCGAAGACCCAGGAATATCTCCTTGGTCCTTTGAGCAAAAACAATCCGGTTATTGTACAGGTGCTGGGTATCTGTTCTGCTCTTGCCGTCACCGCCAAGCTGGAACCCGCCATCGTGATGGGACTCTCTGTAACGGCAGTAACCGCTTTTTCCAACGTCATTCTTTCTTTACTACGGAATACGATCCCTACGCGAATCCGTATCATCGTACAGCTCGTCGTAGTGGCTGCATTGGTAATCATTGTAGACCAAGTGTTGAAAGCTTACGCTTACGACGTAAGTAAACAGCTTTCCGTATATGTAGGTTTGATTATTACCAACTGTATCATCATGGGACGTATCGAAGCTTTCGCTTTGGCAAATAAACCATGGCCTTCCTTACTGGACGGCATCGGAAACGGATTGGGTTACGGTATGATTCTCGTGATCGTGGCATTCTTCCGCGAATTGTTCGGTTCCGGCACCCTCTACGGTTTCCGCATCATCCCGCAATCTTTTTATATCCAAAACGGAGGCCACTATCTGAACAACGGTCTGATGATTATGCCAGCCATGGCCTTGATTCTTGTCGGATTGATTATTTGGGTTCACCGCTCCAGAAACAAGGATTTAATAGAAAAATAATTAAAGAAGAATTAGAAATATGGAAAATCTATTAAATATATTCGTCCGCTCGATCTTCATCGACAACATGATATTCGCATACTTCCTGGGTATGTGTTCTTATCTGGCCGTATCGAAGACGGTGAAGACCTCATTCGGTCTGGGCATAGCAGTTATATTTGTGTTATTCATCACCGTTCCGGTAAATTATCTGCTGGATAACTATGTTTTAAAGCCAGGAGCTTTACAATGGTTGCTGGGAGAAGAAGCCGCTACGATCGACTTAAGTTTCTTAAGCTTTATCCTGTTTATTGCAATCATCGCTGCTATGGTACAATTGGTGGAAATGATCGTCGAGAAATTTGCTCCCGCTTTGTACAACCAATTGGGTATCTTCCTGCCTCTGATCGCTGTAAACTGTGCTATCATGGGAGCTTCCCTGTTTATGCAACAGCGGAACTACGGCAGTGTACTCGAAGCGACGACATTCGGTTTGGGCTCAGGTATCGGCTGGATGCTGGCTATCGTATGTATTGCCGCTATCCGGGAGAAACTGAAATATTCCGACATTCCGGCTCCATTACGGGGAATCGGTATCACGTTTATCGTGACCGGACTGATGGCTATCTCTTTCATGAGTTTCCTGGGTATCGACCTGAATAAACTGAAAGCTCAGCCGGCACAAACCGAAACGACGGCACAGGTATCCTCCTATGGTGAAAAAGAGACCGTCACCGGTTACCTGACTGAAAAAGATCAGATGGCTTCAGCACAAAATGAAGGCAATGCCGATGCAGAATAATTTAAAATTTAAAATCTAAAATTTAAAATTAAATGGTACTATTAGCAATAAATACAACAATCGTCACTACCGGCATTGTGGTATTCCTGATTGTCATCCTGATTCTGGTGGGTATCCTTTTGTTTGCCAAAGCCAAACTGACCGCCAAAGGGGATGTGAAAATCAGCATTAACAATGGCGACCGGATCATTACAACCGAACCGGGCAGCTCACTGTTGTCCACCCTGGCAGGCCAGAAAATATTCCTGCCTTCGGCCTGTGGTGGTAAAGGTTCCTGTGGTATGTGTAAATGCCAGGTAGATTCGGGTGCAGGTTCTATCCTCCCGACCGAAACAGGTTTCTTCTCCTACAAACAGCAGCACGAAAACTGGCGTCTGGCTTGTCAGGTGAAAGTGAAAGAAAATATCGAAATGCGTATTCCGGAATCCGTGATGGGAATCAAAAAATGGGAATGTACCGTAGTTTCCAACCGGAATATTTCTACTTTCCTGAAAGAATTCGTTGTAAAATTGCCGGAAGGTGAAAATCTGAAATTCAAATCCGGAGGTTATATTCAAATCGATGTACCTGCCTTGGATGTCGACTTCAAGGACATGATCATCGATGAAAAATACAAAGGCGATTGGGAAAAGATGAAAATGTTCGATCTGAAGATGCATAATCCCGAACCGACCTACCGGGCCTACTCTATGGCCAATTCCCCGGCAGAAGGCAATATCATCATGTTGAACATTCGTATCGCCACTCCGCCGTTCGACCGTGCGGCAGGCGCTTTTGCTCCGGTAAATCCGGGTATCTGTTCTTCTTTCATCTTCTCGCGTAAACCGGGAGATAAAGTAACGATTTCCGGTCCTTACGGAGAATTCTTCCTGCGCGAAACCAACAACGAGATGATGTTCATCGGTGGTGGTGCCGGTATGGCTCCGATGCGTTCACACATCTTCAACCTGTTCCATACGATACATACAGACCGTAAAGTGACCTTCTGGTACGGAGCACGTGCTCTGCAGGAAGCTCCCTACGTGGATGAATTCAATAAGATCCAGGAAGAAAATCCGAATTTCCATTGGACACTAGCCCTCGACCGTCCCGACCCTGTAGCAGATGCTGCCGGCGTGGCCTACAAACCGGGCTTCGTACACCAGGTGATCTTCGAGAACTATCTGAAGAACCACGAGAACCCCGAAGATATCGAATACTACTTGTGCGGACCTCCAATGATGATCCAGGCAGTAACCAAAATGCTGTACGATCTGGGAGTTCCCGACGAAAATGTTATGTACGACAACTTCGGTGGATAACCCCAATAAAAAGGGACTGTCTAACAATGAAATGCCCCCAAAAAGTTTTATGTCCAACTTTTTGGGGGCACTTCACTTCAAGAGTCCGGCAGCCTGCTAATAGAGGATAGCTCTACTTTCCGAAAATTGCTTTCAGTTTTATATCCAATTGCTTTCCGCGAATACCGTTGGCGACAATGACATTGTTTTCGTCAAGTACAATCACATGGGGAATACCGCAAAGCAGTTTATACATGCCTCGAGAGACATCTTGAGTATCCATCACATGGTTCCAAGAAAGGTGGTCATCCGCAATGGCTTTCACCCAAGGAGCCTGCTGGTGGTCCAATGAAACACTCAAGATTTCCAATCCATGCCGGTGGTATTTTTTATAAAGTTCCACCATGTAGGGATTTTCCGCCCGACAAGGAGCACACCACGACGCCCAAAAATCGAGGATTTTCACTTTCCCTTGGATGGAATACATGGACAAAGAATCCCCTTCGGGTGTTGGAAGCGTAAAATCCGGAGCCTTTTTGCCGGGGGCAAATGCAGCCATTTCGTCCAAACGCTCTACCACTTGCCGCGTCAGTTTCATCGCTTTGGCAGAAGCACCCAATTGATCGTATTCCCGCTGTAAATCTTCTATGTTCTGATATTGGTACATCCGTTTGTTCAACAGATAGGCAGCTAAAAAACCATCCTTATGCGCCTCCCGGAATTGTTCCTGTTCACGACCGGTCTGCTCCCCCAATTTCCCCATGGTTCTCATAACCTCATTCATGGTAGCCGTATCGTTTTTCTGACGGGCAGAGTAGTAACGGTTGCGCAATTCATTCGTTTGTCCGGCCGTCTTGTTACCGATGGCCTGATAGGCAGCAAATAGCAATTGCAGCTCCGGACCTTCCACTCGGTTGGCCTCAGGATTTTTCAAGTGAAGATGCGCCCGGTAATCGGCATTTTCAAGCAAAAGTATCGCATAGGTTTTCTCTCCGGTGATATAAAGTCCCGCTTCCATGGTATCGGGTAGTGAACCGGTCAACGTAAATTTCCCGTCCCGGATTTCAGCCCGCGCCAAGGTATCCGGTTTTTTATTCCAGCCAGGATAGCCGACGATGTAAGCTTCACCGTCCACTTTCTCGTCCAACGAGCCTTCTATGGTAAAATGCGGTTTCGATGTGCAAGCGGACAATCCACCGAAAAACCAAATGCCTAAAATTGTTTTTCTTATGATTCCTTTCATTAGTTATGACACTTTATTTCAACATTACTTTCAATTCCTTTTCAATCGGTGGAAAACAGATGTGTGCGTCACAGCATTGATAGCTGACGGTACACTTTGCTTCCCCTTGTCCACTACCGGAGATTTCGTACCGGAAAATGGCTTCATCTTCATAAACGGTGGTACCTTGTTTATTATACGACTTGGCGGAAGGGAGTTTCGGTTTACCGACAATCGTCCACCCCTCCGGCAATTGGAGCTCTACCTGCGTGGTAACAAAGGGATCGCTCTCAGCAACATAAGCATAAATGTGATAGCCCGGATGGATTTTCAGGCGGACCACAATCTCCCGGTTGCCGTTCGCTGCCTTTTCAAGCCCTGCAACCATCTGCACAGGATTCCGGTCATCCGTGGCGGCCGGTCGGGACGATGTTTCCTGTACCGGTTGTGCATAACGTGCGCTGTAATCGTTGGCAGGATCAGGTTCGCGAGTATTCACCATAAAAAGCCAGCCCCCGGATTCCGTAAAAAAAAGACGCTCTTTGTTCTTCTCATACCAAGTCCGCCACTCCTGCGGAGCTTCAAAGCGGCAAAGGGTATAGCGATGCAGGATGCGGTTGGCCTTTTCGGTCTCTTTCCCTTTTTCCAGCAACCGGATGGCAGTATCAAGCAAGCGTTTGTCGTTATAGGGAATGCCAAGGCTCTTCACATCTTCGTCAATACTCAGCACATACATGCCTTCACCTCCATAAAAATAATCTATGTTCTCACGGTAATAACGGGCATAGGCCGCTTCGTCCTCGCCAAACAAATCGAACAGCTCTCCCTGGTAACGTTTCAACATATCGGCATAACTCATCGGCGGTTGCGGTTCATAGTTTAGGAACATCTCTTCCCTGCGGTTCAATTTCTCACCACGCCTCTGTTTTTCCTGAACCACTTTTTTCAGTTTTAAACCCTCTGCAGCAAACTCTTCATCGCTTTTCACCCTCTCTTGCCAAGCTTCCCGGGTTGACAAGTAAAGCTGCTCTTTCACATATTCGCGGGTAGCAATGCGATCGTTGTATTTCCGGACGAAGGGTTTCTGTCCGGCAAAACGGGAAATGTAGACAATCGCGTTGGCAAATACCGTCTTTGCCTCTTCCGTCATATCTGCCGGCGAAGCGGCAAATCCCCAATGCAGGAAGTTCCCGTGACGGCCAATAGCCACTGCATCCAATGTTTTGGCGCAAACGCCACTGGAAATATATTCCGCGTCCGGAGAATCTTCAAGGACGAGCCACCATCCCTACCCGAAAACCTTCGTGCGTCTGATAACCTTTGTTCTGCACTTTCCACATCAGAACCGAATCCGGTACAGGCTCATCCATAAAATAGGCATAATGAAAAGCATCCGAAGGTGTCGGACACATGCGTACCGTCATCTTTACCGGAAAAGGTCCCTTGAAAATCGGGTGTTCTGCCCGCCAATGGTGGGCATCGGCATCCAAGCACAAACAATACCAATCGCTTTTCAAGCCGATGCCGCGCCCGACGGTATTCCCCACCTCGGCAATCGTGACCATCGGACGGTCAAAACTTTCCGGCAAATAGACCGCACTGTGGTAAGCGATTACTTTACCGGAAGCGTCCTTTTCCTGCCAAGCGGGTTTGATGGCTTTTGGCCGGCCATCCATCACGGTCACATCGTATGCCCGGGACATTTCCGGCGTCCAATCCTCCGCCGCAACGACTTTCACAGTCTGGAAATACTGTCGGAGCATCTCCCCGAATGCCGCTGTCCGATCGGCAATGCTTTTGCGCAAAGCCGTACTGTCGCTAATTGTTTCGTTCAAAACCTGTATATCCGCCGAACCGCCGACATACAGGACTTTCAACGGTTGTTTTTCTATTTTATCCGATGCACGACTCATCTGCATACTGCCTATCAACAGCAATATGCACAAACAAAATAGGTTTTTCATAATTTCAAAGTTAAAAGCCATGCCGGCATAGGAAACTCCTGCCGACATAGCATCTGTTGTTAAAATGGATTCTGCACAATGGCACCTTGCGAATTTTGGATATCCTGCTGCGGAATAGGAATGGCCAAACGACGGTCGTCTCCTTTCACGTTAATCTGTACCTTTTGGGAGGGGTCTACCCCACTCTGGGTAACCTTGTAAAATTCCCGTCGGATGGTTACGTCATCATCGGGTGTCACACTGGCAGCAAAACGCTTGATATCCATCAAACGAAGTGTAAAAGGCATTTCACGGCGACGTTCAAGCAACACCTGTTTTAAAGCTTCGCTCTGCGAAGCGGCGGTCAATACCGTAGCCGTTCCGGGAAGAAAGCGGGCTTCACGCAACGGTGCCAGTGTAACCAAGGCGTCCTGCCAATTGGCACTACGTGCCTGCAATTCTGCCTTCATCAGTACCAACTCAGCGGCAGTCAAACCGGAAATGGCATAGCAGTCATCATAAAGTTGGTTGTAGCGATACCAGTCATAAGCTACTGAAAAACGGCGATTACCATGTTCCACATAGAAAAGGTCGAAACGGCGGTCGTTCTTCCCGTCAACATAGCAATCCAACAATTCCTGTGACGGGGAATGCCATTGCGTCGCCAGATATTGCAGACGGATATAAATCCATTCTGACCATTTATAGATTTTTTGCAGATTCCAGTTGTGGGTTTCACAATAGTGCAGTGTATCCTCCGCCATCGTGCCAGTGGCAGGATAAGGCACCGGTGTTGCCCAATCCAGATTGTTATAGTCATACAGTCCCGGAGCTAATGCCAACGCCTTGTCCACGTAGGTAGTCGCATTGTCATAGTCGTTCATGTAAAGATACACGCGGGCAAAAGCTCCGTAAATGGCACATTTGGACGCCCTCCAGGCAAAGCCTTCCTGTACCCGGTCCACCACACAGTATTTTTCCGCCTCGCGGAAGTCATCAAGAATCCGGTCAAAGGTCTTCCCCAGCGTAGCACGCGAGATATCCTCTGTGAAAAGCGTACCCAAACGCAACGGCAGCCCCATCTCGCTGCGGTTGGCCTCACTGTATGGCAGACAGTGGACGGTAGCCAAGCGGAAAAACGACCAGCCTCGCATCAAATAGGCATTGCACAACGCCTCGTCTTTTTCTTCCTGCGAACCGTTTACAGAACCAACAGAGGCAATGATCGTATTGGCATTGAATATCTTGGCGTATTCGTATTCCCAAACGTTATTGCCTGTCGTTGTTTCCATAACTTCGCTGCTCAAGGCATACAAACTCATCTGATCAGCCCCAAAAGTAATGGGACTAGCATCGTACAGTGCCAAGGGCACACCGTAATCATCGGTGGCATACACTCCGGGATAATCGTATTCATACGTGTTTGTCACATAATCATAAAGGGAAAGCAATTGCGATACCTCGGTAATAGGGGCGTCGCTCGTTGCCGACGGCTGCTTGTCCAAAAACGAATCGCACGCACAGAACATACTCGCCGTGACTATCAGGAACGATAATTTCAATAAATGCTTTTTCATATCTTTTTCCTCCTAATTATTAAAAGTTAAAGCTGGCTCCAAAAGTAAAGCTGGTGCTGGGTTTGTTGGTGCCAGGCAACCATTCGGGGTCGTAGTTGTTTTTGTTGGCCGTCCATACCATTCCCAAGTCACGGGCCTGTACGAATACTTTGGCCTTCTGCAAACGGATAGAGCGCAACCACTGCTCCGGGAGGTAGTAGCTCAACGTGACTTCTTTTAAACGGATGAACGAAGCATCCTCCACATTGCCGCGCAAGTAAGGCAAATAGCGGCCCCAACGATAACACATGTAATCGCCCGGTGCCGGTAAAGTAGGGAAAGTGGTCCCATCGCTTTCCATCAACCGGGTAATAAACTTGGAGATCGTGTTTTTCGAATTGGCCAATGGAACCGATTCGGCTGTCGGCGCCCGGAACTTACCGCCGAAATTACCGGTCATATAAACGTAAAGGTTCAACCCTTTCCAACTGAACGAGTTCGCCCATCCGAATGAAGCGGGAGCAATGGTAGTCCCCCCGTAATACATCTTATCCAATCCCAAGGTTCGGTTATGCAGCGTCAAATCGTTGAACGTCCATTCATTCCCGTCCATAGTTTTCACGTGCGGCACTCCATCGCGCACTCCGGCATAATCATAGCTGTAAACAGCACCCACCGGTTTGCCCTCGATGAAATAACCGTTTGAAGGATCAGAAGCATAAGCCAATTGATGGCAATAAAGCGACGGGTAGAACAGTTTCTGTACTTTATTTTTGTTATAGGCAAACGTCACAGTCGACGAAATATTCAAACCAATCGAACGAACCTGTCCCTGACCGGTCAGTTCCAGTTCTACACCCCGGTTCAGAATTTCGGCATTGTTGAACCTTTGTTCTTTGCTTCCATATACGGAAGGAACAGTCACCGTTCCGATGATGTATTTCCCCAGTCGGTTGTAATATTCCACCTTACCGGAAAGTGCATTTTTAAAGAAAGAGAAATCCACCCCGACATTAGTCGTATAGGTCTCTTCCCAACGCAATAAGGGATTACCGTAACTGGTCACACGAGATACGTTAGTTCCCGTCGTCACGTTGGCACTGGTAGAAATCAACGTCTGGGGGGAGGTGCTCTTTTCTGCATTACCGTTGATACCGTAAGTCAAGCGCAGGGTCAGGCGATCCACCCAGGAAGAAGCGGCCTCCAGAAACGATTCATTGGACATGTTCCATTTGAGCCCGGCCGACCACATGGGCGACCACCGGAGGGACTTGTCATCGGTTACATAATTGGAACCGTCCGCCCGGATACTAAACGATGCCCCGTATCTGCCGTCGAACATATAAGCCGCATTGGCAAAATAAGAGAAATAGCGGTCCACCCGGTCGGAGTAAGTCGTCTGCACTATCGTAGCCAATGTATTGTAGTAATCAGGATAACCGACAATAGTCTTTGCCGATTCCTTGCTACCGTAGTAAGCCGGCAGGGAGGTGTTGGTCTTTTCATTGTAACCCACTACATAAGGATAAGTAGTGCCTGATGTTTTATATTCGCTGATTTCCATACCAGCCAAAGCCGTTACGTCATGCTTTCCGAACGTTTCGTTGTAACTCAACTGGTTTCGCCAAACGTAGTTTTCGTTGGAATTTTTGCTGCTGCGGATAATGCCTCCCGAAGGGATGTACTGATTTTTCAACACATCACCGCTCAAATCGTAGTCGGTATAGTAATTCACCATTTGGCGCACATAGTCCGTCTCCTCATTGTCGTACTGCCGGGTATCGGCGACATTCTTTTCATACTGGAACTTGGTATCAAAAACAAGTTCGCGCCAGATTTTGGCATTCAGCCCGACGTTAAAACGGTATCGGGTGGTTTCCGTCGTATATTTCCGGTTGCACACCTCGCGCAACATATTGTAGGAAAGATCCTTGTAAGGCAGGTTTTGCAGGTTCAGATCTTCTGCAATCAACCGGTTCCAAGACCCCACGTTGTAGGCATAGCTCCCGTCCTCTTCCAACAGCAGTTCATAAGGAGCCAAATTACGAAGTTCAGCGACCGTAACACCACTGGTTTCCGCTTTTTTCCGTTGAAACGTACCAGCTACACTCGCCGCCAGCCAAGGTGTGAATTTATAGGTATTATTAAAGTTTACCATAAAACGTTCATAGCCGCGTTTGATGGTAGCTTCATCGTTCTTTTCATACATCAGCGAAGCATAGGTTGTATTTTTTTCCGTACCGCTCGAAAGGTTGACATTGTACTGCTGCAATGCCTGTGTCTGCATCAAATGCTTCTTCAATTGGCTCCGATTGTCCGTCCGCCGCAAACGGTCAAGATTTGTGTTCATCTCCGCCTCGGACATTCCGTAATACTTGTTGGCATAATAATATTCCTGCGAAATGGGCAAACTGCCTGCAATGCTGGTAGGAGAAGGTGTGAATTCCGAAAGGAACCATCCGTTTTTTACAGCCATGAGTTCATAATCCACCGTCGTTTTGCTATCAGCTTGCGCTAAAATGTAATCCAGGTCGGGGCGTATATTGAAACGGTAAAAGCCCTGTACCTCTACATTCAGTTTGCCCTGCTTCCCTTTTTTTGTGGTTACAACGATTACACCATTGGCCGAACGGGCACCCCAAATGCTGGCTGCAGCAGCATCTTTCAATACAGTGACACTCTCTACGTCATTGGGATTGATGCTGCTGAAGGTACCCTCAATAGGAAAACCATCAACTACCACCAATGGTTCTGTATTGGCATAGAGCGAACTGGTACCTCGAATCAGGAAATTGACCGAGCCGTCTTCATTTTCAGTGGATTGCATCCCGGCAACTACACCTTGTAGCATATTGGAAAGGTCGGAAGAAGGCCGTGAATTGAGTACCTCCACGGATACTTTATCGAACGAACCGGTGGCCCGCTCTTTGGAGATGGTTTGGTAACCGGTGACTACCACTTCTTCCAAAGCTTTGTTTTCCGGTTCAAGGACGACATTCAACGTAGTTGCTTGACCAATTTTCATTTCCTGACTTTTCATTCCGATAAACGAAAAAACCAGCATTACATTCGGATCGTCGTTTACCTTAATTTCGAAACGACCGTCAACGTTGGTCGCCATCCCGGAGGAAGTGCCTTTGACAAGGACCGAAACGCCCGGTAACGGCATACCATCCCTATCTTTCACCACGCCGCGCACCGTCCGCTTCTCTGCTTGCGGTAAATCGACATTATTCACCGTCACAGCCCGCTTGATGGCAACGACGCCGTTCACGATTTCATACGTGTAGCCGGGACCTTCGAGCAAACGACTCAAAATCGTGTTGATTTCTACGTTCTGCAAATCAAGCGTGATGCCTTTGATTTGCTCCAGTTCCCTGCCGTTATACAGGAAACCGATGCCGGTAAGCCGTTCAATCTGCTGGATGCAGCTTTTCAAATCGGCATTTTCCATCCGGAAACGGGCAACGCGCTGGGCACTGATTTCCGAGAACACATTAAAATGACAGACCAATAGCAGAAAAAACAAACATTTCATCACCATGATGAGTTTTTTTCTCCATTGAAGGGAAATCGGCGCTCGTCCGACTTCCAAATTCGGATGTTTTTCCATAATTTTGTAAAACTTTAAAGTTAATAATCAGAGAGGGGATGACAGCTAATGTGGTAGTTACTATCGCTCCTCTTTTATTGTATAAAAATTGTATTTCCTTTCCGTTCAAAGTGCAGGGGACTGACATTCTCCATCAAGTCGAGAATGACCTGCAGGTTTTCAAACCGCGGTAACTTACCGGTGAAGACTTCTCTGCGCACGGCATCATTGGTATAAAACACATCGATGTGGTACCAGCGTTGCAGAATTGTGAAAATTTCTTCCACGGAGGTATTATCGAAGCGAAACTCTCCACGGATCCAGGCTGTAAACAGTTCTGTATCCACTTCTTTCACTTCCACGTTACCGGTCTGACGGTCGCACACCGCCTGCCGTCCCGGAAGAAGCTCTATGCTTTCGCGGGTGTGGACATCCGTCATCTCCACTTTACCGATGCAAAGGGTCGTTGCCCAACTGTCATCGTCGTCATATGCTTTCACATTGAAAGAGGTGCCCAACACTTTCACCTCATAGTTGTCGATTTTAACGTAAAAAGGACGCTGTGCATCGGGCTTTACCTCGAAAAAGGCTTCGCCTTTCAACTCCACGCAACGGGTATTGCCATTGAAACGGGTCGGGTATTTCAATTCCGACATAGCATTCAGCCACACTTTTGTGCCGTCTGCCAAAGTCAGGGAATATTCACCACCGCAGGGTGTACGGATCAAATGTTGCGAAACAGGCATCGAATTCTCGTCGGAGCCGGTATAATCTACCGTATTGCCGGCAATGACGACCTTTTCCTGTTCGCTTTCCAGTGTTTTCTGCATATCCGGCAAGAGTTCCACAGCCGAACCGTCTGCCAGCACCAACTCGGCACGTCGGATTCCCGGTTCGATTTTTTCAATGGTTTCTGTTACACGAGGCTGAGATTCCGTCCGGGGAAAGAGTAGCCACACGCCCGCCACAATCGCCACGACAGCCGCATAAGGCAGACTCCACCGCACAACACGCCGGAGGGCGTAACGCTGTAATAATTTCCGGTTGTACGCCAACGCCCGCTCCGTATCAACGGCCGCCAATTCATCGAAATGCCGCCGGAGAGCCCCCGGTTCCGCCAAACGACGATAGAGTTGTTCGTGGCTTTCCTCTTCCTGTCGCCACTCCTCCAGCATCTGCCGCTCATCGGCCGTCAATTCGTCCCACTTTTCACGCACTAATAAATCCCGTATCTTTTCAAACTTCTGTTGCATAACTTAACGCTATATATTATATAGACACAAAAGTTTAAAAAACGTGCAAAAGGAAACGAAAAAATATAAATTTATTTGAGTAATATTTCTATTCGCTGTCTATCCATTTCCCGAAACGCCCCTGACATATCAGAATAAACAAACTCAACCCCAATGCCGCTGTCAACTTCCGCCGGAGGATTTCCTTTCCCCGGCGCAAT
>OGQU01002267.1_pt1 | contig 12658 bp, 15 predicted proteins | sample 1553341 | NCBI WGS metagenome assembly OGQU01 (sample SAMEA2579920, study PRJEB22360) | human gut metagenome | biome: human gut; feature: human-associated habitat; material: faeces | place: Denmark | collected 2008/2010 | reverse complement strand
GCCGCCGCAATGAGGAAGATACATGCTCCCACGACCATCATAATCTTCTTCTTGAGAATCTGCTTTGTAATTGTAAAGCATTGATAATCAATACTCCACAAAAGCCAAAACAACCAAAAGAAACAAACTGGAAACAAAAATTTCAAAACCCCAAAATGAAAACATCTGCTTAACATATCTTAACACGGAAAACAAACGAAATTTTCATTTTCTATCATTTTAAGGGGTGCAAAAGGGAAGAAAGAAATGAGTGTTTAAACATCAAAAGTTTGCCTTGAAAAAAGCAAACTTTTGATGTTATTAAGAGAGTTATTTACTGCTAAGCCATTCCTGTAATTGGGATTCGTAACTTTCACCTCTTTCGATTTTGGTGTCGAGTGTTCTGACCAGTTCTTCAAGTTGACAATGTATATTTTCAGCATTGTCAAGTTTAATGATATACCCCGATTCACAAGGAGTCAATTCTACTTTCCCTTTGTAAAGGAATCCCGAGACTTCAAACCTGACGGAAGTATCATTTATGTTAATGTTAGTGATACCCCATGAGGTAACAACTATCTCTTCGTTTAATAGATAAACAAGAGCCTTTTTGATTTTTTCGTTCATGAGCAAAACTATATTTAGTAATTATCTAGTGCAAAATTACTAAATATAATAATCACCACAAAATATTTTGCTTAAAAAAATATATTTCAAGTCAAAAATTATCTTATTTAGCAATAAAATTATTAAATTTGCACCCAAATTTTTATATAATATGGAACTTAGACTGAAAGAAATCCTCGCTCAAAGGGGTATTACGCTAAAAGATTTTGCTCAAAAGTCTGGAATCAGCCAGTCTAATTTGAGCAACTATCTGAATGGCAATATCTCTCCAACATTAGACACGTTAAAAAAAATAGCTTCTTTTTTGAATATAGATGTCGTTGATCTATTCAGAGAAAAAGATGATATAGAGTTTTATGCAAAACATGATGGCATACTATATCCAATCAGCAAAGAAGACATATTAAGTGTAATTGAGAAAAAGAAAAACGTATGAACTTAAATAAACTTTCCAGACTACTTCAAGGAACGAACATCACTGTTAGTGAGTTCATTGACAATAACAAAGCAAGTGAAAACTATGTCAGAACAACTTTTGTTCAAGACAACGGTTTTCGTTGGGACACAGTTGTTCCTTACGTTGATCGTCGTGCAGGTATGAACATCGAAACTGAGGAAGAACTTGCTGAATACCTTGTTTCCATAAAACCATATTTCCGCAAGGAAGCTATGGAAAACTGGAAAAGAGAAGAACTTAAAAGAGGTCTCATTGGCGGTTCGGTCACTCCTTTGTTCTTTGAAGTTCTTTTGTCTTTCAAAGAAGAGTTTGAGAATTTCCCAATGAATCCAAATTCAGCTCGAAGAATACAGGATATTAAAGATGCAGGTTACACCCTTGCATCAGTTCCAAGACCAGGGGGACTGAAAGGTTATAATAGAATATTGCTACCATTGCCTTTGCATGCAGAAATGGGATATGAGACATTTACCCCTCAATTCAAGGCAAGGGTTATTCGCCTTTTAAGAGAAAGAAACGCTTTTGAGGCAAGGGTTACTGCCAAGAAAGCCTTAATTCCAGACCACAAATTCTCTGAAGTAAGGTGGGATGATGAAACGAAAGCAGAAAACTCAATGGAAATGACTGATGCTGAGATTATCCAAAAGTTCCAATTGTTGGATAATCAAAGAAATCAGCAGAAGCGCGAAATATGCAGAAGATGTTTCCAAGAAGGCATCCGAGGTACCATATATGGCATTCATTATTTCTATGAAGGTGACGAAAATTGGGATCCAAATATTCCAAAGGTGGGCAAGGCAGCTGAAAAAGGATGCATTGGATGCCCTTGGTATGATATTGAATTATGGCGAAAGATGTTAAATAAACATATTTAAGAAGATAGAATAGAAATATGCCAATACATAATTTTGGAAGTGTATGCTCTGGTATTGAAGCTGCCAGTTATACACTTCAGCCAATGGGTGTTAATGCTTTATGGTTATCTGAGATAGCAGAATATCCATCGCGTTTTCTTGCAGAACAATATCCAGACCATCCCAATCTGGGAGATATGACAAATATCCCAAATAGACTGACTGAAGGTGAGATTCCTGCACCTGATTTGTTGGTCGGTGGAACTCCTTGTCAGGCATTTTCATTAGCAGGTTGGAGAAACGGAGTTAATGACGAACGTGGTCAATTAACTCTTAAATATATTGATATAATTGACGCAATTGATGCAAAACGTGCGGAACAAGGCTTAGAACGTGCAACTTTCTTTTGGGAAAATGTAGAAGGCGCATTGACTGACAAAACAAATGCGTTTGGTTGCTTTCTTGCAGGATTAGCAGGTCTTGAAGAGCCTGTGCAGGTTGGCAAATTCAAATCAGCAGGTGTTCTGCATGGTCCAAATAGAAATATCGCATGGCGAGTGCTTGATGCTAAATATTTTGGTGTTCCACAACAACGCAAAAGGGTTTATGTTCTTGGTGGAGGTATAGATTTTCACCCTGAAGATATACTATTTGAAATGGGTGGTAGATTTCAAGATCCATATAAGTTAAGAGAACCTCAACCTCAAGCAGTTATGGATTTGTTCGGTGAAGCCGAACCCGAAATTAACCAAGATGTCATCAGACCTTTGCGAAGAAATGTTAATGGTCATGATATGGAAGTATTTCGTTGCTATTCTGATTGTTTGTATGCAGCGTATGGTACAAAATGGAATGGAAACGCAGCTGCCTTTAATGGCTCATTATACGTTTCACAAGATGGCAGACTTAGAAGACTGACCCCTATAGAGTGTGAACGTCTCATGGGCTTTCCTGATAATTATACAGCTATAGCAAACCCACGCCTAACCAATAGATACCAAGCAACAGGAAATTCGTGGGCAGTGCCTGTTATTCGATGGATAATGCATCGCTTATTAGAAGCCACAAACAATAACAATATACAGCATATCATATTACCACGTCCAAAGTTAGCAACTGACAATTTTACATTGTATATGTTTGATGACTTTACCAATGTGGGAGATCGATTCCTAAATGCATCAAATAGTTGCTATGACTTTGTGCTTACTAATATGCTTGACATTGTTGACACCGAACCAGACGAAAAACTCTACATTTCCCCTGCAGGATGCGCAGGTATTTTGCGAAGGAAAAGAGAGCACAATGCAGGTATGAATGCACGATTAGAGATAGTTCTTGAAAATTGCTCAAAATAGAAAATATGAATCTGATAAACCTTGAACCACAGGCAAAAAATAGAGGATTTAAGGAGTTTCTTTTGAAAAGGAATCCATCAAAATCCTTTGCCGATAAATATGTGACGTATCTAAAGAGTAGTCTTGTTAGAAATATGACAAGACAAGTTATAGGGAATGATGATATATTCAATGTATCATCACTCAAAGAACTCAATGAGATATATCACTTGGTTAAAGGTGAAGATGCTAACATTAGGCTTCATAATGTCTATTCTGGAGTTGTCAGTGCTTATATTAAATATATAACTGGCAACGAGTTAAGAAAAAGAGTAAGTAAATCTGACTAAAATAAGCGAATGTAATATTCGGAATCATAGATTTATGAACAACAGTCAATTAGACGATTTAGATGCTTGGAAAGATTTTGTCCTGAAGGTAATCATAGAAAGAGGCGATGCGACTCTAACTGATTATGTCTGGGGACGAATAAAGCAAGAATTTAACTTGGATGGTAACAACATTCATCATTATCGCTATACAGCTTCGGTTTTGCCATGTCTTGAAAATGAGTTTGAACTAATCAGGACAAGTGGTGATAGAGGGATCCAGATAACAGAGAAAGGAAAACGAGTTGCAAAAATTGGTTTCCGTTCTTTCGTAAACTCTTTGGAAAGACATGAAAGAGTACAAAAATGGAATGATTATCTGGGGTTAGTTACAGGAAGTCTGTCTATTATAACCGCTATTTTCGGTTTTGTTAATATGTTTGTTGGCTTGATAGATAAAATCATAGCGTTTATTCCTACAGCTCTTCTTATCATACTATTTTTTGCAATTAAACACTTTTGCAAATCAAAGTAAGAAATCTTATCAAGATTGACAACAAAACAAATAGACCCACTGATTTTCAGCAGAAATGCCGATTGTCAGTGGGTTTGTTGTTCCCAAATTGAATCCCACAAGCCATGTTGGGAACATTAGATTACTTCGTCCAGTGGTAGTGGCTGTCGAGCATTAGGAAGATTCCTAAACCGAAAATGACGAGACCTATGGTGAAGAAAAACCAGAAGATATACTGCACATAGTGTCCGAGGTAGGTTCCATCGTACTCCTTGTACCTTTCCTGAACCCTTCTGCGTTCTTCATAAAACATTTGATTGACCTCACGGATATGCTTCTGCATCTGAGTGGTCATCCATTCATGTTGTTTATCGAACATGTCCTGAATCTTCTTCCAGTCAACATCATCGACTCTGACTGAAACCTTCAACTTGGTTGGGGCTTCCTTCAGAACATTGTCGATGTGGGTGTTGATGGTGTCAACCTTACCACTGATAGTGTCAACGGCATTGCCAAGAGCAGTCTGAGCTGAATTGTACTTACGGATGGCAGACTCCAGTTGAAGAGTTGCATTGATCCAAGTGTTGGTCGCTTTGTCAATGTTCTCACTCAACTGCCTGAGTTCAGGCGCACGACTGACAACAGCATCCTCGGCATCATGCTCTTCAATCTCTTCCTGGACTTCGTTCATCATGTCATCGAAGTCAGGCTTCTGCTCGTCATCTTCGATGAGTTCTTCTACATGTTTTGTTCTTCTCATTGATATGTGGGATTTGTTTAACGGTGAAATGAACGTCTTTTCTGCGGTGGCTTGCACATGGCATGAGCCATCTGGAGGCAACGGCGAGCCCTCTCACGTTCGTCTTCGTCATCATCTTTGCCCCATCCAGAGGAAGGAGCAGAACCACCACCGCCACAAGATTCGGACACGGTTGTCGCTGCATCAATCATATCAAGGAAGAGAAGCATACCTACATGAGAAATGTCCTCCCTTGATGCACTCATATCAGAGTCAGGAACCTGAACCTCATTGAGGAAGATGTCCTTGACCGTGTTCGGAATATAGATTCTCTTCATTTCACCGCCAACATTGACATTGAAAGCAGTCTTGGTTGCAACTGGCAATGGCTTAGAATTGGACTGGGTAAGTTTCGTTGTCTGAGCAACAGGGCGAGCAGGGCGAGCCGGTGAAACGGAAGGTGAAGCAGGTTGCATCTTGACCTGAGTAGGCTTAGGATGCATCTTCTTCCATGTGGCTTCAAGCTGTGATACCATGAACTTTCGACCGATGGCAGAAGCCTTGAATACTGAGGCATTTTTGCCGATGGTATAGCCCACAAGTTTACCATTAGTATTGTCATACTTGGGCTTGACCTCATAGCCCTTCATGCGAAGCAGATTGAAGTATTTGTCAATGTCAAAACTATCCATCTTCTGAAGGGTATATTCGCAAAACTCCGCAATCTCGTCCTTACGCATATCACGCACCTCCTGAGGTTGCTCCCAACCATGCCTTGCATTGATAATCTCCGCAGCCTTGATTGCTCTGATGTGAACATCGTGAACATCGTTGGTCTTGCCGTCATTATCCACACGGCAACAGTCAAGATGCAGGTGAAGGGTTCCTGACTTGGAATTCCGATGCAAGGCAGCAACACTCATAGAATTGCGGAAATTGGTCTTGACCTTCTCCTTAAAGCCTTTGGGTAAAAGTCCGACTGAGTCCAGAGCTTCCAGACCTTCGTCAGCGAGGTTCGCCCAGTCATCCATGGTGAAGTTCTCTGACTCCTCCTTGGATGGGGAGATTACAAACGTGGTCATGAAGCGTTCCAACTTTCGCCCAACAGTCCTGTCCTGTTGATGCAACTGGCAGTGATGCTTCATCCGATACCAGATTTCGGTGGCATCGAGATAGTCAGGCATGTGGTTCACCTTGACCACGGTTGCATCCTCCTTCTCCATCGCGTACCTTGCGGCATTGCCGCCATAGGCTACGGCTTTAGCGAGTATGATCATTTGTCTTCTTGAACTTTGGGCTGTACAGGTGATGTGAGGTTCTCTTCAATGCTATACCAGTGTTTGATGAGTCGTTCAACGGCTTCAATCCACCACTTCATGAACTTTGGTGACCTGAACATCTTCTGCTTTTCCTCGGGTGAAGCATCGTGCAACTTGCTGCGGACTTTTATCAAGTCGGTACGTGCCTCAGTCAGAGAGTTAAGGGCTTTGCTTTCCTCTGGAGTGAGTCGCTGACGTGGGTGGTGCTTCAAGCCAGTCTCAACGAGATACTTGCCAATGCTGATACCACATTCCTTGGCGAGTTTCTTCAGTTCCTTCCAGTCCTTATCGGTACAGCGGAAGGAATGCACCCTTGTGGGTGTCTTCTTGATAATCTTCTTTTTCTTAGCCATGACTATGAAAATGATTAAAGGGATGATAATAAATCAGTTAAAAAGAAGGACAAAGGTCTGCGAGCCTGCGAGTAGCCCGAGAAACTTTTAGGACTACATAAATTTGGTCACAAATAATGTAGTACAAAAGGATTTCTCGAAAAGTACCTCTTAAAAATCGGTCCTTTTACCTGCTAAGTTCCCGTCAGGGCTTAGAAGGTCGTTTCGGCTTGCCGTGTCGTCCTGTATCGGTAAACGTCCTTTGGGATGGTTTGGCGGTGCAGGTCGCATTCCTGAGACCTCAGACGGCTATTTGTTGCCGTTCTGGTGGTAGTAGCCGTTAGGCTTCTGATAGCCGTTGTTAGGCTGTCCTTGGTTGCCGTTAGGCTGTTGTGGCTGCTGTCCTCCCTGTTGTGGTGGAGTCTGCTCGTTCTGCTTCCCTTCATTCTGCTTGCCATCGGCTTCACCTTGGGGCGAAGGGCTGTCAGCAGACTGAGGGGAATTGTTTTCAGGAGGTGATGGTGACTTGTTGCCATCTGCTCCAGACTTACCCACATTGCCACTATCATTAGATTGTGGTGATTGGTGCGACACATTGCCAGTTGTTTGAGGATTGTTGCCCTCGGCAGAGTCCTTGGATTTGTCATCGGCAGAAATGGAACCTTCCTTGTCCTTCTTCTTGTCATCAGGATCCTCAATGATGATGACCTTGGAGGCTGGAACTTCCGCATGGATGATTGCCGTGTTGTCATTATTGCGCTTCAGGGCAAAGGCATTCGATACGAACTTAGCATCAACATACCAGCCTGAGAGACAATGAAGGGTGTAGATGCGGTTATCTTCCACTTCCTGAGAAGAGAAAATGCCCACAGCCTCCATAGCATCCAACAGCTTTGGAACCGTCTTGCGGTCTTTGTCCCAGAGTTTGGCAAGTTGGGTATTGTCAACCATAACCTGACCTGCCAAGATTTCTACTTGCTTGGTCTTGCTGATTTGCACAAGTTTTGGAACTGGCTCGGCAAGATCCACAAGCGACATGAAGCATTCCATACGGTCAATCTTGTACTTCTTGCTTCGAAGATGCTTCAACTGGTCTTCTGAGAAGGTGAAGCAACGATGTAACTTTTTATCGTCCATAGTCTATGATATTTGAAAAATGTAACCGAATAAAGGGAAAAGGAATATGCCATCAAAAAGAAGAGAATCACTGGATAAGTTCAACCAAGGATTTCTTCATGTCATCATCAATGACTCGGTATCGGGCAAAAGCAACGCTGCCTTTGGCATGACCTGACATAGAAGCAACCAAATCAGGGTCTTTGACCATGCGGTAAAGATTACCGATAAAAGTCCTTCGTGCAAGATGAGATGTAGCCACATCAGAGATTGGCTTCTTCTCTTCAAGCCGTGTCTTAGGGTTAATCACAGTGACAACACGATTTACCTTGGCACGCTTCAAGATTCTACGGATAGCATCGTTGAACTTGAAGTTATAATGCTTGGGGAAGATTGGTTCATCATCACCATGGTCATGGCCATCAAGGATAGCCATAGCCTTGGGGATAAGAGGAACCCTTACAACGTCACCAGACTTGCCCTTGGTCTTGATGGGTATATATTCCAGAACACCGTCAATAATGTTCTTGGGGGTGAAGGTCACAAGATCACTATGACGGCAACCGACCATACACTGAAACACGAACATATCACGATACTCAGCAAGTTCTGCATCATCCGTGAGGTCTGCATCCAGAACTTGGTCACGCTCCTGAATGGTCAGGAAATATGGAGTGCCATAGAGAGCCTTGGGCATGTCATAGCCAAAGAAGGGGTCATTGTTTGTGACTCCCTGCTTTCGTACCCAGTTGCAGACGGTACGCAACAAGGTCATGTTAGTGACGATGGTATTCATAGATATGTCATAGTCAGAAGACAGGAAATCCGCAAACGCACGAAGATCATCGGCAGTCATGCAGTCAATGTTCATCGGGTGTTTGTGCTCAACCTCAAAGCGAGTAACCTTGTCAATCAGGCATCGGGTGTTACACTCCTGATGCTTGGCAAAATGCTTGTTCTGAAGGTATCTCTCTGCCCAGATGACAAAAGATTTGCTTACCGTCATGCCATTGCCCATAGCATAGGCATTGGGGTGGTGATAGGCAAATATCAGTCGTCTGAGCCAGTCGGAGTTTGCTCCGATATAGTACTCCCTGGTTATGATACCTGTAATCTCCTTGACCTGTGAGTCAAAGAGGTTTCTGGTATCGTCATCCACAAGATTGACACGGCTCTTGTAGCCCTGTCGTTCTTGGCTCCAGTGATTGGGATTGATCTGAAGTTCGCTTGCGCACTTGACATCAAGCCCTTTGTCACGGACACGGAAGTACACCGAAGCACGGCTGTCGAGGTCGTTCTTCGATGTATCTTTCTGACGTATGTAAGCGGTGACTCTCATTGATATGTCTATGATATGACAAAAGGGAAAGAAGAAACTATCTTCGGAAATGCAGGTGACGATGCTCGGGATAGTCCAAAGCAATGTCCTTCAGCTGCTGTTCAAGTCGCTCGTTCTGGTATGGAGTGAGCGCATGGATAGCCTTGATGCAGACAGTCTGCACAAGCAGGGTTCGTCTGCCGATAGTGTTCTCTTGGTCAATGCCCTTGTTGGCATGAGACAACTCGCACAGTTCATTGAAAGCATCCTTCATACTGTGATAGCCTGTGCCATCCTTGGCATAGGTAACGGCAAGACTGGCTACCTGAGCCAGTTTGTCGTTGTACTGCTGTTGATTGAAATCCTGATTCATATACTCATTGATTAGTGGTTGGCAAGTTCGTTCAGCTTCTGGGCTGCTGCCTCCTTGGTCTCAGCCTCAGACATGTTGCGGTTCTGACGCATCCACTTCAGAAGTTCAGCCTTCTCAAAGTAGATGAGTTTGCCGTTTGGACGGAAGAAAGGAAGCTCATGACGATGGGTCATCTTGTAGAGACTGCTCTTTGATATACCCATGAAAAGGGCTGCTTCTTCAAGTGTCAATACCTCCTTGGCTGCGCTGAGAGTGTTCTCCAGAACCTCGATGCGATGCTCAAATGACTCTACCTTCAAAAGAAGAGTCTCGTTGTCAATAGTCTTATTCATAATCTTGATATTTAGTTGTTTACGTTATCCTGAATGCTTGGTTTTGAGATAGCAAGCCCCTAAAGGTAGCGGAAACCACTACCTTGAATCAGGGCACTGCTTTTGATGAAATGAAACTGATTGTTATCCTGAATCGGCTCGTTAGCCGTTATTCGTTATCCTGTATATCTATGACCTTGCGAGGGTGCGTGTTGGTCGCTGCCGTTCGCTTGGTTCGTGGAATCTTCTTGTTCTCGGTGTGTGGCTTGCGACTCCTGAATACCGTCTTGGTATTGGAGATAGCCTTGACCTTTTCCTCAGTCAGCACGTCTGCATAGACTGCGGTTGATTTGAGCGACTTGTGACCCATGAGTTTCTTGGTGGTCTCAATGTCACCAGTTGCCGCTTGGATCAATGTGCCAAAGGTATGTCGGGAGGTATGAAAGGAGATTGTCTTCGTAATACCTACCTTCTTGGCTATTCTTTTGAGAGCTGCATCCACATTGGCATGGGCAGGAAGGTGGAAAACCTTGTCATCCTTCTTGGGTGGCATCCATGATTCTGCGGTTGAGCAGATTGGAACGGCATTGAGTTCCTTGGTCTTCTTCTGGACGATTACAAGTGTGTTCGTTGCCTCGTTCCTCATGATGTTTGACCATCGCAAAGCCCTTATGTCGCTGATGCGTAGTCCTGTAAGGCAAGCGAAGCCAAATGCCAACTGGGTTTCCCTGACTCCGTTAGTCTCTTCGGATGCCATGAAGAGTTTGAGTTCATCGGGTGTAAGGTACAGCTTGTGACCAGACTTTGGCTTGGAGATTGTGTCTTCCTTCTCCAACTGATAGAAGGGGTTTGCCTTCAACTTGCCAGTCTTGACTGCCTTGTTGAATACTGCAACAATGCGTTGCTGCATGTTCCGCAAACTGGCATTGCTCAACGGCTTTGCCTTGACTCTCACATACTTCTGAGGTACATAGTCATTCTTCAGCCAAAGAAAGAATGCCTTGAACCATGTCTTATCAAACTTCATCAGAGTGATGTGCGGTCTGCGTTTGACTTTCAGAAACTCCTTCATGCGTTCCTGAAGGTATTGGGTCTGCTCGACAGTCCTTTTTGAGTATTCAGGATTGCCGTCCATCCACTCCATGTAAGTCTGGATCCAGTCAATGACCTCGGGAGAATCATCATCTGGAATGTCGGGTACGACCATCAAGTGACCTTTCTCGGGAATGGTCTCGGGATGAAGGATGCGCTCGGCACGAATCTCCTGCGCACGTTTCAAGGTAGCCTCGTTGCGTTCCTTTGTCTCTTGGTTAATCTCAGGGATTAGGTAGAGGGAAAGGAACTCAAACTTGCGCTTGCCATTCTCATAGATGTCAAGATACAGGCTCTTGTTGTCGTTTTCAAGGTCTTTTTGTCGAAGTGTGATGGTCATATCAATGAATTGTTATAATTGGTTATACCACAGGGGTAAAACACCACCCTGGTTTATCAAAGGGGGTGATTTCAAGTTACCTCCTTTACTTGAACATTCCATCAATGAGGTTGATGGCTTCCTCCTTCTTCTTATCTACGATTTTCGCATAGATTTCAGTGGTCTGAATGTTGGTGTGACCCATCAACTTGCTTGTGGTGAACAGGTCTGCGCCAAGTGTCAGCATCATTGTGCCGAAGGTGTGACGTGAACAGTGGAAACTGATGTGCTTCTCTACACCTGCTGCCTCTGCCCATTTGCGAAGGGCTCTGCCTATGACGGTCTGAGTAGTTGGTATATCAAAGAAGGGAGTTGTTATTCCCTTTGGTTTTGGTAACCAACGCTTTGCCTCTTCCGAGAGTGGGATGATGACAGGCTTCTCCGTCTTCTGCATTTCCATGTCAATGTACTCGCCCTTTCCGTCAGGAGTCTTGAAGATGTGAATCGGTGCAAGTTTGTACATGTCACTGAGTCGCAATCCAGTGAAACAAGCAAAGATGAAGGCTTGCTTGACCTCTGGGCGGTAACTGTCGGTTGCCATGAGGGCTTTAAGTTCCTCAATGGTAAGGTATTCCTTCTTGCCATCCTTTGGCTGAATGCGCTCCTTGGCATCCAGTTCCTTCATTGGATTGTTTCGGATAATACCTTGACGGACAGCATTGTTGAGAGTAGTCGAGAACATGCCGAGGTAACGGCTTGCCGTGTTCTGGCTGATAGGTCTTGGCTCAATGTACTTGCAGTGTGAGTTTGGGAAGGTGCGAAGGAACTTCACATACCCACGGCAGAAATCAGCATTGACCTCTTCAAGGGTGATGAAGGTCTGATTGGACTCATCAAGATACTTCTCCACAGTGTGAAGCATTTCAACACGACAATGGAGGGTTGACTTCTTGGTGCTGACTCCACCTTCACAATACTTCTTGATCCATCCTGTCAAGAGTTGTGAACCCTGCTTGACGGTTTCCCAGTCTTGCACTCCGTGACCATGGAGAGCCTTGATGCGCTCTGCCTTGATACGTTCTGCGAGTGCCATCGTTTCCTTGTTCTGCTCCTTGCAGAGAGGATTGACCTCAGGAATGATGTAGAGTTTCAGATACTCATACTTCCTGACTCCCTTCCAGTAGATGTCAAGATAGATACTCTTGTTGCCATCTGCGAGGGATTTGAGACGAATCTTAATCGGCTCCTTCAGTTTGACTTGTTTCTTTGGTCTTGCCATGCTTGTATATTTTTTATTGGTAATTTACTCCCGAAAGAAGGGAAAATGAATTTTGCAGAGGGTCTGCGAGGTTTGGGCTTTTCGGATGCTGATATATCGTTTCTGCATCGTGATTATGCCCTTGAAAGTATGTGCAAAGATATGAAAATCAAGCCATATATGAGAAACAAATCAGAAACAAAAATCATTTTATTATATCTTTTTAAGAGTCGGTTGAGCAAGAATCGGAAAATTCAAAAAATCGCTTATTCGCTTGATACTAAGCACTTTATTTGTCACTTCCTTTCTTGTCCTTTCCAACCAATTTTGGAGGACTAAGATATTCTTGACGTCCTGCTCCTCGTTGTTCATGGCGATATATAC
>OGQU01002258.1_pt1 | contig 12709 bp, 10 predicted proteins | sample 1553341 | NCBI WGS metagenome assembly OGQU01 (sample SAMEA2579920, study PRJEB22360) | human gut metagenome | biome: human gut; feature: human-associated habitat; material: faeces | place: Denmark | collected 2008/2010 | reverse complement strand
GGGCGGTTTTTCTTCATATAGACCGGGATGTAATGGACATCTCTTGCGCCTGATCGCAGCAGTTTTCCCATGCAGTAGCCGAGCGCCTCGCCGGTGCAGTCATCAATGTTGCACTCCAGCTTCCATATCGTATCTTTCTCGTCGTTTTCTTCTGTTTCGAGCATCATCGCACGCAGCAGTGACGGGCGCTCATACGTCCGTTTTCCGGCGCCAAGACCTGTTCTGGTACATTTGAAGGATGCCGGCAGTGTCTCTTTGGTACGGATTGCCGCAACAATGGCTGCTCCGGTCGGTGTGACCAGTTCACCCTGGATTCCGGTCGGAACGAGGGTCAGGCCATGTGCCTGTACGATATTTAAACCAGCCGGTACCGGAACCGGAATCATGCCGTGCTGGCATCTGACAAAGCCGCTTCCCTCGCTGAGACCCGTCACGATAACTTCATCCGGCGCCAGGTTATCCAGGCAGACAGCGGCAGCCACAATATCCACGATGGAATCGACAGCTCCCACCTCATGGAAATGCACCTGATCAAGCGGCACGCCGTGGGCTTTTGCTTCCGCTTCGGCAAGAATCTGGAAAATCCGCTCCGCCAGCGCTCTTGCTCCCGGTGTCAGACCGCCGCTGCGGATAATCGCAAGAATCTCCGGCAGCCCGCGGTGCTCATGATGGTGATGATGCTCCCCTGTGTGATCGTGGTCATGATGATGCTCGTGATCATGTGGATGGTCATGCACTTCCGCCCCATCCCCGTACAGATACGCCATATCGTGATCATGGTTCTCATGCTCTGCATCCAGAATCACATTGAAATCGCAGGCATCCAGCCCCGACTTTTTCACTCTTGTAATCGCAATTTCGTATCCCGGCAGTTTCAGGCTTTCCAGTGATTTCTCCAGCACTTCCCGGTCTGCTCCCAGATCGAGCAGCGCTGCAACGGTCATATCCCCACTGATTCCGCTCCCGCACTCCAGATATAAACTTTTACTCATCTTGATGTACTCCCATTCTGTTAATCTGTGTTGCAATATAACCGGCACCATATCCATTGTCGATATTTACCGTAGCAATCCCGTTGGCGCAGGAATTGATCATCGTGAGCAGCGCGGATATTCCATTCATACTGGCACCATATCCCACGGAAGTAGGTACGGCGATCACCGGTTTATTCACCAGACCACCCAGCACGCTTGCCAGTGCGCCTTCCATCCCTGCTACTGCGACCACGCAGTTTGCATCTTGGATCGCATCCAGCCTTGCAAAAAGACGATGGATACCGGCCACACCCACAGATCCGTTCTACTTTTGCTCCAAAATATTCTGCCGTCTGTGCGGCTTCTTCCGCTACCGGGATATCAGCTGTTCCCGCTGTACATACAGCAATCAGGCCGACACCCTCTTTCTTTTCTTTATTCTCTATTTTCAGGATATGCGAGATCGGATCGTACTGGATCTGCGGATAAATTTCTTTCAGCATCTGGTACTGATGCTCGGATGCTCTGGTTCCAAATACCTCTCCATTCGCTTCATATAACCGTTTTACGATCGGCACCAGATGTGCATCTGCCTTTCCACTGCAAAAGATCACTTCCGGAAAACCGGAACGGATCTGTCGGTGCATATCCAGTTTGGCATATCCCATCTCATCAAAAGGAGCTTTCCGAAAATAGTGTTCTGCTTCTTCAACAGAAATCTCACCCTGTTTTACTTTTTCCAATACTTCTCTCATATCCATCTCTTTGTTCACCTTGTTTTCCTGCTCGATCTTCCTTTGTGATACGTTCTGTTTTCCCTGTTTATTCAGGCAAACACCAGTCTCATGACCTGGTCTACTGTTTCTACCGGGACGATCTCCAGTTTTTCTTTCACTTCTTCTGCTACTTCTTCCAGATCTCTCTCATTTTCTGCGGGAATAAATACTTTTTTGATACCTGCCCGCTGAGCTGCCATCAGTTTTTCAGGAAGACCACCGATTGGCATCACACCACCCCGTAAAGATACCTCACCGGTCATGGCATATTCCGGATTCACCGGTGTATCTGTCACCAGCGAAGTCAGTGCCGTCACCAGTGTGATACCTGCGGAAGGACCGTCTTTTGGAACTGCACCGGACGGGACGTGGATATGCAGATCATTTTCTTTAAATAAATCAGCTTTGTCCGGATGACGTTTTTTCACCAGTGTGATCGCAATCTGTGCTGATTCTTTCATCACATCTCCCAGCTGTCCGGTGATCGTGATTTTTCCGGAACCTTTGGTAAAAGAAGTCTCGATAAACAGAATCTCTCCACCGGCGCTTGTCCATGCAAGTCCGGTCATCACACCCGGCTGTGGATGTTTCAGGATCGTATCATGGATGATCCCCGATCCCAGGAATTCCTGTACCCGTTTTTCATTGACAGTAATACTTTTTTGCTCTCCCCGGACCAGTTTGACCGCAGCATTCCTGCAGATCACATCCACCTGTTTCTTTAATCCGCGCACACCTGACTCTGCGGTATATTCCGCAATTATTTTCTCCAGGGCACCATCCGTAACCTTCAAGTTCTGCGCCTTGATTCCCATCGCTTTCATCGCTTTCGGAAGCAGATGTCTTCTTGCGATATGAAACTTCTCCAGCGGTGTATATCCCGGAAACTGAATCACTTCCATACGATTTAACAGCGGTTCCGGAATCGTATCCGTACTGTTTGCCGTACATACAAAAAATACATTTGACAGATCATAGGGCACATTCATATAGTGATCTGTAAAGCTGTAGTTCTGTTCCGGATCCAGCACTTCCAGAAGGGCACTTGCCGGATCTCCGCCGTAATCTTTTGCCAGTTTATCCACTTCGTCCAGCACCATAACAGGATTCTGAGCCTTACTTCGTTTCATACCTTCCATAATCCGGCCAGGCATTGCACCTACGTACGTTCTTCTGTGACCACGGATCTCTGCCTCATCCCGGATGCCTCCAAGGCTGATTCTTACATATTCCCGGTGCAGTGCCCTTGCGATACTCTGACCGATACTGGTTTTACCGGTACCCGGAGCACCCACAAACAGCAAAATAGAGCCGGACTGTTTTTTATTCAGTGCCATCACAGCAAGCTGTTGAATGATACGTTCTTTCACTTTCTTCAGACCGTAATGATCTTCATCCAGAATCTCCTCTGCTTCCTGCAGATTGATCTCCGACTGTTCTTTTGTTTTCCAGGAAAGTGAAGTTACAAAATCCAGGTAGTCATACAGCATACCATATTCATGACTGTCTTTTCCTTCCTGTTTCATCCGGTTCAAAACTTTCTCAGCCTCTTTCCTGGCTTCTTCATTCATGCCGGACTGTGCAATCTTTGTTTCAAATTTACGTACATCCGATATATTCTCCGGATGCATCTCATCCAGCTGCTGTTGCAGCAGTTCGATCTGTTTTTTAATCGCAGATTCCCGGTATGCCTGTTCATGAATCTCTTTCTGTGCTTCTTCAGCTTCTTCGCCCACATGGAATATCTCCATAAATTCATAAACAGCTTCCTCAATTTTTTTGCATCGTTCTCTTCTGGAATCTGTCTCTATGATACCATATTTCTCTTCCCATGTGATATTAAAATAAGAAGAAAGTGCACATCCTATTTCTTCTACATTCTTCCAGTGCAAAATCACCCCACGGGCCCAGACTCCCCATGGGAATCCTTTGACGAAACGAAGGATATCCTGTTTCATCTTTTCAAACAATGCTTTCTCTTCTTCTTTCGGAAAATCGTCTACATCCGGAAGAATCGAAGCATCTGCAGTAATCACACCATCTTTTCCCATCTCAGTATCAGAAATCTGTACCCGTTCTCTCACTTTGACACGTACATTTCCTTCTTCATCTACGCTGTCGATGGTGCCAATCACACCAATGGGATAAAAATTATCCGGTGTCATCTGCTCCTTTTCTTCTTTTTCCATTATAAATAATATATCTTCTCCAACAGATTCTGCTGTTATCTCTCCACTGGGAAACACATCTTTTTTAAAGAAAAATGTAACTTCCGGTAAAAGAAGAAGTTCATAAACTGGTATTGTAATCATACATGTTTCCTCCTTGTATTGTCAGCACTCCTTTAATATGAGTGCCAGATTTATTCTATAGAAAATGGCGAACTCATATGAATTCGCCATCTGAATCTATGATAGTTCATTATAGCACTAAATTAAAATTTTGCAATAAAAATCGAACATTCTTTCTGGAACATGGTAGTTTTTTGAAACATTTATTTCGAAACGGGAGCTAATTTTGCATTCTGATCTGTTCCCCTTTTATGGGCGCATAGGTATAAAGCTTCTCACCATCCAAATCCGCCTTGTACATATCCACAGCACTGATCTGGTGATTGTCGTAAGTATTATAATAATAGATTCCCTTATCTGTATTACAGCAGGAAGTATATAGCGTAATCTCATACTTGTCTACTCCCAGCTTGCAGCAGCCTCTCTGCTGGTCTACGCTGCCAAGAATGTGGAAAAACTGGCTTACACTTTCTTCTTCTGAATCCCCGGACAGAGAGTTCATTTTTACAAAGGCCACCCGCACAAATCTTGACTGGGAGGAGAGATCTCCCGGCAGTCCCATGCCACCCATTCCCCGGCTGTACTGATTCAGCTTCAGATTTTCTGAAAACGTGTTACTGCGGTTTTCCACAGCCAGCTGCATATAATTGTTCAGATTAAACATCTGATAGTTAAAGGGCGGATTGTTTGTGAGGACACCTACTGGATTATCATATATTTTCATTCCCTCTTCCAACGACTCCAGGGTAATACATTCCTCTTTGTCCGCAATAATCCAGTGCAGCTGCGCAACTGGCAGATCAGGAAGAAATGGGGTGTCAATCAGGTTCATATTCTTAAGAAGCTGGCGTGCTTCTTTCACTGTAGCACATTTTCCCAGAATCCATGGGATCAGTTCGAACTGAGTAATATTGTCTTTCCCCTCTACAGGCTTCTTGTAGCTGGCATTTCCAACGAAATTAAGACCGGCGATTCCAAGACCTTTCTCATTGACCGCATCATAATACAGCGGATAGTTCTCCATAACACATGCCATTCCGATCATGGCATAATGACTTTTCAGCTGACCGCCTTCTCTTAAATCAAATACATAATTTCTAGGCGTGATCACTACCTGGTCTCCATAGGAAATCTCATAATCCAGAGTTCTTCCAAAATAAAAATCCTTTGTTTTATAGGTTGCTGCTGTACACATATTCTGTTCCTCCATTCATCAGAGATTGTTTAAAAGTCAGTTCTGTATTACTGTTCACTGGTAACGTTCTGTAATCTGCATATTCCAAAAAGTTCCCAAGGCGTTGTATTTTCCAATCTGTCATGTTATTATTTATAAAAATTGTGCATGAACGGTTCATCATTAGTGTTATATATTGTAGCACAAACTGTGAAAATTTAAACTCTTTTTTCCCGATTTCACACTTTTTTAAGAAAGGAACTTACCATGAATAAATCTATTGCAGTCGCAGGTACCGGATATGTAGGGCTTTCTATTTCTGTACTGCTGGCTCAGCATAATCATGTTGTTGCAGTTGACATAATTCCGGAGAAGATTGCTTTGATAAACCAGAAGAAATCTCCAATCCAAGATGAATATATCGAAAAATACCTGTCGGAAAAAGAACTGGATCTTACGGCCACCTCAGACGGAGAATCCGCCTACGCAGAGGCTGATTTTGTGGTAGTGGCCACCCCCACCAACTATGACAGCAGGAAAAATCATTTCGACACTTCCGCTGTTGAAGCTGTACTAAGCCTGGTCACAAGGGTGAATCCTGCTGCCACAATTGTGATCAAATCTACGATTCCTGTAGGCTACACAGAATCTATCCGAAAGAAGCTTCACAATAACAATATTATTTTCAGCCCGGAATTTCTCCGAGAGTCCAAGGCCCTGTACGACAATCTTTACCCAAGCAGGATCATTGTCTCCTGTGATGAACACACCAGAGAAGCAGCTCATACTTTTGCAGCACTTCTTCAGGAGGGTGCTCTTAAAGAAAATATCGACACCTTGTTCATGGGATATACGGAAGCAGAAGCTGTAAAACTTTTTGCCAACACCTATCTGGCACTTCGTGTTTCCTATTTTAATGAGCTGGATACTTACGCGGAAATGAAGGGGCTGAACACCCGCGATATTATCAATGGAGTCTGTCTGGATCCCCGGATCGGAACTCATTACAATAATCCTTCCTTTGGCTACGGCGGCTACTGCCTGCCTAAGGACACCAAACAGCTTCTTGCCAATTACAACGACGTTCCTCAGAATATGATGTCCGCAATCGTGGAAAGCAACCGTACCCGAAAGGATTTTATTGCTGATCAGGTACTGCAAAAAGCCGGCTATTACAACTACAATGAGGACAACCTTTATCAGTCAAGCCTGGAAAAAGAAGTGGTTATCGGCGTCTACCGCCTCACTATGAAGAGTAATTCCGATAATTTCCGGCAAAGCAGCATTCAGGGCGTTATGAAGCGGATCAAGGCAAAAGGCGCCACTGTCATCATCTATGAGCCCAATTTGGAAAACGGCTCCACATTTTTTGGCAGCAAGGTTGTAAATAATCTGGAAGAGTTTAAAGAAAAAAGCCTGTGTATTCTGGCGAACCGTTATGACAAGGTCCTGGACGATGTGAAGAAAAAGGTTTATACAAGGGATCTGTTTTCCAGGGATTAAGAAACGAAAGCGTGTCTAAAAAAGGCTTCCGCAAGATGTACGTCACAATTTGTGGGAGATTTTGCCCGGATGAGGGCGCCGTAGCGGGCTGCGTAGGTCGAATTCGAGCAAAATCGCAATCTGAACCATACAAAAACAGGCAGGAAACATAGCGATCAAGAGAGCAGTTAGCTCCGTTTAATCACTGTGTTTCCTGCCTGTTGTCTATGAAATCCGTTTTTTATTCACCATACTGGCAATTGCTCTCTTTCAATTGCCGGATGACTTTATCCTGAAAAAGTGATTATAGGCATCCAGCACATCCTTACGTCCTCTCACGCGAATGGGAACCCGTTCTCCATTTCGGAGTAAAAACTCCTCTTCTACATCTGTAATGTGATCCATATTTACCAGAAAGCTTTGGTGGCAACGCAAAAAACGGGGATCCTCTATCTTTTTCTCAAGATTCCCAAGTTTTTCCGCAGTTTCAAGCACCGAACCATCCAGCATATGTAAGGTTACTGTATGGCGGTCACTTTCCAGGTATAAAATTTCATCCACGAAAGGATAACGATACTGTCTTCTGCATTTCACGGAAATCCGCCTGCGAAGCTCAGACTTCAGCAGTCTGTTTAAAATTGCTGTGGTCTGCTTCTCTTCTGCAGGTTTCAGAAGATAGCCGGATGCTTCTACCTCATAACTTTCAAGCGCAAAATCAGGTGAAGCAGTCAGAAATACAATAGGCGCTTTTACTCCCAGGTCACGCAGCTTCCGTGCCGTGTCCATTCCATTCAGATCGCCCATATAAATATCAAGAAAAATCAGATCTGGCCATATATAGCCCTCTTCAATGTCTGCAAGGAGGCTCTCTCCAGATTCATATTCCTGGATCTGCGCCTCCCTGCCATTTGTCTGAAAGTACACCATCAACTGACGCTTCAGCACAAAACGCTCAACTTCCACGTCGTCACATATGGCAATTCTGTTTACCAAAGCTCTCCCAAAGCCTCCTTGTACTTGACTAGTTTATTATAACACAACGTTCCCTTTCGGGGAGAAATCTGCATAATCGTCACGTTTCAGAGCATAATCCTCAATTACCTGCACTCCCCACTTTGTGGGATCTTTCAAGGCTTGCAAAGATCCTTCACAACCTCTCCGGCAATGATCAGTCCTGCAACAGACGGCACAAATGCTACGCTTCCCGGAATATCACGACGCTCTGTACATTTGTGCTTGGCACCTGGCGGGCAGATACAGTGGGTTCTGCAGCTGATGGACATATCCTCTATCGGTCTTGTAGGGATTTCCTCGGAATAAACCACTTTCAGCTTACGGACGCCACGTTTCTTCAGTTCGCGGCGCATAACCTTGGCAAGAGGGCAGACCTTAGTCTTATAAATGTCCGCAACTTTAAACTGGCTTGCATCCAGTTTGTTTCCGGCACCCATAGAACTGATGATCGGAACCCCTTTCTCCTTCGCCTTCATGACAAGGGAGATTTTTGCAGTAACGGTATCTACTGCATCTACAATATAATCATATTCTTCAAATGGAAAATCGTCTGCATTCTCCGGCAGAAAAAAACACTTATGTGTCTCCACCTTCACGTCCGGATTGATTTCCAGCATACGCTCTTTCATAACATCCGTCTTGTATTTTCCCACTGTTTTTCGCGTTGCTATGATCTGGCGGTTCAGATTCGTAAGGCATACCTTGTCGTCATCGATCAGGTCAAAAGCACCTACCCCGCTTCTCACCAACGCCTCGCACACATATCCGCCAACACCGCCGATTCCAAATACTGCCACTCTGGCACCGGCAAGCTTCTTCATCCCCTCTTCTCCAAGAAGAAGCTGGGTTCTTGAAAACTGATTTAACATAAATTTTTCTCTCCTCAATGAAAGACAGGCAACAGACTTTCAAACAGACATTTCTCTTTCAATAAGAAAACTGCGGTCTGTTCTATCTTCACATAAAAAGCCTGGGAAGCTTATCAAAAAGTAATCGAATTGGATGTGAAGAAAAAATATTCCAAAAAGCTGGAAACTCAATATCGGAATTTAGCGATCGATTTCACCAACAGAGCTGCTGAACTTTACAATGCAAAAGACTTTAAAAAGGCCTTGGCGTCTTTCAAAAGAGTACTTGAAATAAAAAGTTCGCCGATACTGACAGCAAACGGAGAAGTTTCCATCGACACCGCCGTTATTTATAATGCCGGTCTATGTGCTCAGCAAGCCGAAGAATATGCCGATGCTGAAAAATTCCTGAAAGAATCTATAAAATTGAATTACGAACCGGCCCAAAGTTATGCGATGTTGAGTAATGTTTTGAAACAACAAGGCAAAAACGAAGAAGCACTGGAATATCTGCACAAAGGATACGAACAATATCCCGATAATGCGTATATGTTAGTGGAATTGATCAATCATTATTTATTGGGGGGTGAACCTGAAAAAGCTGAAGTTTATCTGGATGCGGCTATCAAACAAGATCCGAAAAATGCATCTTTTTACAGAGCTAAAGGTACATTATACGAAAAAACCGAGCGGCCGGCACAAGCAGAGGAAATGTATGTAAAAGCGTTGGAATTGGATCCGAAAGACTTTTTGGCTCAATACAATCTGGGAAATATTAAATTGACAGAAGCGATCAATTTCCATAAAAAAGTTCAGGATATAGTCGATGTCAACGAATATAATAAAGAATTGGAAAAAGTTTACATCGCTTATGAATCTGTCATTCCGTATTTTGAAAAAGCATTGGAACTCAGTCCGGATGAAAAAAATACCCTGGCAACTTTGAGAGAACTTTATTTCAAACTGAGAAATCAAAAACCTGAATACCAGCAGAGATATGATGAGATAAAACAAAAGCTCGAAGCACAGTAAAAATAAAGGGGATTTTCCACTCCCCTTTATTTTAAAATGTTGTTATTAACATAATATAAATTATAGGACAAATATTCCAGGCGGAGTTTACCCCAATTCTTATTATAGATTTTAAATATTTGCTCAAAAAGATGTCAACAAAAATTATTATCTTTGTCCACATTGTTTTAACACACATCATACTATGCGGGATAAAGTCGTTATTATTACTGGTGCGTCGTCCGGAATTGGTAAAGCTTTAGCATACGAATTGGCACATCAAGGAGCTAAAGTTGTCTTAGCAGCAAGAAATATTGAGGAATTACTTCATATCGAACAAGATTTAAGACAGCAAGGAGCTGAGGTGTTGTCGGTACGTACCGATGTGACGAAAGAATTGGCTTGTAAAGAATTGATCGAACAAGCTTATGCCCGTTTCGGACGGATCGATGCTTTGATCAACAATGCCGGAATTTCTATGCGCGCTTTGTTGGAAGATCTGGAACCGGCAGTACTCCGCAAAGTAATGGATGTCAATTTCTGGGGAACCGTATATTGTTCGAAATATGCCTTACCTTATTTATTGGAATCCAAAGGAAGTTTGGTCGGAGTGATTTCTATTGCAGGATTTATAGGTCTGCCGGGACGTACAGGCTATGCGGCCAGTAAATTTGCCGTTCGTGGATTTTTGAATACCGTCCGGATCGAAAATATGAAAAAAGGACTTCATGTGATGGTGGCAGCCCCCGGTTTTACAGCTTCCAACATACGGAAAACTGCTTTGAATGCCAATGGACGGCAACAAGGAGAAAGTCCCCGGAACGAAAACAAAATGATGACTGCCGAGAAATGTGCTGCAATCATCGTGAAAGGAATCAGAAAAAGAAAAAGAGAAATTATAATGACTTTTGTAGAAGGTAAATTAGCCGTATTCTTAAGTAAATGGTTGCCGGGTTTAGTGGATCGGCTCAGTTATTCACTGATGGCAAAAGAACCGGATTCTCCTTTTAAATAAGTGTGTTATGAGAAATATATTTCTTTTGTTTCTGTTTATATGTATAACCGGAAGTGGTTGGGCCCAGTTGTTATATCCGGAAGTCATGGAGCCCCGGACACCACTGAACGGCCCTGTGGTAAATAAACTGACGGGGCTCTCCTTCCCTCCTTTTCTCTACAAAGTAAGACAGGAAAACCGGACTATTGAAAACCCGGGAGTCCGGTATGCCATACAAAATCTGAAGAAGGAACGTTATCCGGAACCACAGGTCAATGAAGCCATCAATACCCTGATTCGCTATGCTGAAGATGAAAGGTTAAAGCATGTGGTGGAGTATCTGAAAAGATATGCCCAAACGATGGGAAAAAAGGAACAAGCCCTGGAAACACTCGAACAAAAGATCACCTATGATAGTATCGAATTTTATAAAAATACTGAGTATTTACTGACCGGAGATTTTGAAGAATATATCAATACCGATTTACAGACCTTTGTCAACTATATTCATCAGGATTCCAATTATATATGGCTTAGGGATGCCAGCCGGGATTCTGTCCTGCTGGAAATCATGAGTGTGGCCGATAACTCTGTTCGCTTTTGGGTCAATAACGGGCGGATGCAATATCATCGTTTTTGGGCTTCCAATAAAATATGCGACACGATCGGCACCTGGATTCAGGTGATGCCACAAGGTAACCGGCTGAAAATCTATGTTGACGAAGATGTATACCAGAGTCCCGCCATAGAGAAAAAACATGCTGAAACCAATGAAGCCGGCATTTCCAATCGCTTCGACGATGAATATTTCAAGCTCAATCCGATGCTGGTCGGGCAATTACATCGGAGATACTGGACCTATTATTCCGAAGTCGAGTTGGCCATGAGTCAGGGTAAACTGGCCAACTGGACCAGTGGGGGGGAAAATTCCTTATCCCTGTTGAGTAATATCCGTTATTTCTGGAATTACAACCGGAATAATACCAGCTGGGAAAACTGGGTACACTATCGCTTCGGTTTCATGAAAAATGGGGATGAAGATATCCGGAAGAATGAAGATCGCTTTGAGTTGAACTCGAAATTGGGACAAAGGGCCTTTAAACATTGGTATTATACCGCCCAGTTCAATGTCATTACCCAGCTTTTCAACTCCTACGAGTATCCGCAGGATCAGGACAAGAAACTGGTTGCCAATTTTATGAGCCCGGGAGATTTCACCCTGTCATTGGGTCTTGATTTTAAGCCTAACGATCGTTTTTCGTTGTTTATCTCCCCTATTGCCGGTAAATGGAATTTTGTCCGGGATACGGCGAAAATCGACGTCGGACGTTATGGAGTGGAACAAGGTAAGCGGGCCAGAAGGGAGGCCGGTGCAAGAATAGACCTGAGGAGCACGCAAAACAATATCTTTAAAATCATGAACATCAGGAACGAATTGACCTGGTTTATGAGTTATGAAAAAAAAGACCATTATCTGAATTTTGAATCCGATAACGAAGAAAAAAAGAAAATTCCTTTTACAGTAAACTGGAAACTCAATATAGACTTTAATATCAACTATTTCATGAGGGCTTCGATTTATACGGAAACTATTTATAATGAGAACAATTCCAAAAAGTTACAATTCAAGGAAAATTTGAATCTGGGTGTAAATTTCAGATTCTGATATAGGAATATTTACCTTAACTATTTTATCGTCATGATCAATTTTGAAAATAGCGACATCAGTAATATTGTGATTCATCATGTAGGCAATAAATTCGAAGGCGGTGGGCTCACTTTGTCCGACGGTTGTTTCCTACCCGAAGATCCCGATGTGGTAAATTTATTGAAAAGTTATTTCTTGTCCGCCTTCAAGAAGGATGCTTATTACAACTTTTTGCCCTATGAAGAAGAGTTGATGAATAACCCGGTCTATGCGTCGGTTTCCCAGATCTTCGACAATGAGTCTGAATTTTATCAGCAATCTGTTCAAATAGCCGAACATCTGTTCGAACAATCCAACAACCCGAATATCAAACCCGGAGAATTGTATATCGTTCATTTTCGAAATTGTAATGTTGAAGAAGGTGTCTGTGATGCTGTCGGCATTTTCAAATCAGAAACCAAAGACACTTTTCTGAAAATAGTGATGAATCAGAATAC